>ENA-UZWT01001170-UZWT01001170.1-metagenome-genome-assembly--contig:-Day-1-50m-contig-1170_pt1 | contig 62998 bp, 80 predicted proteins | sample MGYA00260338_ERZ794898 | MGnify/ENA metagenome assembly ERZ794898 | reverse complement strand
TGAACTCCAGCTGTAGTATCTTTGATACTTTGCACAGTAAAGCTCTTGGTGGAGGTTTGCCCCGTACTGCTAGTTGAAGTACCTAGAACTAAATCCGTTAATTTTGGTGTAGCTAAAGGATAGCTATTAATTATTGCCATTGTTTTGTTTTTTTATATTTTTATTTTAGCAGGAGCCTGTGTATATTACTTGTCCACTAGAATTTGTTTGCACCCATATTGATCCATCACTAATATATCCGTTTGAAGCCCCAGCACACCCATCATTACCGTTATATATATAAGAAGAAGTGCTTAGTGTTCCTCCATCTCCATAATAATTGTCTGATAAGCCACCGCTACATGCACCTGCAGATGTAGATGCATAAGATGTATTTGAAAATAACGTTAAAAATGATGTACAAGAATAATACGTAGCATATCCACTACCATTTATATATAACGATCCCCCTCCCTGTAATTTATAATATTGATTACTTCCGCTAAAAGCTGTAGTTAAATTAGAATTAGTGTATACTGTAGTAGGAAAGCTCCCAGCATACCAAATTTGCTGCGAAGTATTCCCATTTATACAAGCATTATTAGAGCATGAATACCCACTTGATGATATATTTGAAGATGTTGAAGCCACGCTCATTGTTCCTGTAACTGTAGGCACCAAGTCTTGACCGTCGTATGTAGACAGCATTGTGTCACTTAATAATTTTCCACCAGCACCCCCGATTGTGTATGTTGTATTTGGCCCACTATCCCATTGATATGGGGAAATCGGAGCAAGCCCAGACTGAGTAAAAGTATAAGTTCCCCCTGCTGGTTTAGTTTGAGATGAGGGTGATAAAGACCCTGCTGTAAATGTTACACCCGACTGCCCACCTGTTACTGAATAATTAAATGAACCAGCATTTAAAGTATAAGTTACTTGGCTTACAGTGGCATTCAAGCTAACGGTTAAATTTGTTGTACCAGCCGGTATACTACCTGATAAAATATAAGTGCCTGACGTACCTCCCCCGGGATCTGTAATGGTTCCCGTCCATCCTGAATTAACAGCATATGTAATTGTAAAGCTATAGCTACTACCTTCAGCCGCTGTTATAGTTCCGCCATTGCTTACGCTTGAAGTAACTTCAACGCCTTCTGTAGCCCCTGAAAAACTTGTTGTTACATTAACGGTCCCATTAGGAACGTTTGAATTTAAACCACCGCTTCTTGTAGAATTTATTATAGTAGTTCCCGAAGCTGGGAAAGTGTAAGCAATAGATTTAGGATTAACGTCCGGACATCCACCTGTACAAGTATAGCCGCTACCGGGATATGTTGGAGTATATAATGTTAAGGTGCCTGTGGCTCCAGGTTGCCCCGCTAACGTAAAATTATTTAATGGATTTTCAACTATTACTCCGGTTGCATTTCCTGCATAGTTGCCAGTATATTGTAGTTGTACATTTGTGTTAGCAACAGCACAATTATCAAACACTTGAACTGTTCCCACGTAAGCTGCACACACGTTGGTTCCTCCTGCTGCAATATTACCCGCTGGGGTTGCGTTATATTTTATTACATTAGAACCTAAATATATATTTACAGCCATTCTATCCTGTTATTATATAAAGATGAGTATCTACGGGAGTTAATGCATTATATTGAGCTTGTGTTAAAGCTACTATGTTTGTTATTTGCGTTACACTAGGGGCGGGTACGGGGTTTGGTGAATTTTGCACTGAATTAGCGGAAGCGACTGTTACAGCCCCGGTTCCAGACACTTGAATGTTACTACCCGCTACTACAGATGTAGGCACCGCGCTATCTAAATTAACGGTTACAGTATTTGTAGAACTAGTTACTGTGCTTACCCCAGTTCCACCCGCTATAGTTACAGTTTCAGTATTATCAACCTGCTCAGCAGTGCCGGTATCCCCTACAATGTTCCAGCTACTCATTGTACCTCCTGCGGCAATAGTTGCCCAAGTATTATCACCTCTTAAGTATGTTGTCCCACTTGGTGTACCTGTTGCGCTAAGGCTTAATACTGGAATGGTTGCTACGGCGCTATTAACATTTATAAACGTACTACCTGTAATACTATTTACACCGGTGTTTGTTATTGTAATCTCACTATTATTGTTACTCGTACTGATTCCTAAACCGTCTATTATTTTAACAAAAGTTACATTACTAAAATTATCTGTTAAATTAATATCTATATTAGGGCCGTTAGTTACCGATGTTAATTGATACGTATAAGGAACAGTATTAGGGGGGACAGCCCATTGACCATCACCGCGATAAAATGTAGTTGAACTTGGAGTTCCGCCGTTATTTGTAAGATCGATGCTTATATTCCCCGATGTAGTAATTGGTGAATTACTTATTGTAAGAAAATTGTCCGTATTAGTTAACCCTATTGAGGTTACGGTACCACCTGTACCCGCGGCAGGCACTAAACCAATAATATCTCCAATGGTAAACGTCCTTGTTTCGTTTTCATTGCCGTCGGATGAAATAGATGTACCCACTAGCAGGTCTGCCGATGTTGGTGTTACTGTTGGATATGAATATAATATTGCCATTGTTAAGTTTTTTCTGTTTTTGTACCGTTTCCGTCGTTACCCCTGTTTCTTTTTACCGATTCAAACTTACCATCTTCATGATCGTAGTCCAAACCAGCCAAGCTGAAGCCCTTTTTAAGATATTTACGCCGAAGGCGTTGATTTTCCGCTTTCATAGCCCTTCTTCGGGGCGTCATAGCGTATTGTTTGTCTCTTTGAGCCTTTTTTGCCTTAGCTTTAGCCGATAATTTTTGGGGCATTACTTTATTGTTTTAATTTTCTAGCGTTTTCTTATATTAGAAAGTTGATCTTTAGCTATTTTACCAGAAATTTTTAATTGTGTTCCAGGATCAACATCCCTGCGATATTTTTTTCCTTTATAACTGTATTCTCCTTGTTGTGGAGATACAACAGATTTATTTTTAAATCCTTCAGATTTTACAGATGTAACTTTTTTATTCTTCATCAGCTTAAATGGAGAACCAGTACCATAAGCGGCAGGTGAATCACCTAATAGTTTCTTAGCTTCTGCATAATTACCACCTGTTTTTGCCATAGCCCCTGTGAATGCATTACCCTTGGCCGGAGAACTAAATACTTCTGATTTATTTTTCATAATAATTTCGTTTATTTACCATTTTTAAATATAAAACCTGAGCCATCCTAGTTTCATTCGCGGTTTCAATCCGCATATCCTTAGTCAACTCCTTAAATTCATTTATTCTTACTTTCCTTGTTGCCGAGCAACTCATCATCAGAGTCACAAGTACAATACTTCCTATTAACTTCATGTTGGTTTGTTTGTGCGATATGTATTTCAATAAGCGCGTTCGTTAGTTTGTCAATACTCTTACGTATTTCCTTTAATTCATTTCTCAGCCCATTGGACTTAACTAGAACCTCGTTCTTTTTCATAATTAGATTAGATTACCTATTCTTTTATAATCACTTAAGTTACACACAACTTACAATATTTACATCGTATGCGACGTTAGCCTGTTACTTAAGTATTTATAATTACCTATTGTCGCACTGCTGAAAAAACTCGTTAGATATAGAGGAAAATTGTGTTACGCATATGTATATGATTGTCAGCCAGTTACGGAAATCGTTTTCATTTACCCCAGCCCCCCAAGCTTTTACAGAAAAATTACGTAGGTTTCAGCTTTTTACAGAATTTGCACGTAAGTATTGACTTTTTTCTGAGAAAAACTATGTTGAGTATTTACAGAAATAATACGTTATCCATTTGATAATATAAATGTAACTAATAAAATATAAAAGATATGTACAAAGTAATCAAAGAATCACATTGGATAGATTCAAAAAGAAATTTAAGAAACTTCTATAGTTATGTAAGAGCTAATAGTATAATGGAAGCAACTAAATATGCAGCTGCAAAATGGGGCTTAGACGAAATAAAAGAAGTGATAGAGGTTACAGAATAAATACGTAATACAATTGATAATAATATAAAATAATATGAGTGAATACCTAGAAAAATACCGACTAATCGAACACGATCCCGAACGACAAGAAGAAGCCGACGAGCTCTGGGATGCACACATGGCACTAATGAATTATAACTATAATAAAAATATATAATATGAAATTTACAAAGAACGAATTGAACCTGATGAGGTACGCAGTTGAAGACCTATTAATAAATCGACACAAAGACGATGTGCCACCAAAATTTGAAGAACACGTAAACGAAGTCATCGAGAAGATCGATCTGAACCTCACCTCCTTCGGCGACCGAATCGAGTCCTTACAGAAATAATACGTCCTTGACTTGATAATATAATAAACTTAAAATATAAAATTATGACACACACTATTGACAGAGATGAAGTTTACAATTCTTTAATCCAAATTTATAACGATGAAAGTCACTATGATATCACAGATAGATTAGATCTAATAGAATATATAATGAAAAATGATAACAGAGAATTATCATTCTTAATCAACCAAGACCTAGTAGAACTTGAAGATATAAAAGAGACTTTACAAAAATAATACGTTAATGATCTGATAATATAATAAATATAAAACTATGATGGTAACAATTAAAAGTAAAGATGGATATAATGTAGACGTCACCAGTCTATACCTTAAAGCAATGCAAAAACAAATAACACCTGAACAGTGGAAAAGTGAATTAGATTTCATAACATCGAATCCAAAATTCCAACACGATTAAAGTGTGTGACAATAGCCTGTTATTAATCTATATTAAGTACCTAATGTCGCACTCAGGAAGCTTACAAAATTAATACGTAATCGATCCGATAATAATAATAAATAATTATTATATGCATATAGATCATGCATTATAACACCAACAAAAAAAATATATACAAATAACTTAACACCTTTACAAATGAAAAATTTATCAAACGAAAAGTATGACTTCAAGACTGGTACATATGATTATATGGGAAATAAGATCAGTTCCCTGGGTGCCACGGTAATACTTAAAAGACCGTCAGCACATACACACATCAACTTCGATGATATTTCAGATGCTATACATGCAATCAAAGATCATGCATCTAAGTATGATACTAAAGTTGAGCTTGATAAAATGCAAGATGAATATTTAAATAGCGAGTTTGGTGCTTGGGGTTATAGCGGAACATAAACTAAAACACTATGAAAAATAAAGAACAAGCAATTGAATCCTTAGAATCCATTGCACACTGGATGAAAGTTTCAACCTTTGATTATGACCCACAAGATTTGAGCATGATCTTAGATAAAGTAAAAGAAGATTATAATATATATTTAAAAAATAAATAATATGAAAACAAAAGATAAACTCTATGAGCTACGCCAAACGATCGATGATTTGGTTGAACTTGGTCCGGACTATGCACACTTCATGAGTGCACAGATAGCGCACAAGAATTTAAAAAAGATTAAAAACTTATTAGAATATATAGGATGAAAAGACATATACAAGATTGGCAGATCCGAGGTGGATTCAATATGAATAGCTGGAGATTAGAAGTGAAAGAAAAAAACTCATGGCGTGTTGAAGCTGAACATGAAAGCACGGTTGAACTTCTTAAGATAGCTCACGGGCTTACAAAATAAATACGATACACAATTGATAATATAATAAACAACGAACATGAAAAACTGGATATTTTACGGGGAGAATGATAACGGGGCAAGAGTAATACACTACATTAAAAAATGTAAAAAGCCCGAGCTAACAAGTGAGCGTAAAAAAATGATGCAACACCTTGATAATTATATCTACCAGCGTGTAGGTTATATGTCGGCAGATGCTTGGAATGGGGACAATCAATATATAAAAATAAACGCACAACCAATATGAAATATACTAAAGAAATGATCGACCAATTAATTGATATTACTGACGCTGATGGCGTATGGAGTATGATGCAGGATCTTGAACTGCAGGAAGAATCTGAGTACATTGAAAAAAAATATTTTAATATAGGATAATATGTATAAACCAATAAAAGAAATACAAAATTTAGCTGATGAAATTACACCAATTATTAGTGAATATCTGCAAGAAACAATTGCATGGCAAACAGATGGTAATAAATTAGCTGAAAGCTTATCAGGTGATAAATATTTAGAATTTGTAAATGAATTAAGAAAAAAAATAATACAAGATTTATTATGAATTGATCTGATGCAAAATTAATACGTAACTACATTGATAATATATATGAATCTAAAAAATAATAACATGAAAAATTTAAACACAAAACTTGAAAACTTCTTAGAGATTAAAGAAAAGCACGAACGCATGAGAAGCTTAGTTGACGACTGGGCGTTTGACTACAACATTGAAAAGCTTAAGCCACTCTTAGACGAAGGCTTTGATGGTAACGATTTGATTGAATACTTTACCGTGCGATTGATTGACTACATCCACAACAAGTATCAACAACCAGAACAAGTAGAAGACTAAATGCTATACACATGCATATATATGTGTAACCAGCTACGGGGGATTGCCGACGGGCAAATAGAATCTCGAGATGAAGCGAGGGTAATGTTCCTCCTCCTCCGTACAACACAGGGCGTGACAGGGCTGACAAAGTTCTAAGGTACACTATCAGCAAATGGAGGTTCGATTCCTCCCGCGTCCACTAACTAAAATTAACTTTAAAACCAAAAATTATGACACCATTAGAAAGACTACAACAACACCTAAATGTAACCATTACAAACTTTGACAACTATTGTAACAATGAATTACAATTAACCGAGTATATGACAGCAGACGGATACAATATCTATATCTTAACTGAAGACCCCGGCTGTCTTAATTGGGAGAATGATGTATACTACTATCAACCTGATTTTAATACCATCATGGAGCGCATTGTACAAGTTGCTGAGAATATTCCCGGAGCTAAAATTCTTATGGATGATGTAGACGAATACATGGATGAGTATGAGATTGAAAGATGGCTAAGCGAAAACATAGACGACGATGGGACTGAGTAAGCTATCAATCACATACAAAAACAAAACTGATCACTACACACTCAACAACGAGCTGGATGATCATGTACTCGACGGGATAATTGAAAACATATTAAAGCATTATCCTAAAGATATAGCAACCGATATTGTGGATGGAATACCATCTGCAGAACTAACACGCAAGACAGTTGATAATATAATAAAACAAAGTAATAATGAAAAAATTAATTAAAGAACGAATCAATGTAAACTCCGCTGCAATTAAACTGGCCGAGTACAACTACGAAACCAATGAGCTTACGCTTACGTTTGTAAACAACCGAGAATACCTTTACAAAAGTGTTGAACCATTTATGTTTGAAGGTATGCGCAATGCTGAGTCAATTGGCAAATTCATTAACAAATATATTAAACCTTTAAACTTTATTAGACTATGAGACCAGTAAGATTTGACAGATACAAACAAAACCTTAAAAGATGTGGTGACGCAATCATTTCATATGATACACACGTTGCAACAATTTATGGTAACACACTAAAGAAAATGCCTTGGTGGGTAGACGGAGTAGGTGCAACCAGCCCTACAACAAGCAGACACATTAATTATGTAGCACGCGAACTTAATTTAGAAGTAGTATAATGAAAGATAAAGAACAAATGATCTGGGATGTATATGATTATTATATGCACCCCATATTAGGATATAAATGGAAACAACCAAGTATTAACCCCCGTGGAAACAGAAACGAAAATGAACTCGATAGCTATTAGAAACGCAGTAAACAACGCATTTAATAAAAGGATACAAGAAACCACGCGCAGACGCGATGTGGTATACCCTAGAGCAATATATTATAAACTTGCTCAGGATTACTCAGGTGAATCATTAGTAAGTATAGGCAAAGCTGTAGATAAAGATCATGCTACAGTTATACACGGACTTAAGCTATTTGAAAATGTAATCAACCCTTTATGGGAAAAAGATTACCATAAAAAGTATTTAAAATTGCAAGAGCAGATGGATACAAAGATGAGGCTACAAGTTAAGCGTCTTGATCCTGATAGATTTTATCGTGATAAGTATAGAATTAAATTACTACAGAATAAAGAAATGTATAAATTTACACGCGACTGCTTAAATAAAATGGATTTAATGGGCCATAAGTTTACAGATATTTTACGCAAACAACTTGATAATATAGTTGATGATAAACAATTTAGTAATGACAATTAAAGAACGAGCAAACAATAAGATATATGCTAAAGTATTGCACGCGGGTATTCACCTCGAAGACTTACGTCGAGAACTTAAAAGCGGTAAGTACAGAGGCAGCATCACCTATGATGAAATGGTGGGTCTTGTTGAAGGTGCTAAGATAGAGCTTGATGTATTAAATTACATATATAAACTTATAGAAACAACTCATGACTGAGCGCGAAGCAGAAGCAATTGCTAAAATGATTGCAGATAAATTATATAAAAAAATTACCGGTGAAGGAAATAATTTCTTAATATTGCTGGATGAACATAGCCGCTTAAGTGAATTACTTGAGCAGTGTGAAGAGAATGAACAGTATGAGCGGGCAAGCATAATTAAACGAAGGCTTGAACATATACAACGGAAAATAGATAATATATTATGAAAATTAAAATAGGTAATAAACAAATTGTAATTTGGGTTAATCGAACTAAAGATCATAAAGAATATATATGGAATAACATTTATATGCTAAGGCAAGAGATTGTTGAAGATGTTTTATCTTATAATCGAAGTGGTATTATACCAGTTAAAACATTAAAGCATAAAGCTGATCTTATTAGGAAGTATAGCCAAAGGCTAAAACTTTTAGAAATGTAATGCGACATAAGGTAATTAATATATAACGAGTAGCAGGCTAATGTCACGCAGGATGGACTACTTAAATAATAACAGAATAATATATCGGAGAGGTCCAGTTACAGATGAACCTTCTGAGATATTTCAGTGGGGAAGATTTTATAAAGAAGGTACACATCAGTGTTATGAACTATTCCGAAGTAAAGCTAAGATCAATACATATAGATCATTGAAATGGCATTTGCTTGTGTTAACATATTTGAATCCTACCTTATCAGAACAAGGATTTAAAAGTTTATGTAGACATATTACATATAAACCAAATAATTTTATTACCTTTGAAATATCTGATGATATATTAATGAGTATTATTAATGACATTTATAAATTAGATTTGGAACGACCACCAAAAAATAAATTACGTAAAATAATATTCAATGATATTACTGGACTAACCAAATCAGAGAAGTTGAGCATCGTAGGTAAACTAATAGGTAGATCTAAGATTGCAACAAAAGAAAATATATATGAATGCATGAATGCTATACACGATATGCATGAATGCATAACAGTTCAAACCATCGCACGGATGCTTGGCTGTTCAACCCGAACCGTGTACAGAAACCTTGATAACCAATTAAAAACCGAAAAAAATTTATTGAACTCTATGATTTAAGCACATGAAAAAATATAATGTAAAGAATTACATTCGGTATAAAACTGATTTACAAAACAGTATGCCAGAAGATAAACGAACGTATGATCTTTACACTAGAGATGAGCTGATCATAAAGTTTTTACCACTTGTAGAAAACATGGCACATAAATTTTCAACTACACAACAGGCATCAGGTATATTAGACATAACTGATCTTATACAAGAAGGGAGCAAAGGTTTGGTTGCTGCGGTTGATAAAATAGAAATGAGTAAGATAGTTGAATCAGAGGATCCTGAAAAAACGATTAAATCATTCCTATCTAAAAGAATTAAAGGTGCAATACGCAGATCAATAGATATAACTAGGGGGCATATACGCATACCGGAGCATAGATTAAATGAGATGCGCCAAAACCCTGAAGATAAAAAAATAGTTGAAATATTTTTTAACAGTATATTTTTAAGTATAGATGAACAACTTGATAACGAAGAAAGCTATTTTGATCAAGTTCCAGATCGGTCTGAGCCATATAATTTAGGTATGCTTAATATGTATTTAAAAAGTATCTTAAAAAAGAACTTAAATCCGAAAGAATATGAAGTATTACGCTTATCTTACGGACTGGATTGCGATAAACATTCTGCTAATGAAATCGCAAAGATCATAGGTATTGAAGGACCTAGTTCTTATGTAAGAGTATCCGAGATTAAAAAAGCAGCAATACAAAAACTAATTGACAACGTAGATAGTTCGCAAGTGCTTGATTATCTGTAAGTTAAATAGGAGATTCCGTGTAAATAATGCACGAGATGCGTAATTATATTATTAACCAATCTAATTTTTTTTTATGGAATTAACACAAAAATTAGCAACCATTCAAACCAAGTTGAAAGCAAAAAAAAGTCGCTTCAACAAATTCGGTAATTATTATTATAGATCTGCCGAAGACATCTTAGAAGCTTTAAAACCATTCTTACTAGAGCTAGATGTAACCGTAACTACAACAGAAGAGCTTATATCAAGTGATCCTTCAGTAATTCAATCAACAGCAACCATTAGAGATAATCTAAATGAGCTTTCAGCAACCGCGGTCGTGGGAGTTGATGTTATGTTTAAAGGGCAAGCAATGCCTCAACGATATGGCACAGCTAGTTCTTATGCTAAAAAGTATGCTTTAGGCAATTTATTTTTAATTGATGATACTGCAGATGCCGATGCAACTACTACATCAAATAACAACTGGGTGCCAGAAGCTAAAGAATATTTGAAAAAAGGAGGCTCGCTTGAAAAAATTAAAAGTAAATATAAGCTTACACCTGAATTAGAAAAAGAATTAAGTACACTCTAAATGAATAATAAAGAGATAGTAGATAAGCTTAGAGAAGATGAACATTATTACGGTAAGTTTGGTCAGCAATATTTAAGTAATTCAAATATTAGTACGCTACTTAGCGAACCTGAAAATTTGTATACCCCAGTTGAAAAAACTGCTGCTATGCTTATTGGCGGGTATTTTCATACTATTATATTAGAGCCTGAAAAGGTTAAGTCTTTTAAAATTGTAGAAAGTTCTACAAGAAACACTAAGCACTATAAAGAAATATCTGGCGGTGAGATGTGTTTACTTCAGCATGAAGCTGACATGGTAGAAGCTATGACGGACAAACTACTTAAAAATAAGTTTATTGAAAGCTTAATTACAGGGTCTAATATGATTTATGAAGAACCTGCTGTAGGTAAAATATTTAATTTTAATTGGAAAGCTAAGGCCGATATTATTAATTATGATGAACGTTTAGTTATTGATTTAAAGACTACAACAAATCTTGATAATTTTCGTTTTAGTGCAAATAAATTTAATTATGACAGTCAATCTTATATTTATAATAAGCTATTTGGATTTGAAATGGTTTTTATTGTAATGGATAAGAATACACATAAAATTAAACTATGTGATTGCTCCGAAAAGTTTTTACAAAGGGGAGAAGATAAAGTAATTAAAGCGTGTGAAATGTTTGATTTACACTATAATACACCTAACTTTGATCCTCAACAATATTTTATTAATGAAACACTTTAAATTTTATTTTATATGGCAACTATTTTAAACACAAGTATTAATCTATCAAAAGTCCCTAAAGACAAAATTATTGAAGGTAAGAAAGGAAAGTACTTACCTGTAACAATTACTATTAATGATGATGTTGATCAATTCGGTCAACAGGGATCACTTACTGTTCAACAAAGTAAAGAACAACGCGAAAGCAAAGAACCTAAAGTTTATTTAGGCAACGTAAATGTTGTTTGGACTAATGGACAAAACGTAGAGCCAGCGCCAAGAGATAATATTTCTTCAGCGCCTGCGGCCCATAAACCTCAACCTGTAGCAGATGATTTACCGTTTTAATAAATATTATGATGTAATAGATGAAAAATGGATTTATGTTCATTATGATGAAAATAACGAACCAATACTAAAAGACGAAAATTAAATGCAAATTAATACTCAGGAAATAAATGGTTATAAAATTGAAGATTTTAACCAATATGATCTTGAAGAAGGAAAAGCGCAGGGGATTTGTCCCCTGTGCTCATCTGATAGGAAGTCACAAAAACAAAAATTAAAATGTGCTTCTTATGATTGGCAAACCGGCTTAGGCACTTGCCACAACTGCGATACTACTTTTCAATTACACACTTATCAAAGAAAAGGTAATAGTCTTAAAGAATATACACGTCCTTTAGAACAAAGTATAGCGCCTATAGAAAGTACTAAAATTGAAAAATGGTTTGATTCAAGAGGTATATCTGTTAAAACGCTTAAAACTTTAAAAGTTTCAGAAGGTCAAGAGTGGATGCCACAGACTAATAAACTTGAAAATACAATTAAGTTTAATTATTTTATAGGTAATGAATTAATTAATATAAAATATAGAGATGCTAGAAAAAACTTTAAACTATTTAAAGGAGCCGAAAAAATATTTTATAACATCAATAGCGTTGCTAATTATACTAATTGTGTTATTGTGGAAGGCGAAATGGATGTATTATCTTTCCATGAAGCTGGTATATTTAATGTTATCTCTGTCCCTAACGGGGCAACTTTAAATAGTAATAATTTAGATTACTTAGACAACTGTATAGATTATCTTGATAATAAAGAAAAAATAATTTTAGCAGTTGATAAAGATGAAGCAGGACAAGCCTTACAGCAAGAATTAATTAGACGTCTTGGCGCAGAGGTTTGTTTTATTATAGACTTTAATGATTGTAAAGATGCAAACGAATATTTATTAAAGTATGGAACTAAAGGATTATCAAAACTTGTACAACAAGCGAAGGCAGTACCACTCGAAAACGTTACAACGTTCAATGACATTGAGGGGGAAATTACAGATTTTGTTCAAAATGGTTTTAAAAAAGGTTACCAAATTGGGCTTGAAAATTTCGATAATATTTTCAGCACTTATACTGGTCAGTTTATTACTGTTACTGGTATACCAAGCAGTGGCAAGTCTGATTTCGTGGATCAAATGGTTGTAGGCTACAACCAAAAATACGAATGGAAGACCGCATTTGCTTCACCTGAAAATGCGCCTACATTTTTACATGCTCATAAACTAATGCGAAAAGTATGGCAGGATATGCCACACAAATCTGATATTGGAGGAGCAAAATGGAATTCAATAGCTGGGCATGTTAATGACAATTTCTTTTTTATAGATATGGAGCGCTATACTTTAGAATCAGTTTTAAAGAAAGGCGCTGAATTAGTTAAAAGAAAAGGTATTAAATGCTTAGTTATTGACCCATTTAATAAAGTTAGAGATGTTGATTGCAAAACAGAAGATGTTAATAGATATACAATGGAATATCTTACTAAAATTGAGATCTTTGCAAAAAAATATGATGTTTTAGTTATAGTTGTAGCTCACCCTACAAAAATGTATAAAGATAAAGATGGCAAAATTGAAGAACCAACTATGTATAATATTAAAGGCGGTGGCGAGTGGTATGATGCGTCTTATCACGGTTTATTGGTTCACCGCGACTATGATAATAAAACTGTTAAAGCCAAAGTGCTAAAAGTAAAATTTCAAAACTTAGGTGAAAATGGTGCTGAAGCTCATTTTAAATGGGAATATAAATCAGGCTGTTTCATACCTATATATCCTGAAACAGTTGAAAATGAAGTTATGCCATGGGAAGTGGGCTAGCTAAAAAAAAGTCTTACAAAGGCTTAATGAAATATGTTAAATCATTAACTAATGAAGAACAATTACATTTTAATTATTGTATTAATAATAATTATCGCATATCTCCTAAGCCGGCTACAAAGGGATTATTCCCTGATACTTGGTTTGTAGAGGTTAGATTAGGACCTTATAAAAAAAATGAAAAAGCACACATATCTCCAGTATCATATGACGATAAAGGTATATGGCCAGCAATTAAAAAAGCAATGAAATTTTATTATGACAAACGTACAAAATGAATACAGAAGATTATTATCAGATATACTCTATGAGGGATTACCTAAAGAGGATAGAACAAACACAGGAACACAGGCCTTATTTGGAAGAATGCTTACACATGATATGGCTTACGGATTCCCATTATTAACCGCTAAAAAAATATTTTTTAATCATGCAATTACGGAATTATTATGGATATTACAAGGGCGTACTGATATGTACTACCTACGCCATCACGGCGTTTCTTATTGGGACGATAATTATACAAAATCTGGTAGAACCGACAATACTCTTGGCCCTGTTTATGGTAAGCAACTTCGCAACTTTGATGGTGTTGACCAGCTTAAACGTGTTCTCGAGCAAATTAAAAAAGAGCCAAGCTCGCGGCGCATTGTGGCAAGCTTATGGAATCCCGCTGAATTGGATGATATGGCACTTCCTCCTTGCCATTATGGTTTTCAAGTATATATAAATAATAATAAATTAAGCTTAGCTTGGTCACAAAGATCAGTAGATGTATTTTTAGGTTTACCTTATGATTTAGCAATGTATGGTTTATTATTACTTATGTTGGCTAAAGGTTCAGGTTATGAGCCAGGCGAACTTGTTTGTTTTTTAGGCGATTGTCATTTATATAGTAATCATCTTAAGCAATCAATAGAATATTTAAATAGAGCTGATAGTAAATTACCTACGGTTGAATTAAAAAAAGGATTATCTTTAACACATGAGGTTGATATACCTGTGCATGAAGATATTACTTTATTAAATTATAACCCTGCATCAACTATAAAAGCGCCATTAGCAACATAAAATATGTACTTTATTTATCACGTACCGGGTAAAAAAATAGGAGTTACACGTAATCTTAATAAGCGTGTAACGACTGTCCAGGGTTATCAGTCAGATGAGTATGAAGTTCTTGATTCTAGCGACGATATAAATTATATATCTGACCGGGAAATAGAACTTCAAAAGTCTTATGGCTATAAAGTTGACAGACAAAAATATAAAGATTTATGTAATCAAAAATTAAATAAAATGAAAATAAACGTTACTGAACAAACCACAACATTTCCTGTTCCTAAGTTACAGCTTAATAATTGGCTAAGGGATAATATGGATCTATCATGGGAAACTTCACATGGTGAATTTAAACTTGATGTTGAAACAATTAATTGGATTTTATTAAACTGCAAAAAGTCCATGTATAACGAAAAACGCAGTTATATTTATAATAAAGCATATTATGAAGCTTTTTTAAATCCCGAAAACAATCTTATACCTATTATTGAGCCAATTGAAATATTTAATAATATTAGAAGTTGGGCTGAAGAAAGAGGTTTGTATGAAAAAGGGGATACTAAAACACAGTTAATTAAATTATATGAAGAATCTGGAGAATTATCACAAGCCTTACTTAAAAATAATAAAGAAGATATTATTGATGCTATTGGTGATAGCATTGTTGTTCTTACTAATCTTGCCCATCTTGTCGGTACCGATATTGAAACTTGTATTCAGTCTGCTTATGATGAAATATCTAGTAGAACTGGTAGAATGATTAACGGAACATTTGTAAAAGATGAATAAGAAAGAAATAAAATTTAGAGATCCAGTAGTAGAGCGAGTAGTAGATAAATTTGTAGATAGATCCGATGTAGGCTTTGAAAAATATAAAATAACACTTGATAAAGATCCATCTGATATGTTTATTTGGATGAATCACTTACAAGAAGAATTAATGGATGCTGTATTATATCTTCAAAAGCTTAAAGAAAACACCACTGAAGAACTTCAAGAAGCAATGTTGAAAAATATAAATAAAACATTTAGTGATGATTAAACGACGACCATATAAAAAAAGAAAACGTGGTCCAGTTGTTTCTAAAAAAGTATCTTATGATGGTATTAATTTTGCATCAGGCTTAGAAAGGTATATGTATATGGCTTTAAAAAAAGCTAAAATACGATCAAAATATGAAGGTGAAACTTTTGTTTTATTAAATGGTTTTCATTTTGAAAACGAGGTATATGAAAGACAATCAAACGGTAAAGGTGATTATAAAAATCGAGGTTGTAAAAGAATACTTCCAATTAAATATACCCCAGATTTTATAGGAGACAATTTTATAATTGAAACAAAAGGTAGGGCTAATGAATCATTTCCAATGCGCTGGAAGCTATTTAAGCAACTTGTAATGAATCAATTTCCTAATTATACACTATATAAACCACAGAATCAAAAAGAATGCGACAGAACGGTAGAATTGATCCTAGAAAAGCTAAAAAAGTAGCTCGCATTAAATATGCAGACAGACAAGTAGATAAGTTTATAAAATGGAGTATAGAAACAAGAGGTAAACTTTTATATCGAGAATTAGTTGAAATACAAGAAGTACACAATATAAAATGTTATGGCAAAAATAATATTAAATAATTATACTAGAAAAAACAAAGTTAAGCGTCCGGGTGTGCACGCAAAAAGTAAAACTTCTAAACTTAAAACAAGTAAAAATTATGTTAAAAAATACCGAGGACAAGGGCTTTAAGGGGTGGGAATTAAGTATTGGTTTATATCCTGGTATATTGTTAGGAATAAGATCATATATTAATAAAGATTACAGTGAGCATGTTTTATATTTACCATTCGTAGATATTTGTTTAATTATAGATAAATAATAAATGGGATTATTTGATTTAAGAGTACCTTATAAACCTTTTGATTATCCAGAGTATTATACTGAGGGGTGGTTAAAACAAGCGCAGGCATTTTGGCTGCATACCGAAATACCTATGTCGGGTGATGTAAAAGACTGGAATGAAAAGCTAACTAAAGAAGAAAAAAATTTAGTAGGCAATATATTATTAGGATTTGCACAAACAGAATGTGCGGTATCTGATTATTGGACACAAAAAGTTGTAGCATGGTTTCCTAAGCATGAAATACAACAGATGGCTATGATGTTTGGTAGCCAGGAAACAATTCATGCCGTTGCTTACAGCTATTTAAATGAAACATTAGGACTTGAAAATTTTGAAGCATTTTTACAAGATGATGCAACTATGGAAAGGTTTGACAACCTCGTTGCTTATGAAGGATCTGAAAAAATTGGCATCGCAAAATCTTTGGCTATCTTTTCTGCTTTTGCTGAAGGAGTTAGTTTATATTCTGCTTTTGCTGTATTATATTCTTTTCAGTTAAGAAATTTATTAAAAGGTATTGGCCAACAAATGAAGTGGTCTGTTCGTGACGAGTCATTGCATAGTAAAATGGGATGCCAATTGTTTAGGCATATGTGTGAAGAAGACCCTAAATTATTAAACAAATGTAAATCTGAAATATTTGATGCAGCTAAAACAATACTGGATGCAGAAGAAAAATATATTGACAAAATGTTTGAGCTCGGCGACATTGAAAATCTTAAAGCCAACGATCTCAAGCAATTTATTAGAAAAAGACTTAACGAAAAATTGCATGAGCTTGGATACTCATACAGTGGGGAGTACTTTGAATTTGACAAAAAATCAGCAGGTAATCTTGACTGGTTCTACCATCTTACCGGGGGGCATACTCATACTGATTTTTTTGCTGTTCGCCCAACTGATTATTCAAAAGCAAACGAAGGAGAAGATTTTGAGGATATATGGTAAAGCTAAAAGCATTAGTAAAAGAAAGAAAATTAACGCCGTTAGAAAGATTATCTAATAGGCTGGGCTATATGGGAGCGGGATTTATAATGATTTCGCCGTATTTATTACCTGATGCTATTGGCGCTTTAACTTATGTAGCTGGGGGTATATTATCCTTACCGCAAGTGTTTGTAGCAAAACAATGGAATTTAGTGGTAGTTAATTTAAATGTAACGTTTGGTTATTTAATTTATTTATATAATATATGAAAGAAAGTAAATTAGTTGACATGCAAAGAAGTGTTGAAGCTCTTAAGCGTGTTACACAACAAGTATTAAATGAAATATCTTATCTTAGGGAATTAAGTGTAGGTACATTAGAGCTGGTAAAACTTATGGAAGGATACGATGAAGCTTTAGAAAAATTACAAACTAAAGTTACAACTAAACCTAAAGAAGAAAAAAAATTAGATTTAGATGTGGAATAACGATTGGAAAAAAGGTGAAGATTATCCTATTTGGGGTGAAACCGATGTTTACAAAAAAACAATTACCGGAGGTTATTTAATTAATGGTGAATCCCCTAAAGATGCGTATTGGAGAGTAAGTAAGACTATAGCTAAAAGATTATATAAACCTGAAATGGCAGAAAAATTTTTTGATTATATATGGAAAGGCTGGTTGTGTTTAGCCTCGCCTGTGCTATCTAACACTGGCTCAGATCGCGGGTTACCAATTAGTTGTTTTGGCATAGACGTAGCGGATAGTGTACACGACATTGGTACTAAAAATTTAGAAATGATGTTACTAGCAAAACATGGCGGGGGTGTTGGTATCGGAATTAATATGATTCGTCCCGCCGGAGCTAGAATAACAAACAATGGAACAAGTGATGGAGTGGTGCCGTTTTGCAAGATATACGATTCAACAATACTTGCCACTAATCAAGGATCTGTCAGACGAGGAGCTGCTTCAGTTAATATCAATATTGAACATCCCGACTTTGACGAATGGGTGGAGATCAGAGAGCCTAAAGGAGACGTCAATAGACAATCACTTAACCTCCACCAGTGTGCTGTGGTCGGCGACAAGTTCATGCGAAGACTTGAAGCGGGAGATATGGAAGCGCGAGGGAAATGGTCCAAACTCCTCCAAAAGCGTAAAGCAACTGGGGAGCCTTATATTCTTTTTAAGGGAAATACAAACAAAAATAACCCAGAGGCGTATAAAAAAAATAGTTTAAAAGTACACATGACTAATATCTGTAGCGAAATAGTACTGCATACAGATGAAAGTCATAGCTTTGTTTGTTGCTTATCCTCAGTTAACTTAGATAAATATGACGAATGGAAGAATACCAATCTGATATACGACGCCACATGGTTTCTCGACGGTGTGCTAGAAGAATTTATTCAAAAAGCGAAGAATATGAAGGGATTCGAGAACTCTGTACGCAGTGCGGAAAAAGGCAGGGCACTTGGGTTAGGTGTCCTTGGATGGCACAGCCTGCTACAAAAAAACGGAATCGCTTTCGAAAGTTTATTAGCGCAATTCAAAACGCGAGAAATTTTTTCAAAAATAAAAATTGAAACTGAAAGAGCATCTAGAGCATTAGCCGAAACATATGGCGAACCTTTATGGTGCGTAGGTACTGGATTTCGCAATACTCACCTTAGGGCTATTGCACCTACAGTGTCTAATAGTAAATTAGCAGGTAATGTATCACCAGGTATTGAACCTTGGGCCGCTAATGTATTTACAGAACAATCCGCAAAAGGTACATTTATACGTAAAAATAAAGAACTTAAAAAAGTATTAAGAAAAATTGGAATTGACACTAAAGAAACTTGGGATAAGATTTTGGAAGATGGTGGATCCGTTCAAGGGATTAAACAACTTGATGGATGGTATTACGATCACGGAGGAAGACTTAACCAAGAAAAAGGAGGAGAGTTAGTAAAAAATGTTTTTAAAACATTTAAAGAAATAAATCAATTAGAATTGATTAGGCAAGCAGGCATAAGACAAGATTATATAGACCAATCTGTAAGTCTTAATCTTGCGTTTCCATCAGAAGCATCTCCTAGATGGTTAAATACTGTGCATTTTGAAGCGTGGAAAAGAGGTGTTAAAACTTTATATTATACTAGGACAGAATCTGTATTAAGAGGTGATATAGCTGCAGCGGCTATGGATCCTGATTGTTTAAGTTGTGACGGTTAATACGTCCAGATAGTTGTTTCAGGCGCATTAGGATAACCAATACCAACGTGTACAAAATTACTTTTACGCGATATGCCTATGCGTTTGAATCCAACTTTAATAGCTGCACTTACTAAATTAAATGTATTTTCACCGCCAGCGCATTTAATATCTACAGCAGCACCATATGTGTGCTCGCCCGGTTTGCTTTTTACAATTTCTACAGGATGAGAAGCGGATCTATATGAAGAATTAAGAACAATTGGTTGGCCATATTCTTCACGAAGCTCGTCAAGCATGGTTAACAATTTAGGATCCATCTTATCTATGTTTCCCTTAAAATCATCTTTGTCGTTAAAATATTTCATTTTTCACCACATTTTTTACTGGGATTAGCTACTTGCCTCCAGTCTTCTTTTTCAAACCAATCACGAAGTGTACCGCCTTTAGTGCTTGCACCTTTTACGTTCGTTTTAGAATCTCTTTTATACTTACCCGCTTTGCCAGCTTTTCTTTTAGCACGAACAACTTTATCTTTTTCAGATTTACTCATACTACGTATTTTAGCAAGAGGTAGGCAAGCTTTTGTTGTACCACCGCCTTTTTGCTTTTGAAACGGAGAATTATTTTGTTCAAACGCCATAGCTATTTCTTTTTTTTACCCATTTTACCAGGCCCACCTGCACTTGTACATCTTACGCCCCAACCTGAAGCATAGGCAGATGGCCATACTTTAAATTTTCTTTTTGCAGCGGCTTTGCAAGGTCCGCTAATTTTTGCATACAATGGTGAATTCATATTATCTTCTATTTGATGATCTACTATTACTTCTGCTAGTTCCTCTGCCAGAGCTTCTAGTTTTCTTTTTCTTTTTTGGTTTTCTTTCAGGTTGTATTCCTAATTGCCAATCTGACCAACCTGCTAATAACATCATTCTTTCTAATTTAGATATATCGTCTCTTGTGGCTGCTCTAACGTTGTCAACTTTTTTAATTACTCTATCAAGAGGTACATTTGTTGAAGCGGATATAACATTAGCTCCTGCTAAATAAGCGGGATTGTCCAAGCTAAATCCTTTTTCTTTCATTTCGTCTTTATTCCATTCGTAAGATTTTAAAGCACTTCTAATTTTTTGAGCTTTCGATTGAATAGGTGGCGATATACCCAATAATTGCATTACGGTAGTTTCAGCATAATCAGGTCGTTTCTTTTCAGATTCTTTAATAATTTTAATTAAAGCATTTTTTAATGTAGCAATTACAGCACCACCAACTCCAATACCTCTAAGTAAACCGTCTGCCATTCCATTAGCTACACTTATGTATTTTTCTTCTTTTTTCTTTTCATCTTCATCATCATCTCCAAATGCAATTGCAAATGCCGCTTGCTGTAAAGTATTAAATATTAAATTTTGCACTGCACCGTAATAAAGTAGCTTAGATATATTTGTTTTAGCATCACCACGGTTATTTATAAGATCACTGGCGGCTTTTTTAGTTAATCTAGCATATTGTGCTGGGGTGTTTGCAAAAGCTAATATGGTGCGCCCTAATGGCCCTGCTTGTTGTGCGCTAATTCTATCAGGTCTTGAGGATTGTTGTGATTCTTCAGCTATTTCTCTAAAATCTAAAAATGCTTTTTCTTGCGCTTCGGTTTCTGTTAGCCCTTCTTTAACATAAGATTTAACTCTATTTCTGTAAAATGTAGCACCACCTGACGCGATTGCAAAACTATCCGCCATTTGTGTAGGTAGAAATCCAGCTTGAAGTATTTTACTTATAACCCCTCTTGCTCCACCTTTTTTAGCAGCATCAGCTATTTCAGATTCACTTACATTAAACCTTAGTCCACCCCGTCTTTCTTTTAAAAAGTCTGAATTAAATAAAAGCTTAAAGTCTTTCCAATATTGAGGTTGATTAGCAAAAGCCTTACCTGCTTCATAAATATTGTTATCACTCCAATTAACAAAGTTAATGGACGATATTGTTTGTAATACAGCAGATCGTGTATTAAAAAACATGATTGCCCCCACAGAATTGTTTAACCAATCAGTAACTCTGCCAGCAAGTGAGTCACTTGTAAACGGTTTGTTTCTACCCGTTTTCATTCTTTGCAGAATATTTTCTAAAGCTTTTCTATAAGGCTTTCCAAACGCAGCCTCTAATTTATTCATATTAACATCAGAAAATATTTCATCTGCATTATTTTGCCACTGCTCTAAATATTTTTTTCTTTTAATAGAATTAACACCTTCTAATAAATCTGTTGTAATACTACCTGCGAGCCATCCTTCTTTAGGAGCAGAATATTCATCATTTTTTTGAATAGCTATAATCTGTTCTGCAAAAAGCTTAAGTTCGGAATCTTTATTTACATAATCAACTAAGTCTTTTTGATCTGTTTTAAATAAACCAGGTATATCATTACCTTGATCATTCCATATATAAACTCTTACGGCTTGCTCTCTTGTATATTCATCAACACTTTTCTTTTTAAGGTCTTTAGGAATAATTTCTAAATCGTTTTTAAGCGCTTTATAATCTTCAAACATTGCTACCCGAGCAGCAGATATATCATTCATTGCTCTAGCATAAGGATCTAATAAGTTATCTTTATACCATTGCATTTGTCTATCGCCTATTTTACCTTTAGCTAATGTTTTATATAATAAACCCGTAAAGTCTTCCGCGCTAGGGGGAATAAAGAAATTAAATTTACCTTTACTCGCACCTCTTACTTCTGCTTTAGCCGGCGAAAATCTTTTATATGTTTCAATACCGGTCTTAGCCTCTATAATATCATTAAATGCTTCATCTAAGTTTTGTGATTTGCTGTATTTAATTCTAGCTTCATTAGCTTCATTATCAAGCTCTTGCATTTTAGCCAATACTTGTTCATTAGTACTGTCTTTAGGTAAGCGTTGAGATTTAGGTAATTCTAAATTATTTTTTTTCTCAGCTTTCTTTATAGATTTACTTAACTTTATTTGAGCTTCTTTGTTTGCTTTATTTAATTTTGATCCATCTATATTAACATTCAATTCAACACTTAAGTTTTTATTGCTAATTAATGATTGTATATCTACAGGGTTAATGCCCCCTAATTTAGCTATCTCGGAATTAAAATATCTATCATACCAGTTTTTCCAATTTTCGGGCATTTTATCTCTAAAAACCTTGTCTAAAAGCTTATTATTTTCTGCAGAAAGAGCAACAAGTTTATAATTATCTTTAATAAAATTAAATTCTGTTTTAAAATTTAAATTAGGGTCCAAAATAGAATCTAAAAGATACACATAAGCAAGAACATTAGGAACCGCGTGCTCTAATTTTCCTGTTTTTGTAAAATTTTTATCTACAGCTATTAATGGCGCGCCTCTTCTGTTTATATGAGTTGTATCATTTGTTGCTGATTGTAATAATTGTAATACCGGAATAATTGCTTTAGAATTGTTTTTAATGAGAGTATTGGTTTTTTCCCAAAATTCTTTCCATAAAGTAAAATTCTTTTTATTTAACTTATCTAATTCTCCAGTTTCTTTTAATTTTAAAAGTCCATTATAATCATTGCCATATTTACCATATTCTTGAACTTGGGTAGGCTTATTCATGGCTGTATTTACAGAAAAAGTTTTTAAAGGTTTTTCTTTTTTTAGCTTTTTTATTAAAGCCTGTATTTTTTTTGTAAATAATTTATTATTTTGTCCAGCCCCTAAGCCATATAATTGACCAGCTTTTAAAGCATCCCCATAAACAGGCCATAAAATATTTTCAATATCCTTTAAATATTGAGCTTGCCCTTTATTTGTATTTAAATCGTATAGTTTTAATTTCCATTTATCTTTTAAAGGTTGATCACTTTTAGATTTAGAAAATAATAATCTGCTTCCTTTACCAGTTTCAATATCAGTTTTTTGCTGTGGAGTAAGGTCAGCTTGCTTGCGGACCTCTTGATTAGTCATAAACTTAGCAAGTACGTTTATTAAACCTTTAGCAGTCTGTGCTTGTTTATCTCTAGGACCAGCAGTTCTTTTACCATCAATAATACCTATAGCTTTAAATATAGAAGTATTGTCTATACCTTTATTTTTTTGAAAGGGAACTAATCCCGCTTTCTTTGTACCTCTTTCAAGTCTAGTATATAAATTTGTATCTTTTAATAAATTATTAGGCACGCCAGTAGCAGTACCTATTAATCCTTCTGTTACAGGAGCACCTTCTAACACAGCAGCACCAGGTAAAGCTTTTCTAACGGTATCAATGTTATTTTCTATAAATGAAGTAACCCTACCTAATTCTGCTTGTGTAAAATTAGATGATCCTTCAAATTTCTTAACTGGTATATCAATTTCTTTAGCAAGTGTTTGTTTTGCCCAGTTAGGTAGTGTTTTAAATGTAAATTGATCTGGAGTTAGCTCAGGTAATTTTTCCGCTACAATATCTTCAAGCTCTTTTTGATTAGGCTCACTAAGAATTTGTTTTTTAACTTCAATTAATCTTTCTGCAGGTTTTGTTTCAGTAACTTCAATTTCAGTTTCAGGGGCAGCTTCAGCAGCTACCTGTGGTGCTTCTGTAATATCACCCGCAAATTCTTCTTCTAATACCCTACGAGAAGCTGTAATAGCTCTTACAGGTAAGAACTTATTAATATAAGCAGCTAAAGGAACGTTAGATGCAGGATCATATGCTTGTATTAAATCAAGTATACCGCCAGCTCCTGTTTCGATTTCATCAGTAAGCAATTGTCTATCAAAACCAGGTGCATTTTTACGTTGCTCTACTATTTTATTAGTTATAGGTTTAAACTGCTCTATTATTTCTACAGCTGCATTAACACCTTTTTGTTCATATAATTCTTGAACTTTATTAGACGCTTCTTTAGACCTTGATTTTTTAATTACTGTTTTAGCTTGTTCAACTGCTTGGCCTTTAGTTAATTTACCAACGGCTCCTTTTGTAGCAATGTCTGTTATAAACTTATCAGCTCTACCCTTTTTAATAGAATTGTTATAATCTTTTATAAAATTAAAAATATCTCGACCTTCATTAAATACCACTTGCTCTAGCCCAACGGATTGAAGAGTTTGTCTTATAAAATCACCAATTTTAGTTATTATATTTTCATTATAAACAATATCTCCCGTCAATGTTGCTTCAGAAAAAAGAGTTAACGCTTCTTCCAGTGCATCTCCATCAGAAATGTTTGGGTCTGCTAAATATTGTTGTAATCTTTGCGCGTATTCGCTATTAGCTATTTGACCCTGATCTATTTTTGCTAATTCATCTAATAAAGCATTACCAAATGCTTGTTGAGCTTCAGGATTGCTTTTTAATGTTTCAGATAAAATATAATGAAGACCCTCATGCGCCTCAGTTGTTATAACCCCGGCTTTTTTGTTAGCGTCTTCGTTTATAACTATTTCTTTAGTGCCGTCTGGGTTTTCTACAAAAAATCCAAAGTCTCCTGCGCTTTTAACATTATCTTTGCCCGGTGCAATTTTATTTAAATAATCTTCGGTTTCTTTATTATTTTTTAATCTTGTGGTTTTAAATCCTAATTTTTTACCTAAAACATCAACACCTTTTTTAAGTTTCTCTCCAACCTCTGCTTTAGTTGTTGTTATCTTAGATTCAGCTATTTGATTGTCTATTGCGGCAATTTGTTCATTTATAGGAGCATGAAATGCAGTGTCTAATTCTGCTTTTTCTTTAATTAACCTTTCTTTTTGAATAATTAAATCTAAATCACTAGAGCTTACATTTTTTGGTGATATTTTTGTTGCTCTTACTAAATCTGTTGTGAATATTCTTGCTTGTTCTAATGCATTATATTGCTCTTGATATTCTGGCAATACATTACCCTGTTCATCTTTAGGTAAAGCGGCCATTTCTGCCTGCATAGAGTTAAGCAAAGTATTAGATTTATTTACTACGTCTTGGTAAACTAATTTTTTTGTAGTGTTATAATTTCTACTTAAACCTGGCAAGCCCAAGGTACCGCTTAACAATATTGTTGAAGCAATTAATTGTTTTTGTGCTATTAAATTTGTAAATTCATTATTTTGAGTACCTAACCCACTACTGATTCTTAATAAATCACTAGAAATAGCCATTAGTTCTTCTTCAGCAAGCTCTTTACCTATATTAGAAAAATATTTTTTAGTTGCATTAGCGGCAGCTTTTTTAGTAGCTACATTTCTAAGATTTTTAAATAAGCCGGCTTCTACAGCCTGCATACCTCCTTTAAAATATGCGGTTTCAGGCATTACAAGTGAAGTTAATCCTTCGGCTAAAGACAAATTAAACCCATAAGCCTGAGCTGCTATTGGATTAAGACCTAATTCTTCTCCTGCTTTAACATTATCATTTACAGTTGCTTTCCAAGCGGATTGCACAATATTTAATTGATCTATTTGCTTAGGTGATAATTTAGCCGCCTTGCTATAGCCGCTACTTAATAATTTTTTAGCATTTTTGAAATCTCCTCTTCCTGCCTCAAAAAGTATATATAATGAAAATGGTAAAGTTTCTGCAATGTTATTTACAACATTTCCGTAAGTAACGTTAAAATTACCTTCATCATCAACAAGCTTATATTTATCTGACTGAGGTAAACCTAATCCTCGGCTTGCTTCAACCCCTAGTTGATCGGCAAAAGCGTCAAACATACTATACTCCTCTTTATCCGTAATAACATCTGAAAAATTTGCTGCTCCTTTAATTAAAAATTGAGGCACAGCAACAGTACCTTTTTTTACAATACTATAAGTTTCATTTAACAATGTAAATAGCGCATTCGTTGTAGCTTCCCCTGGCAAATCTTCTGCTGCTTTTTCTTTTTCTATAGACTTTTTAAAATTTTTTACAAATATTTCTCCGCGATCTACAGTATATTTAGCTTGTAAATCTTCTATGCCAGATTGAAAATTTTCTTCACTTTGTTTTAGTGTATTGTATAAATTATTATATTCTTTTACAGTATTATTATATTTTTCAATTCTATTTGGAGAATCTAAAGCATCCATTCGCATATCTCCTCCAGATAATAAATCTATTTGATTATTTAAATATTGTAATTTTTCTAATCCTGCACTATACTCTCCAGAAAAAGTTTCAGTAAAATTTTGTATTTTATTTTCTAAGCTTTTGTTTAATACGATATTTTTAGCATTAGTAATAATATCTTCTTTTTCTTCTAAAGTTAATCTTCCTTGTGCGGCTTTTTCAATTGGGATATTTTTTTCTTTTAATACATCTATTATAGCGCCTTTGGTTTCTATAGATAAATCTAATTTTTCAGAAGCTTCTTGGCTAGCTGCGGCTTTAAAATCAAAAAGTGTAGTAATGTCTCCTACTCCACCTGTATCTTTGCTTATTTGTAATACAGCTTCGTTAATATTAGGATTTCTTTTTTCAATTTGATTTAATTCAGTTTCAAACTCAGAAGCTATTTCAGGGTCTATTGACTCTTCTATTATACCTTCTATTTCTTTTTTTCTTTGAGCATCTTTCACAAAAAGATCCCCTTCTGTAGCTAATTTAAATTTAGGATCTATAAAAGAATCATCTTCAAAATCTTTTGGTTTAAATTGCTTTACAGGTTTAGGCTCTTTAATAATTTTTGCTAAATCTTTTTGCCTCGTTTTTTTTCTTGCGCTAGTTCTTTGAAATACCGATAAAAAATCTTCCAAGTTGGATGCCGTATCGTTTACCTCCACAGCTGCATCCATTATCTCCTGTGAAGGGGTTTTCTTTCCCTCTTTATCGGGATCGGGATCGGTTTTCTGTATATTAAATTCTTTAATATATTCGTCTATAGATAATTTTTCTTTATCTGCAGCATCTTGAACTTCTTCTAAAGAATAGTTGTAATCTTTATATTTATACATAATTAAAGTTTATCTACTTGGTAATTCAGGTTTAAATTGATAAGCAAACTTACCAGCTGTTTTAGCGTCATATAATTTATTTTGTCCCCAAATATTTTTATGTAAGTTTTCAACAAAAACATTTATTGGCTGGCCCTCGGTTATTGTAAAGTCGCCCTTTAAGCCTCCCCCGGAAATTCTTGCTTCACCAGGATTAATAGTTTTAATTGTTATACCATTAAGATCAGAAAGAGCTCTTACAAAATCAGGTCTTAATTCTTGAACTGTTTCACCACCTTCATTTTGTACTTTTTCAAAAATATCTAATTCACCAGTCATTACACCAGCGGGGTTAAATGCTGATTTGAACTTACGCATTGTTCTTTTAAATTTATCTTCCCATTCGGTAACATTACTGTTAAATAAATTTTGTGTTTTAATTGCTCTTACATCTACATCACTTAGTTCTTTAGCCGCTTTGGTTTCCCATGCGGGTGTAATATTCATTACATACTCCGTCATAGCTGTTTTAAACTCGTCTGCATTAGCATTACTTATAGCACTTCCTCTATAATGGTTTTCATCACCACCACCATATTGTTCAAAAGGTTCGCCACCGCCAAATATTTCAACATACATGCTATTAGTTACTCTTCTATCTTTTATTGCTCCCTCAACTTTAACTTCAACTAATTCAGCAATTTTAGTTTCAAATTCTTTTTGGCTTAAATTTTTAAATAAATCTGTTTTTGTACCATTTTTAACTAAGCCTGATTGCTCTAATATATTTGCCCATTCTTTATCAAAATTAGGCACTTTAAATAATTGTTTAGATAAAAATCCAGCAGCAGGAATTTCATAAGGCTTATCCAATCCTTCTCCTTGTATTTTATAATACATTATATTGTCTTTAAAAACTCTTTCTACAGAACCTTTACTCATTTTAGAAAAAATGTTTTTAGCATTTACATAATCTGTATTACCTACCAACGAGTCCCCCCCTTGGTTAGTTAAGTTGTTAACTCTATCTTCAGCGTTTTCTACCCACGCAGTTGAAGAGGTTTTTTCGCTTTCAGCTAAACCAACTAATTGAGAAAGCTCTGAAATAGTTTTATTTTTACTAGCCATTAAGCCTCTATAGTCTGATTGAGAATACAAACCAGCCTCAATATTTAATTGTAATCTAGCATTATCATCCATTAAGTTGTTTACTTGATCAAAAAGAGCTCTATTGGCATTGTTTTCACCTAAAGCTTTATAAAAAGCAGTAGGATCTATGCTAATGTCTTTTATAAGCCTTTGATTAAAATTTCTAGCTTGCTCTACTTTTTCATCTTTAATCGCTTTTATATTAGCAGATGTTTTTAAAAATGTGCCAGCAAGACTATTTATAGTATTTACTATTGGTGCTGCTTCTGATACTACTACCGTTTCTGGGCTTCTATATGTACTTGCCATTATTAATTTGTTAAGTTAGGTACTTTAGGAACAAATTTACTACCAAAATTAGTGTAATCTTGAGTTTGATAAGTACCCACGCTTACTGGGGTTATATCAATATTTGGGGCTGTAGTTGCAGCCATGTTTTTAAATGCTGATGTAGCTGTTTGCCCTAAAATTTGTCCTCCAGCACTAATTCCCGCACCCATTATGGCCGCGGCATCTGCGCTTCTTTGCGCTTGAACCTGTTGTTGACCGGTTAATTGAGCTTGTTTACGATCAAGTTGTTCTAAAAACCTATTATCTTTTTCCTTATACATAAATAGTTCTCCTTCTGCTTCTATTTGTTGTTGTCTCGTAGCTTCACCAAATAAAGCACTTTGTACTCTTGTGGCTTCTGCCATTTTTTGTTGATTAAGAGCTGCTTCGCCTTGCGCCCTAAGCTTTTCGTTTTGTGCTTCTTGGGCTTCTATATTAGCGGCAACACCCTGCTTACTTCTTGCCGCAGCCTGGGCTAAAGCAGTAGCGCCCCCCGCACTAGCACCTGTTGCTGCTAATAAGTCTAAAGTATTAGCTAAAGCAATATCTGTTTGTTCTATTTGTATTTCAGCCGCTTTAGTAGCAACACCTAGATTAGCGTATGGATTATCTAAATATCCAGATAAATCTTCAATCATAGAAGATAAGTCTTCAGCGCCTGCATAAGGATTTATTATAGGATTTTCTCTATTACGTTGTTCTTCCAAACGAGTAATATCACCTTGAAGTCTATTAGCCTCACGCCTAGCTCCTTTTGCGGCTTGTTTTTGTTGATTTGCCCCTATTGCTGCCCCGCCTATTGTTCCTGCTGCGGCAATTCCCCCAGCTATTATTCCAGCTACTATAAATGCCATAATTTTACTATTTGATTTTCTAATTCTTTAATATCTTTTGTATTATCTGGATTTTTATGTACATTCATAAAAATAGATTCTTCTAATGCTATAATTGTTCTTTTAGCACCTGGCTTTGAAATTGTATAACAAGGCGCTTCGTGTACAATTGTTTCTTTACCTTCTTTAATTAATACTTTTCCAGTCAATAAAAACCATACATGCTCGTGCTTGTGTTCGGCGCCTACTACCACTTGGTTTTTTTGCATAACCATTTTTCTTAAATATATTTGGTCAGCAAATTCATGAGTAACTGGTATAATATCTTCGCAATCAACAATACCACCGTTGTTGTGCATTATAATATTATCGTTTTTAGTTTTTATTAATTCCATATAATTTAATAACTTGAGCCTACATATTCCGAAGATACAGCAAATAATTCTTTTGCCCCACCAAAATCAGTAACAGTATCGGTAGACATAGTAACTGTACTAAAGTGTCCTTTAATACCGCTCATTTGATTACCGAAGATTACTTCCCCGGGAGCAGCGGGGCTATTGTTAATTAAATTAGCTGTATATTTATTTTCTTTTCTATCAAACCCTGCTCTATTTAATGGCGGAATTAATGTAGCGGGATACTGATTGCCATAATTATCATAAGCGCCTTCATTATAGCTATATATTAAAGATGTAGTGTCCCTAGTATTTGTAGTTCCAAAATTTTGAAAATTTGTGTCAACCGACCCAATACCTGTTAAATCAGAAACAAAACTATCTACTTGCCAACCATTGCTACCCTCGTAATTAATTGTTTTAAAAACCTTAGAAGAGCTTACTCTTGGGTTAAATATAAATGTAACACTTGAATCATTATTAACGCCATAAAAATTTCCTCTTTTAACAGCCATGCTATTATGTCTATATAAAGAAGCTTGAGTGGTGGCGCTATTACCGTTGTCTATAGTGTAAAAATAATTTTTTAGACTAAACCCCCATCCTGGCTTATAATTAAAAAAGCTATTCCACCCATTTACATCATCATCAAAAGATAATGTAAAATATTTATTAGTTTGCACATTTCCTAATGCATTAGTAGAAAATCCGTTAGGTAACGCTGTTTGCAAAGAAACAACATATTGTTTATTATAAATATCCCACATACCTACAGCTTTTCCATTGCGCTGTGCTTCTGTTGTAGGATTTGGATCATCTAATTCGCTTAGCTTATCTCTAAAAAAGTCATACATGCCATACCGTTGTATTTCTTCTAAACCATTATTAGATAGCCTTAATACTGCATTCCTATCTTTGTCTACAAAATATTGTCTAAACCCATAAACAGCATGGCTTTCGGGATTTCTACTAATGCCAAAATTACCCGCATAAGCTTGAGGTTCTCCGATAACCATGTTACTAGTTGTAACTGTTGGATTACCCTCGGCCGAATATATAACATTTTTGTTTATAGGTGCTCTACTAACTTTATCTTCTTGAAATATAGTTAAATAATAATCTTGGGCGTATAATTTTTGTATAGACCCATAAGCAGGATTTAAACTACGCGTTATGTCTGTGCCTACACTAAATACATTAGTGTTGTTAACACCTGTACTTGAATTAAATATGCCCGAATATATTAAAGAGTTAGTTCTAAAACTAGCATTAGGCTCGTCTTCTATTAAATATGCGCGAGGCCCCAAACTTACTGATGTATTATTATACCCTCCTCTAATTCTTGATTCTTCTATTGCCCAGTTTTTAGCAATAATTGCACTATCAGAAGTTTCTGCATTACCTTGATTATAACCACCCAAAGTTTGAGGTATACCAAATGACCCATCCCAAACTGGAGTGGATGAAGAGCTTAAAACTTTTTTTAAAACAAAGCTATTAAAATATTTTACTTCTATAGTTGCTGGCATAATTTATTATTACTTATTTATATATATAATTACCTTAGAAGAAATTAGCGTCAGATCCCACGGTTGTGTCTTTATAACCAGTCCCGTTAAAAAATGCAACCCATTTTCTTGAAGTAGCGGGCGAAACACCGGACGGAGGGCTCGTGTTTTGGCTAGTATTAGAATAATCTGTTCCGTATTTAGCATTTACTGAGTTACCGTCATTTGAAGGCATATAACAATACCATCCAATACCATCACCATTTGTAGATGGACTCCATTTTTGAGTTAATTCTGCATCTGTATAAAGCTGGGTAATATATTTCATATGCCATTCGCGAGCAAAAACTTGTTGGCTTGGAACTAAAGCCGATGCAAGAGTTGCTGTATTTCCGTGAGTTGGACTTATTCTATATTCGTATGAATATAAATTGGCACCTCCATATTTAGAAGGATAATAAAAATCTCCAAAATCTACTGTTGCTGTCATAGGGCCGAGGTAAGAACTAAAAGCACTGTCTGGGCAATTATTTGCTCCATAGCCTACAACTATAGGCTCAGGTGTTCCCGCACTATAAGTACTCAGCCCCCATGGATACCGCACTATTAATCTATAGTCTCCAAACTTATCCAATATACCGGCGCCGGCATTAGGTGTTTTCCCAAATGCAAAAACTTTTCTAGCTATCGTGTTTTGGTCGGGAGAAGCAGAGGTTAATTTAGCAAAACTTGCAACTTGTAAGCAATCAAATTTATTAATAGCGCCACCAAAACCTGATGGATAATTATTTACTTCAAAAGTGTCAAATTGGTATTCCGCTGAAGTTTCGCTATGAATAACGCCTTTACCTTTAATATCATTATTAAAATCCTCATCTGGCCATTCTCTTCTATTTTCTTGCGAGCCCCCAAATTTTATTTCTTTTCCTTCAATGTCTACCGCCGTAGCCCATGTATTACCCCCACCAAATGTTCTATATTGAAGATAAATAGGATAGGTTAAAAAAGGAAAATAATCGTTTTGATTTACTAAATCAAATGGCAATTGATTAAAATTTATATTAATTGCAATAAAAGCTGTTCCTTGAGATAACCCTCCATCACTTTGAATTAACCCTTGATTAGTGGGCGCAAATTTAAAAGCATTGGTATTAGTATTATACATTGTAAAAGAAGTACAAGTATCAACTAAATAATTTGCGGAAACTGTAGTAGTAGGCGCATCATTTCCTAATTGCAATTCAGAATAAGGAGATCTTATATCATTATTGCTTGTGTTTGGCACGCCAGGTAAAGGTGTAGACCCAGCTGCATTTGTTAAATCATTTACAAAATATAAAGCGCCGGACATACCACCTTGCCCGGACATAGAAATGCCTGAAGCTTCACCAAATCCGGGATTAATACTGGTTTCTCCAAATACAGCACTAATTACTGTGTCTGCTGTTAAGCCTCCTGCATCTGTGACTCTAACGGTTAAAGAGTACGGCCCCGATAAATCTTGTTGAGTAGATAGTACTCCGGAATCATTTATTTGAAATATTGTTTGATCTTGTGGCTCTATAATTGACCACGTAAGATTTTCAGATTGTAAATTATTTATTATAGTACCATTTTTACCATAAAAAGTAGCCAATGTGCCCGTGTCCCCAGCTGCTTTTTGCAATGTATATGGATTTGCTAATGGCTCTATAAAAGCTCCATTAGATAATTCAATTTTAGTAATAGTAGGGGGCTGATTTTGAAGAGGTAAAATAAATTCTTTTGTAGTAGTAGCAGCGCCGCTGGGGGTTATAGAAACATCTACAAAATATTTTTGATTTATTTCAGCATCTAATCCATAATAAAATTCTTTAGCAGTTTTTATAAAATACCTATCATAAGAAGTAGGCTCAGTTGGATTATAAGGAGATGTTGTAGCGGGCACAGTTTCTATAGCAAAATACTCTGAAGGAGTAAACACTTGACCATTAGCATTTATAACTTTAGTTATAGCTACCGCAGAAGCGCCGTTAAAAGGTTCACCTAAAGAATTTGTTGTTGTTGGTGCCCATTCTGCTGTTACAGGTGTACCAATAGGAGAAGCTTCTGTAAACCCTGTTATTGTATCATTATTTAAATCTAAAACATTATTGGTGCCGACGTTTATTGCATTGTTAAGTTGTGATATTAACCCGCTAGACGAGGATTCATAATAAATATCTAGTCTTGAAACATCTGGATCTGTTTCATAAACAGCTAATTGATAATTAGCAGGGCTTGTTGTAAAAGCCGCACTGCCCATGTAGTCCCCATTAGTACCAACCGACTGTGTTATTCTTGCTAAATACGGATTAGATTTTGTTTGATATATATCTTCGTAATCATTCGATGTAGTACCTAATATAAAATTTTGTTCAGCAATTGTATTTACAGTACTTGAAACACTTCCAGGAAAAAATGGTTTATTAAATGTAGGTGGGCCCGCTGCGTCAGGAGTCACCCTACCAAATAACTGAACTGAGCTTCTATATTGCTTTTGTTCTGGACCTACCTCAGATAAATCTCTGGGTACTTTATTAATATTATCATTTATTAAAACTATAAAAGCTGTATCATTAGCCCCATCACCATCGGGACTTGTCCCTCCGGGGTAAGCATTAAGAGCACCAGGCAAATAAACATTATAATATTCTTGTTCAAATTGTTTTACTACAATTTTATAATTATGCCACCCTAATATATTATACGCGGAATCACTAATTGTTCCATTAAATAATCCAGGCGTTCCTAAAACTTCATTTTTAATTGATTCAATCGGAGACTCAAAAAGTATTTTAAGGGCTTCTCCGGGCCAGCTTGCTACGGGAGTATCTGTGGTTAATCTATAAGGATTATAATATGTAGAGTCTAAAAAATTTTGCGTCCCGTCTGTTCCCGCAATGTCCGAAGGCGAAGCTAATAATACTGTTGAGCTTCTTCCATAACGATCTGATAAAACAACGCCAACCTGGTAGTTTCTATTTTGTTTAATAGTGCTATTTGGGTATTCAATTCTGCTAGTAGTATTTTCTGTAGAATTATTTGGGTTTAAAAACCAAGAAGATTTATCAAAAGCGCCAACTTTATAATCTAATTGCGCGGGAGGAGTGTGTTTATTTTGAAAATTACCATAAATAATTCTATTTCCGGACGCCTCTTGTGAAAAAGCTTTTACAGGAACTTTATCATAAACTCGTACTAATTCATTTTCGGGTAATGTTTTATAAGGTTTAGTTCCTTGATAAGTATAACTAATAAAACCTGTAGATGAAGAATTAAAATCGGCTTCTAATATAGTATCTACTACTTGTACTGATAAGCCGTCTGATTCTTTATATATAATATCAATTTCTGTAACTTTAAGATCGCTTCTTAAAGAAGTTCCTGTTATTTGAGTACCTTCTAAATTAAAAGGTAAAGGTATATTTAAAATTATTTTATTTACTTTGTTTTCCATAAACTCCACTACAGTACTTCTATAGGCTGACTCTTGATCACCGTCCATAAAATAACCGTCCTGTTTAGGTATAAAACATTCTTGCGTAAAGGGGGCTAATGCAGAATACTCATTGTCATCAAATTTAAATCTATAGCTAAATCTTACAAATTTATCTTCTAAAAAATTAGGATCACCTGGATAATTATTTTGCTCATAAGGATTAGCTGTTGCGCCATCAGGAAGAAGAGGGCTAACAACGTCTTGAAGAGTAGATTCGTATTCCCCAGATACTGAGCTTTCTTTATATAAATTAATTGCTTCATAAGGAGCAAATTTAGCTACTGAAATATGATCTTCATTAGTATAATATGAGGGGTCATAAGTTATATTTATTTTTCTAGGTTGATTTCTATTATCTGTCCAAAAAAGCAAGTTTTCAACTATATTAATACCATAAATAGGGTTAGTAGTAGAAAAGTTTAAAAATTGCCCTTGCACTAATAAGGAAAAAGAATCGTCCAAGGCGTTATAGCTATAAATATAATTATGCGCGTTTAAAGAATAATTTGATTCGGTAGGAAAACCGGGATCGGTATAATCAGTTAAAAAAAAGTAAAAAGAATTATTAATAGGGTTTGCTACATAACCTATAACTTGCAATTCTTGGCCAGTGTGTAAGCTTTTAAAATTTTGTAAGTTTTCATTACCTAATACATTTTCCAATGCTCCCACATCATCACCCTCAGATTTGCTAACTTGTATATTAAAACCTTGTCTATATTCTCCTTGCGGCACTAATCGTGCGTCAAGGTCTAAGTTCATTTTAGACTTTATAAAAGCATTTTTAACTTCTGCCATTTATTTAACTTTTAATCCATTTAGATTTATTACGCATTACTTGAACTATTTCATCTAGTTTAATATTAGATAATCTAATTTTTGCATTACGAAGTTTAGCGCTTTTTTCTCTTTTATATCTATTAACTATATATTCAGGAGTATTAGCCTTAGTAGATAAAACAGCATGATTTACGTAAGCATATATGGCTTCTTCCGCCATTTTAGGAACTTTCATATCTTGATCATATGCAAGCCCATCAGATATATATTCAAATATTATCAAAGCATCTCTTAAATTACTTGAAAAAGATATTTTACCTTCCCGATGATTCATCGTAAACCACCCGTTTCTTTGCGATGTTTCAGGATTTAATCCATATCTTTCGCCCCAAAACCCTTCAAAGCCAAATCCATACCAAGAACCTGGATATATGCCTTTATTTATTTCATTTAAATTTAAATTACCATTTATTAAGCGATCATTTGCAGTATCCCATCTAGACTCGGTTAATGATGTTGCATTTAAATCTTCATTAAAGTTATCTTGTAAGGGAACTCCTTGAAAATCTTGAGGCAATAAACTATCAGGATTTGAGGTTAAAGTTGTAGGATATATTATATGCTTAACGCCGAGCTGATCTACCCACGACATTTTAACGTAATTAACGTAATCTTGAGGCATTGGTATAGATAAATTTGGAGGTATTGTTGCCTCTTGTGACTTTATACTGGGCAATGTATCATAGCTAAATTCTTGCAAAGCGCGTTTAACGTGAAATATAATATCAGTGCGCTTTACATTTTGTATAATTTTTCCATTCCCTACATAACCAACTAAAAAATTTGTAACTAAATCAGAAACTTTTATATAAGCATAATTGCCATAATTTTCTTCTACAATATTGCCATAGGCGTCTTCATTACCATAATTGCCTCCTGTTAATATTTTTAATTGCACTACTATTACTAAATTATTTGCAGGAGTTGCTGGAATAGTAATGGTATTATTTGCGACAGAATAAGCTTGTATGTACTCAGTATAAGACCCGGCTATTCCCGTAGGGCTAGTATATAATTTAAAATTATTTTGTCCATAATTTTTATTATTAGGGTCATAGCTGCCAAATACTAAATTTGTATTAAACGTAGTTGTAAATGTTGTAGTTGCCCCATCTGCTAAAAACGTTTGAGTTCCCGCGTAATATTGTGCATTAGTTTCTTGTATTAAACCGCCGTTTGGTTTTGCCATAGCTTATTAACTTTTTTTATTAATTTCGTCCATTTGCACTTGTTGAGCAGCAGCTTGGACTATTTGAGGGTCTCTTATAATGATGCCAGCATATTGAAGTATTCTTAGTATTACTTCTGTTTGCTCACTTTCATGAATTTCAAAATCAATGGAACCGCTTGGTTGATCTGTAGCGCTGTAAGAAAGAGGATTATATATATATTGGCCTAAAGTTGGCGATACATCAAATCCCCATATTATATTTGAAGGCTTTTTTATAAATTCTACTTGAACATTATCTTGAATACTATTTGGCTTTATAAATAAATAATTATTCTCATACAAATATGTTGGAAATGTTTCGGTTGCTTTTGTTAATTTAGATTTTTCAGAAGTATAAAAATCATTTCTTTGAAGTCTTTGTATTAAAACTTCATTATTATATGTTACTTCACCCAATCTATAAAAGTTAACAGTTCTTCCATAAGAATCAGTAGTGGGCAGAGTAAAATAATTAGTAGGGGTAGGTGATGTATTATTATATAAGGCATTGCCAAACGTTTTAAATATAGCTACTTTTTCATCTATATTTTCTAGCCTATCAGCGTAGTTTAAATCGCTTTGAGGAACTCTAGCTTGTTGATTTAAATCTTCAAAATATTTTTCAAATATTTCAAGTTGAACTTGTGTTCCTACTTTGTTAAATTCATCAGGAGTCATATACCCCCTTTGCTCTTTATTTAAAATAGACAACACTGTTTGATATACAGTATTTACGTTTATTGCCATTTTTATTTTTTGTTATATAATAGTAAAGCCGCCAAAAGACGGCTCTACATATTATAAATATTACACGTTATAGAAGTTTTTTCTCTATAGATTTGTAAACCTCTATGCCTTCATCTGTTTTAAAGAATGCGGCCATAGCTGAATACGGGTTTTCATCAAAAGGAACATTCATTATTTTCCTTCCTGTTTTAGCCCACGCAAAAGTTCTTTGATCTTGTGATAAATCTAAAAGACCCAATTCGGTAGCGTTAATAGCTACATTTCTTAATTGTACATTTTCGTCATTAGCTAATTCTAAAAACAGTTGAGCATTTTCTTTAGCAAATATCAAAAGATCTCTTTTAATCTCTTTAGAACTCATGTCAGATACCTTAGAACCAACCTCAACTCTTAAAATAGCTTCAGCTTGGTCTATATCCATATCTCTTGCAACATTTAATGCTTCAATTATATATTCAATAATTTCTAAATCATCTACCGCTTCTTCTACAGGATTAAATTCATTATACTTTATTCCTTTCATCGGATGATAAAGAGATAATAGTTTTTGTAAATTTTGTTTTTCTTTAGTTACGGTTAACGTACCATCTCTAAAAACAATATGCCCTAGTGTTGCTTCACCTGATTGCTCATCAACTAAAGGTGAATTTTGATTAGTTGCATATCTTAATTCTCTTTGTTCATTTTTTTCTTTATCAAACCATAATAAAGGATAACGACTCGTGTGACGAGATGCTATAGTATATGTTAGTGGGGTTTTAAGACCGTTTAATAAATATGTTCTGTCTTTAATTTCCCATTGTGGTTTTTTAGGTGTTGATACTTTAGCTGCAGGTTTTACAACTTCTTTTGGTTCAACTACTTGAGGTGCAACCTCAATATCTTTTACTGCTTGAGTAGCTTTTTTAGCCATGATATAATAAAATTAAATAATTAAAAAAAGATAAAAACTACCCCCGCAATTAAGCGGAGGTAATTAATATCAGAAAAACTATGATGCAGTAAACAATACAAAATTGTTAGCACCTTGTACACATAAACATCTTTCAGACAAGAAGTGAACATCCATGGAGTCAATGTCAGAAGTAAAAGCACCTCCAGCAGATCCAGTAATCCAAGACTTCATTCTTCTATCTTCAGTTTGAGAAGCTCTGTAGCGAACATGCAAGAAAGGTCTACGAATGTTAGAACCTAAAATTTGATCGTATACAGTTGATGTTCCAGCAGGGATAAGAACTCCGTCAATTGCTGAAACAGCTACTCCACCTCTTGTAGAAGCGTCATTAAGATATTTCCAGTCGGTTTTATAAAAGTCATAAGAACCTCTTCTAAATCCTGAAAAACCAAGATTCAAAGCCATTTCTTCAGAGTTTTCAAATAGACCAAAAGCAGTACCTCCTCCAATACCGGAAGAAATATTAGCTAGCATATCGTCAAAATCCAAAGAAGTTTTTCTATTCAAGAAAAGCATATTTTCTTCAATAGCACCTTGAGTATCAAGATTTTTAAGAATACTATCAAATTCGCCAAGACCAGCAGCGGCACTAAAATTGTTTAGCACATTACCTCTTGCGTTGATAGCAGCGAAAAGACCTTCAGTTCCGCCATAATCAGCAGCAATACCAGCAACTCCAGAACCAGCAGCGGCTTTTTCACCTTCAACCATAGACATTTCAAGATAATCTTCAAATCTCAAACGAGTTTCAGATTCAGCTTTTAAATACCATAAATATCCAGATGTTCCATCTTCCGTAGCAACTTCAACCCAACCAATCTGAGCCATATCTGATCCATTGACCACATATTTTTCTTTAATAATAATTGGTGAATTGTTAAATTGAGTAAAAGATGGGGTTACGCTTCTAATATCAGCATCACCAGTTCCTTTTCTATATTCAGAACCATATACAAATATTTTAAGATTTGTAGGTGATCCGGCACCAAAAGTAGCAGCAAGATCAGCTCCAGTATATGTAGCTACAGTAATTGTTGCTAGAGTAGAAGAAGTATCAACACTATTGGTTACTAAAGCTTTTACTTCAGCTCCAGTAGTAGGATTCATTACTACAATAGTTTGATTAATAGAAATTGCATTATCAACAAAGTTAGCACCCGCAGTAGCATTAAGTGCAAAAGTTAAAGTTGTTGCGCTAGCTTTAGTAACATCATTATATGCAATGTGCAATCTATTTTGTTCTGACCAAATTACTTGATCAGAAGTCATAGGCATTTCCGCCCCTACCATACGTAGAAATCCAGAAAGAGTTCGGTTTCCGTATCGCTCTACTTCTTGTTCATAGATCTCAGGAAGATATTGTGCTGCGAAATCTGAAAAATCGTCGCCAGCTTTATCTGTAAATTGCAGATAATTTGTAGACAGAACTTGTTGCTTCTGACTAGGTTTAATTGTCCCAAACGAGGGTACTACATTACTCATGTTTTAAATTTTAAGTGTTAAATTTTTTTGTTTTAATTTTAAGTTTTGAAGAATCTAAACCGCTAATAGCTTTTACTTTTAAACCATTAACAAATACATCACCTGGAGCAGTTTGCCTTGGTTCCGTAGTTATGTTTTTGGTTTTAGCAACTTGTTCTTTAATAGCGTCGGCACGGCCTTGCTCATAGAAATGTGTTGCCATAGTATCAGCATTACGGGCAGCATAAATCGCTTTATGATAACCAGCTGGATCTTTCATTTGACCATCTTTGTCAAGGAACGTCCCGACGAAGTCTGTAAGATCTTTTTGATTATCAGCAGTTGATTCCGGGTCTTTAATACCATATCTAACTTTTTTTTCTCCTAATTTAAAATCAAAACCTTTGAAATCATTAGAAAAATAATCCTTAGTTGTATTAATAAATCTTTCTCGAACTGCGTCATTACGCTTTTGCTCTTCATTGTATCGGTTGAAAAAGTCGGTAGCTTTTTGTTGCTCTTGAGTAACACCAGGTCTTAATTTAATTTCCTCATAATACTTACTCTTAGTTTGCTCTAAAAAGTTTTTGGCTTTTGCAACTTCTTCTTTATACGCTATTTTTTTCTTGCGTATGTCTCTATCCTCGTCTATTTCTTCGTCCCACGCAAAATCTTCTAACAATAGATTTACGTCTTCCGAATCTAAATGAGGTTTACTTGTTTTATAATATTCCCTTAACAATGTATTATTATCTACATTAGAATAGTCCGCATTAAGTCTAGCATAATCTTCAACAGTACCGCCAGTTTCTTCCATAAACTTTATAAGCTTATCTACTCCTTCGGGAAGCTCTTGTGCTTTTGCTTCCGATAATACTTCTTTTTGTTCCGATACGGTAGCGGAAGCTTCATTGCTTCTATCCACTCCTGCCTCTTCAGAATTATCTTCTTCATCTTCAATAACTTGAATAGGAGAGTCTACTTTTGCTTCGCTAGCATTGCTATTATCTTGTCTGGTAGATTTTTCATCTGTTGGCTGCTCGTTTCCTTCTCGAATTCCTTCGCTAGTTTTGGATTCGTTGCGTACAGGTACTTCATCTGCGCTTTGCTTTTGAATGGCATCTTCTTCTTTTTTTGGCTCTCCAGGTGGTTTTGAAAGATCAACTTTAACAATGTCCTGCTCGCCTGTTAATTTTTTTGGAGTTCTTTTTTTAATTTTAAAATCTCCCTCTTGTTTTACTTCTGTTGACATAATATAATAATATAAAATTAATTAATAAAATTTACCTTGGCTCAAACTGTTCTAAGCCAAAGCCACTTAAATTATCATTACCCGCTGATTCAAAATTTTTAGGTAATAAATCATTTTTTCTTTGATCAATAAGTTCAGATTGTTGCGTACCTTGTATTTTTACGCGTTTATCTTTTCTATCTTCTATTTCTTGTTCTTTTTTTGTTGCTGCAGATGCTTGTATTTGAGCTAGTTGTATATTATAGTTGAACTCTTCTGCCATTAATTGTTTCTTAATTAATGCCTCTTGTTCCATTCTAGTAATTTCAAAATCTGATTTAGCTTTTTCAATTTGCACTTTTGTTTCCGCTAAAGCTTGTTGCTTTTGTACTTCGGCAAGTGCCGCCGCTTCTGACGCTTGTGCATTTGCTTGTGCCTGCGCTTGTATATTAGCTTGATTAGCTTGTTGGTCTCTTACGGCTTTTTCTTTCCGTTTTAATTTTAGCAATTGATTAGCTAATTTTAAATTTGATATTTGACGTACATCAATTGCATCATCTAAATCAATTCCCCCGGATTGTAAAGCAACTTGTATATTTTGTTCAAGTTTTGATCTTTCTTCTTCGTCGGGTTCTAATTCTAAAAATATACCAAAATCATGCATCGCTACCTTTTCCATTTCTTCTAATGTATTAACATTAAACGTATTAATACTATTAAGTAGCGCATCTTTTGTTAACGGGAATTGTAGTGCGTCATTAGCCCTTAGGCTAATATTTTCAGCTGTTTTAATTGTAATATACATTAATGCTTTTAAAACATGTCTGGTAGCAACATTTGAATTCGCAGCAGCCATTTTTTGTAATCCGACTAAAGCGTTTTTATCAGGAGTACTTCCATCAACAGCTTCATTTAAACCTGTAACGTCTCTTATCATTTGTAAATAATATTGATAAGTAGATATTAAAGATTGTATTTTAGCCATACCGCTTGATGACTGAAGCTCTTGAATAGGTACTTTTCCTCTATTTAAATCACCATCTTGTGTTAATGATCTTCCAACAATACTACCGGTTTGAAAATACATATTTAATGCTTCAGCTGGATTATAATTAGTACCATTGCCTAAATCAACTTCAGCCAGCCCGTCCATGTCTAAATATACTCCGTCAGGCACAACTCTTGATAATACTTGTTGTAACTTTAAATGAGTTAACTGAATCATATCAGCAAAGCTAGTAATTCTACTTACAATAGAATCAACTCTTCCTTTATACATTCTGGGCGCGCAAATAGAATAATTCATATTTACTTTAGTAATATCTGAAGAGGGGCGAGTCATGTTTTCTGCTAAACTCCAATTAAGAAGTTTATTTAAACCAAGCACTTTAGCCCCCGTATATAAAACTTCTATACTTCTTGAAACTTTACTAAAATTATCGTTTTCAGGCGGGTTAAAAGTATCATCTTTTTCTAATATTTTTTCTAATCCTTGATCCGTATTTTTTAATTTAAATACTTGATTTGTGTAAGTTTTGTATTCAAAAAATAATACAGAGATTAAATTATTATCATCTTGCCCTTTATAATTCCTTGTATAATTACTATAATTACTAGGCCCCTTATATTTTTGTATTTCTTCTAAATCTTCATCTGTAAGTTGAGGATATAATCTTTTTACTTCAGATAAGCTTAAATTTTTTACTTCTCCTACATAATATATATCATCAAAGTTTGGATCTTCTGTATAAGAATAAACAACATTCGCGGGGTCTACATAATCAATAGTAATTCCTTCTGAAAAATTAAAATTAGTTTTAGATATTCCAATACCTAAAACAGCTAAATCATAAGCAATTCTGCGCTGGATTTCATCATATTTATTAAAAGAAAAAACATTTTTAATAATTTCTTCTTCAGCAATTTCAACACTTTGTTTATAATTTAATTGTAAATAAAGATCTAATTCATCTCTTGATGCGGGAAGCTTTTCAGGCTGCGCTGAAGCATAAAAGTTTTGCCCAGTAGCCGCGTTCATTTGCTCAATATATTCTTTATTAATTATATCTCGCATTGCGTTAAAAGCAAAATCAGTTCTTTCTTTTAATGCAAATGGGTCTGTAGCAAAAGATTTTATCTCATAACCTTTATCAGTCATACCATTAACTACAATATCTACAAACTTAGGTATTACAGGTACTATTTTCCAATCTAAATTTAAATAAGACAAATCACCATTTATAGATAATTCGTCTTTATATTTTTGTACAGGCTGTTCACCTCTAGCATACAATCTTAATCTATGATAATTTTGAAAGTTTTGTAAATACCTATCGCCCCCAATGTCTTGTCTAAACCATTCGTTTTCTATAGCCCGCCCTACCTGGATACCATAGTCATAACTATTCTTTACTGAATCAGGTACTACCTGATCTGGGAATGAACTGTTATAGTTAGTATTAATCATGTATTTAAATTATTTTTGATGTGACTCCATCATTATTATATCTTCTTATTCCTAAATTTACCGGTTGAAATGTTTTTTTAGCAACTGGCGCATATTTATTTTTATTACAAGCCATTATAGCTAATCCTGAGCTAATAGACGCGTCGTGCTTAGTTCTATTATTAAGATTAAATTTTGACCAATCATTTAAAGTTCGTATAAAATATAAATCCCCATGTGTTTCTCCATTAAATCCTACATATGAATCAACATAAGATTCTATAGCAGCCGCGTGAGCTTGTTTCATATCTTCGCTAGAGTTAGGCACTCCGCCTATTTCTTTTTCTGTAATTGATAATTTATTATAAACTTTATCTGGTCTATTCATTGAATAGCCTCTATAGCCTCTTCTTTTTAAATAATATAATAATCTAGGCTTATTATTTTCTGCTAATAAAGGCATTCCATAAAACACTAAAGCCATTAATACATCCTCAAAAAATATTTCTGCATTATCAGGTCTTGAAATATATTCTAAAAAGAAATGATTAGGTGGTATATCTTCCATGGTAAATTTAGTAAGCCCGTGTAAAGATCCTTTTGATCCTCTTCCGTCAACTGTACCTGATATATCATAACTATCACACCCAAACGCACCGCAATGTTCATTAGCTGGGTATCTTAAATTACCTTTAGATATAGATCTATTTTGCATATGCTGTGGTGGCACCCATGAAATAAAAAATCTTCCATTATTATTGGGATGAAATTCTACTAAAGAATCTTTTACCCCACCTCGCCATTGAAAATTGCCTTGTGTTATAAGGCCTGTATATTTTGTTTCTTCAATATAATCAATCTGTTCGTAAATCTTAGTCAGATTAAATAAAGATTGTTTTGTTTCATCTCTAAATGCATGCTGAGTAGTTCGAGGAAATTGTCTATAAAATTCATTTAAAGCATCTTGGTCTTTTTTTAGTCCATCAACTTCGTTTATCCAATAATCAATTACTCCTATTTCTATTTCGGTACCGTCAATACTTCTGACTGGTTTTTCTGGTGTATCAAATACAGGTAATCCAAACATATTAATGAATCCTTCGTAATTCCATTCCATAGGTATGAACAAAGAATATAATCCTGAGCTAGTCTGTCCGTTGCGGTTTCTTTTTGTAACGTCTGATCCTTCATATAGTTTTTTGAAGTTTTCACCTCCTTTATCTAAAGCATTAGATGTAGAACCCATCATGCATTTACCTACTATTCTACTTCCTAGCCTTAACGTCGTTTTTGTTACTCTCCAGTTATTAATTATATTATCTGGTCTTTCCCATTTACCAGATTCATCGTGGACTAAAAGCTTTAGCTTTTCTCCATCATATGAGTTATCGCCTGTATTTTTCCAGTCGATTGTAGTATCAAGCCCATCAATATCCGCTAATTGTTCGCCAACTTCTATCTTGCGCCGAGTTAGTTTGGAGGCGGGCACCCGATAAGCAAGCTCTGTTTTGGGACGATCCATACCGTCTTGGACGGGCTTGAAGAAGAAAGGATAATTGGTTGATATTGGAACGACTTTATCTGTAAACATTTTTTTGGCATCAGCCCCAGTTTTTGATAAAATTCCAAATCTTGAGTCGCTGGACATTGTCGCCTGATTAACAGTTTCGTTTGATGCCATGAAGCTAAACCCAGACCGTCTATTTTTGAGGTAGCATATTCCATAGCACCGGGTATCTGCTTTACACGCTTCCCAAAAAATGTAGAATAATCTATTTGATTCTCTAAATTCTGCGGCCCCAACGTCAATTTTAGTCCACTGCAAGTACATGTAATGAGTACCAGTAATGTAAGTTTCATTGCCATCGTTATAAAACGCAAAACCTTCTTCTCTATATTTAAATTCATTATCTATATAATCGTACCATTGTTCTTTAAAATTGTCCGGATAATTATTCCAGTCAAATACGCTTTTTATTTTACTTAATTCTTTAGGGTAGTCAAACTTTTGCCAAAATTGTTCAGCTTTTTTATTTGATCTTTTAAAGCATTTATGTATTAATGGTAGACCTATTTTTAAGCCTTGAATATTATATACTTCACCAAGTTCACCTGTTTTACTTATAACTACTAAGTCGTGCTCTTTGTTATATCCGTATTCCCAACTTTTTTGTTTATTTTTTTTCTTTAATATATTGGGCTTTACATAATCAGGTATAACTGAATATAATGTTTGCTTATACATTATTTTGATCTTGTTTCAGCAAAACCTCCAAAAGTTTTTTGACTACTAGATTTATCTTCTAATAATTTTTCTTCAGTTTCTATTCTAGTAAGTATTTCAAATGCATCAAATATTGCCAACTTTTTTGTTGCTGCTGCATTTTTTAATCTATCTGCTGATATATCATCTTCTGAATCTACAATAGCTTCTTTAGCTACTTTAATTAATTCTTCAACTGCTTTTTGCCCAGCTTGGATTATACTCAGTTTGGTTTTCTTTACGTTCATACTTAATAACAATATCATTAGATTTCATACAATATAACCGCTCATTATCTACTATAAACTCCCATTCGCTGTTTGGAGTAAAGCCTATAACATCACCTGGGTTGATTTCAAGCGCTTTTAACGAGCTATTGCTATACTTTAGTATACCAACATACTTTTGCTCTTTTTCTAGGCTTGTAGGGTCATTATTTAAAATAGGCTTAACAAAGCATCTATCCATAAATGAATGCCACTCATTATTTTTTTTATAAAGATACACCTGATCTGGCTGACAAAAGTAAAGATTGTCTTTAAAATATTTACTACTGTTTTTTTCTTTACCTTTTATATCATAATATCTTCTAAAAACATTATGATGAATTACAATTTCATCACCTTTTTTTATAACGGTGTTATAAGCTTTTGGCGTGGATATAACTTTAGCAAGTTTATTTATAAACTTAAATGATTCTATATTACAGTTTAATATTAAATCTTTATTATCTACTTTAGTTGTATTGTTATATCTTTCCCCAATAGGCTCAACAATAAAATCGTAGATACTATTCATATTCTAAATTATATTCAACAGAAATAGCCATGTTAGAATTAAATTTTTTCCAAGGCAATACCTCATTATTCTTTTTTATAAAAATATTATAAGAACTATCAGTATCTTCGAATATGATATAAGCTATTTTGTGTCCTCCATACACCTCTTGGCCTACAGAGTAATGCATAGCATCATTTTTATAATCAGAACCGATGCTGATCTTTCTTATAACACTACTCATTTTACTTTTCTTTTTCTTCGGTGTTTTCTATTTCTTTATAAACACCTGTTTCAAGATCAATGCTAATAGCGCCATACTCTTTTTCTAACTCTTTTTTATAGGCTTCCATATCTTGCTCGAGCCCGGCGTATTCATGCAATAATACATGCTTTTGATTTTCAACAAGCCCAATGTCTCGCAGCTTATTGTTCATTGTTACTTGTTGTTCTTTAATTTTAGCTAATTGCTCTTCTGTTACTTTTTTTTCTTTTGTACTCATTTGATTAAATTTAATTAAATTATTTTACTTTATCTTTTATTTTTTCAAAGGTTCTTAATCCGCCAAGACCAAGCATTCCTAATAAGACTGTCATTAAATGCTCCATTTGTAATGCCGGAGGAGCGTCGGTTGTTTTTGTTACCCAAATAAATAAATCTCTTATTACAAAGTTATATGCTAACGCTACCCCGCAAACCCATCCTATAAATGGACGCCATCCAGCCACAAATACTGTTCTATGGCCGGCTTCAATTTCATTTATTTTAGTTTGCAATTCTATTATTTCATTAGGGTCTAATTCTTTACCCTTAATTGCTTCTCTTATTTCCCACGCTAAGTTTCCAGCCACTGACTTTCTGCCATTGCCGCCTTTTAGTAGGCCTAATAATAATTTTAACATAATTTAAGCTTTGTCGTAAGCTTCTTTTTCCCAAGGAAGATTTTTTGCACCTTCTTGCATTTGGCTTCTAGAGTATGTTTTACCTTTCCAGTAAACGTTATTATCGTCGTAGTCTAAATCGCCTCTTTTAAATTGATCAATATGAACCATCTCATGATCAACTACTTTTTTAGTTTTAGAAGGATCTAAGTTTTTATTTATTAATATAGTTCCATTATTGTTAGCTTTGCCTAATACATCATCACCTAAATCTACATTATATATAGGTGTATTGTCTAAATTATATGGAGGTGTATTAAGTTTAAAAGCCATTATTTATAAGGAAACATTTTGTTTAATTTATCTTTGCGAGCAGAACAGCCGCAGGGGATATTTAAACCCTCTGCGACTCTATCTACTACACTTTTTATTCCAGTAACCTTAGTAATCTTTTCAATTGAATCACCAAGCCCTTTAGAATCACTCATTATACAACTGCAAATTCAGTTACAGCAATTCCACTAGGAAGTCCAACTGTTGATTTTACACCACCTGGATTAGCCGTAAGTGCTGCATTAACCGCATCTCTTACGCTAGGAGTTGTTTCTGCGCCGTGAGTTAGTACTATAGTGTTAAGTACAGAGGAGTCTGTATGAATAGTAGTTTTAGTACCCTCATTAGCTCCGGCTTCATCACCAGAAGTAACTGTAATTACTGAATCGGTGTTGAGTAGGTGTTGTCCGTCTTCGAAAGCGTCTGCGCCTCCAACGACTTTGATAGAAATAAATCTTGCCATTTTGTTGTTGTTTTTGTTATTGTTATTGTTTATGTTTTGCTAGGTTTATACAGTCCCATCTGTTTTACTTATAGTCTCTTCGAGATTTACTCATATCTCCCTTTTTGCCGCCATACATTTTAGCAACAGAAGGTTTGCCAACTTGCTGACCATATCCTTTATTAAGATTAGCCGTAGGCGCGCCTGGAGTCATGCCCTCAGTTCCTTGACCTGCAATATCATCTGTTGGATTAAATGCAAGATCTGCGTTCATATTTATTCCTTTAGAAGTAAATCTTGGGTGATTGCCTGTATAATTTCCAACATTTCCGCTACGCATTGTAGCCATAGAACCTTGTTTTACTTGCCCCATCATCATTACGCCTTCGTCTTTCATAGACATACCTTTTTTGTCGTGCATAGCGTTTTTAAGATAATTAAATCTTGCAGATTTTGTAAGATCTTTGTTATACGCTTGGTTCATGTCGTATTTTTCTGCTTTGTTCATAATTTTTTGTTTTGGTTTGTTGTTGTTATTGTTGTTGTTTAATTATTAGCAATTCCATCTTCTTCTTGCTGCTCTTCCTCTTTCGCTTGTCCAGCCTTTAGACCGTGCACAAAAAGATTTACGACGTTTCCAAGCTTTACTACCTTTTTTTAATTTAGAAGGTGGTGTAGTTACAGCTGTTTTTAGCTTTGAGCCTGGATTATCTCTTTTATATTTTTTAACACCTTTTTCTGACATACCCCCGCCTGCGGCTGCTCCTGTTCCAGTTTTATTTGCTTTATTATAATAACCTTTGGATTTTTTCCGTGAAGGCGCATCTCCTTTCTTTAAAAAGGGTGACGAGTGTTGTATATATGCCATTATTTTATGAGTTTAAGCCATTTAGCTAAAGTATATCCTATAGTTACAGCTAAAAGTATTATTTTAAGCCATACTTCTATTTCCATCATAGTTACTACACCAACTGATCCATTGATAGCTAGCAACTTTATATCCGCAAAATCCATTATTATTCTCCGCGCGCTGCTTTTGCAATTTGCGTAATAGCACCTGCTTTATAAAATGTTGGAGCTTTTTTAACTTCCATCCCATGAATACCCGAGCTATTACCACTTGCCATTGGAAAACCTTCTGTACTTAAAGGACCATCCCATACGTGAGATTCTCCTACTTGCCCTTTTAATATAGGGTTTGAAATTATTGCTTTACTTTTGTCCATAATTATCTATACTTGTCTTTATTAACATTGTCTATAGAAACCTTTAAAACTTTATTTGTGTAGGTTTCACCTTTCATTATTACATTTCTACGTTCGCTTATTGGAATATCTTCTTCGCCAAGCATTATCTTATATATTTTATTTATAAGCTGCTTACATTTAAAAGATGTTTTATATATATTATACTTTTGGGTTGTATGATTTCTTTTACGCCATACGGTTATCCAGCCTTCTTTTAATAGTGTATTCCATCTTCTATTATTCCAGCTATACGAATAAGCCCCCATTTTAAAATCTATCTTGCTAAATAGATCAACACAATCTAAATATATTAAGAGCTCTAAATCAGCATCAGTCATGCCATTATTTTTAGCAGCCCACTTTCTTATAATTCTATAATGCTTCAGCAAGTTAAGATCTTTTAAATCTCTTGCTTCTAATCTTTTCATAAAACGATTACAACGTCTTGGAGTTTAATTACTTGTAAAACTTCTTTATTTATTTCAACACCATGCCCTGCATGCTTATCATAATAAATATTGTCGTTTTCTTCAACTCCAATTACTTCAGAACCTACAGATATTACTTTGGCTTTATTATATCTTAAATCTTCTCTTTGATTTTCAGTTAATAATAAACCTCCTTTAGTTTCAGAAGTACCTTGTTTTTCTTTTTTAATTATTAAGTTTCTACCTATTGCCTTCATTAATACGTAAATTATTAATTATACAATCTGTAGACAATATAGTAGTTGCAACTGAAGCAGCATTTTTTAATGCAGTTTTGGTTACAAGCAATGGATCAATTATTCCTGACTTAATCATATTTTTACTTTGGCCAGTAATAACATCAAGTCCCCAACCTTTTTTAGTAGGCTCAGCAATATCGAAATTTGCATTTTCTAATATTGTTATATAAGGAGCTTTAATAGCGTTTAATAATATTTCTTCGGCTTTATTTTTAGGCTTTATTTGTGTTGATGCGTTTAATAATGCAACGCCCCCACCCGGTACAATGCCTTCTTTAATAGCAGCTTTAGTAGCACAAATAGCGTCTTCTACTCTATCTGCTTTTTCTTTTAATTCAATATCTGAATCTGCACCAACTTTAACTGTAGCAATCTTAGCTGATAATCTAGCTAATCTTTTTTCAAGCCTTATAGTTTCAGCGGCATTGTTTTTACCAGATAAATCTTTTTTAATTTTATTAATTACTTCGGATACTTCATCGGTAATACTTTCAACTTTTATAATAGTTTCAGTATCATTGGTAACAGATTTTAAACATTTACCTAAATGCTCTGGCTGTATTAAATCCATGTCATCACCTAAATCTTCATTTATAATAGTAGCGCCGGTTAATAATGCTAAATCAGTTAGCATATCTTTTTTAGCTACTCCATAAGTAGGCGCATTGATAACATTAATTTTTACATTACCTTTTATTTTATTCATCGCCAATGTAGATATAACTTTAGGATCTAAATCAGCTATAATAAGTAAAGGTTTACTTTTCTTTATAATGTATTCTAATACAGATTGTATCTTACGTATATTTTCTACAGGAGATTCAATTAATAATACATAAGGATTGTCAAGCTCTGCAACTTTAGAATCTTGCTTAGTAATAAAATGTGAATTTGTTAGCCCCTTTTCGTATTGTAATCCATCAATTAATTCAGCTGTAGTTTCAGACAACTCTGTTGTTTCCATCATAACTACGCCGGTTTCATCAACTGATCTAAAAGCGTTTGCAATAGTTGTACCTAGTTTTACATCGTTATTAGTAGATATACTAGCCACTTGGTCAATCATATCACCCGTGACCTCTACAGAAGCTTTTTCTAAATGTTGCACAACTTTCTGTACAGCACTGTCAATACCTTCTTTTAATCCCCTAGCGCCTAATTCTTTTAATTTAGGATATGCCTCATTTAAAATTGAGTGCGCTAGCACTGTAGCCGTTGTCGTTCCGTCGCCAGCTTCTCTTACAGTTTTCCTAGCAGCTTCCTTTAAAAGCGTAGCACCCATATTTTCAATAGGGTCTAATAATACAATTGAATCAGCTACAGTTACTCCATCTTTTGTAATAACAGGTTTTCCTGCGCCGTCTTCTAATATCACACGTTTACCGCTAGCTCCGAGAGTAGAACTAACGGCTTTTGTGAGTTTGTTTATACCTTCAAATAGTTTATCCTTAGCTTCGTGACCAAAGCTGAGGTTCTTGACAATTGCGTCCGACATGATTTAATTAAATTTAATTTAAGTATTTTATTTAAAAGGTTTTTACAACAACTGGACCTTCGGAAAGTTTTAATTTTTTAGCGTAATGTTCAATTGAAGATTCAATTGCTTTTTCAGCTCCTTCAATTGTTTCACGCCTGGTAATTCCGTTCCAGTTCTCGTTGAAATCAATCCATTCAGCTTGGTAATAGCCGTTTGGAAGTTGAGTTATTCGCCAATTTTTTTTCTTTGAATAACGTTTCCAAATTTTCTTGGTTTCTTCGGATACTTGTGGTTGACTAGACCACGATTGAGTCTGGTAAAATAGTGTCATTGGTGTTGGTTTAAAATTAGTTAGGTTTATAGTTTATTATTACTTGTAATTACTCACCTTTACAAGAACAGCTGTCTTCGCCGCATGTGCATTTTTTTTGTGACGTTAGTTGCCTATGCGCGCCAGCTCTATCATCATAATCTAATGCTGCTTTTAATATAATCTTGTCCATTACATCGTCTTGGTTTTTCAGCATTTCTTTTTGAAGATTAATAACCATAGATTCTAAATCATCTTTTGCTTTGGTTAAATAGTCTATTTGTAATTGCTTTTTTTCTACATCATTTTTTAATGAGTTTACATCATCGGGCTTGGCGCCAGTTATAGTGCTAATAACAATACCTATAGATGCGCTTATAGTTCCAATAAGCATCATTACAACTTCTTTGTTTGTTTCTAATACAGGAAACATTACAAGCCATACTACTATTCCTATAATTAATAAGAATACAAATAAACTTCCAATATAATGTCTTATTTCGCGAGCTATGCCGTTTCTTGGTAATTTCATGTGTTATTTATTATTTATGTTTACGCAAAAGCCATATAGATGTATTCGCCTCCGTTTGCATTAATCCCTGTGTCAGTTGAAACTACTTGAAAACCATTAGATAGAAAATTAAATCCATTTCCGAGATTACCTACGGATTCTGCTGCTAAACTATTAGGTACTAGAGCTAAATTAGTAGGGTTTGTAGTATTTCTTTTATTATCAAAAACAAGCCAATTATCTCCTGAATCAGTTCTTTTTACCATTAAAAAAGATGGCGTAAAACCTAATGTTACATTTGGGCCTGTACTTGAACCATTTCCTGTATAAGTTCCCATCTTACTATATCCTGCAACTGAATGGAAGCAGTAGGCTATCATATTGCCTTGTAGTACTGAATCATAACCAGGAGTAAGTGTAGATGAGTTAAAATTAACAGGATAAAATATTTTATCAGAATAACTACCTGTGGTTGCATCAAATTTCAGGTAATTTATATACCCACTTGTTGTTCCTGTATCTTTATGATATATATACCAATTTGCTGAAGAATCTAGATTTTTTAATATTACCATTTCAGGAGGATTATCTAATCCGTGTCCAATTGTAGCACCACTTGTAGAAGTACCTGTATATTTCACAATACTAAACCCAGAATCCTTATTAGCGCTAACTTGACCTGCTATAGTGCCATTATTATTAGTAACCGCTGCGCCACCCGCTTTCCAGTTCCAAGAAACAAAATTTTCTCCAATTTTATTTCCAGAATTATCAGACCCTATAGAAAATCCATTAGCACTAAATCTATTTAAATAAGCTGAACTTGTAAACTCATTTGAATTCAAATTTGGAAAAATATATTTTGTTGCACCCCTAACCGTATCAGCAATATTATGATTATCATTAAAAGTTCTACTCTTTATCCAAACAAAATCCGGTGCAAAATCTAAATGACCATTAAAGTTTACATTTGTAGCTGCTCCGCTATATGATGTAGCGATACCTCTAGCTAAAGTTGTTACTTGAGCTTGTGTAAGTGCTGTGTCAAATATTCTTACTTGGTCTATTGAGCCATCAAAATATCCAAAAGGAGTTCCTGATATATTGTATGCTCCTATTGAATTATTTTGAGTTGTGTTGGAAATCGTGCCTATTGAAGTCGTTCCTTGTGAAACCCCATCTAAATAAGCAGTTAATAAACCACCGCTTTCTGCTGTTAAAACTATGTGATGCCACTTATTATAGGTTATTGAAGATTCATCTACTAATACGGTTTTATTTCCACCATCAAAAATTTTAAATTCAAGTTTTCTTGGACTATATCCTGAATTAAATCCAATTTCAGAAAGACATCCGTCTCTTAAACTTATGATAAATCTATCTCCACTCGTTCCACTAAAGTTAAACCAAGCGGATATGGATACTTGTGAAGATGTTCCTGAAATACCCGTTATATTGTTTATATCTATATAACTACTACTCCCATTAAACACCGCCGCTTGATCAAATGCACCGCCTTGGTAAGTAATATTAGTCGGTACGCCATTATATGTTCCGCTAGTATCATTTGAATTTCCATTCATTTCATACAGGGCAAGGCAACCCGCTCCCGCTGGGTAATTAACCGTGCTTAAATCTTGTGTATTTAAAAGACCATTAGCACTGGTGTCCATTGTATAAGTGGCTATAGCTGTTTGCCCAGAAGGATATGCAGCAGTTGTTGCAGTTGTGGCTGTTTCGTTGCTAAGAGCTGCTACATCTGAAGAACTTAATGCGGTATTATAAAATCTAAATTGATCAATAGCTCCACTAAAATATCCATAAGAACCAAAAGAACCTGTTCTTACGCCTATTGTATTTTTATGTTGTCCTCTATAAACAATGTTTGCACCAAGAGTTCTTGACAATCCTGTATCTTGTGTACCATTAATATAGCCTGTAATTGATGTACCATTAACAATCATAACAACATTTATCCATTGCCCGTTTGTTAAGTTCGTAGCTCCTGTTTGTGTAAAAAATCCACTACCACCTGCACCTGCTACATCTCCTCCATAATAGTAAACTTTATTAGAGTTGACCCCAAAAGCAAGACCGCCCCAAGATCCACCACTAACATCAAGGCCTCCGTTATAAACTGTTGTGGTTGACTGATTATAGTCAGAAGAATATATCCAAAAAGACACACTATATGTTGTAAGATCAAAAACAGTACTATTATCAATGCTTATAAAGCTACTACCCCCGTTAAAACTTGCTGATCCATTTATATACCCGCCTATACTTTGTGTAGCGCCATTACCTGTATATAATTTTGTATCAAAATAATTAGTTGCTGGCCCTATAAATCCGCTCGCGTATTCATCAACTATTTCATACCAACCAGTACCATCATAATATTCTGTTTTATTAGTTTCAGTATTAAATCTTAATGTACCGTCTGTAGCATCATTGTCACCACCTACTGCTGTTCCTGAAAAACTTATTGTTCCAGTTCCACCTGTAAATGAAGTATATTTTTCATCTGTTCCAACTGCAGTATTTAATTGTCCCGTGGTTAATGATCCTGATCCTACTACAAGTGTAAAAGTATTTGGATAGCGTAATATTACTATTCCAGAACCTCCAGCTCCTCCAGCTCCTCCAGCATTAGCACCACCGCCGCCCCCGGAACCAGTATTCACAGATGCTGACGAGCCGCCACCTCCGCTAGCTCCCCCAGTACCAGCTCCAGCTCCACCACCAGTAGCATTTCCACCACCCTGACCACTTCCACCGCCACCGCCGCCAGCGTAATCAACAGGCGCACCTGTTATAGAAACTGATAAACTACTACCTCCTCCACTAGGACCGCTTAAACTTTGACCAACGCCTCCAGCGCCCCCGCCGCCACCGCCAGAACCATCTGAAGTGTAATAAGTACCATTACCACCATTATATCCTTGCACTATTGGTGATGTTATAGCAGAACCACCATTTCCTGTTCTACGCCCACCTCCACCTCCAGAGCCACCGCTACTACCATCAGTATTATATATAGAACCGCCTCCACCACCAGTTGAAGTAATTGTAGAAAAAACAGAATTTGACCCATTATTTCCATTAGTGTTTGAACCAACTCCAGCGCCGCCAGATCCTACGGTAACCGTGTAATCTGTTGCTATAGGTAATAATAGTGTTGCTTCAGCTGAACCACCACCTCCAGTTGTAGATCCATAAGAAGTGCGTAAACCACCAGCTCCACCGCCACCACCAATATCACCTGCACCACCACCACCTCCGGCAACTACAAGATAATCTACGCCAAAAGTAGGAGTTGGGGGTCTTTCGCTAATTGTTCCTTTAGCTAAAATTGTTGCTCCTGTTGTTGAATCAAGGTTTAATAATTCTGGTGTGTTAATTACTGTATTTGCCATTTAATTTATTTTATGAGCATGCAATTTCGTTATTATATAATTTTGAAACCTCGTCAGAGGTTAATGAATCATTAAATATTCTTACTTGGTCTATTGAGCCGTTCCACCAATAAACAGGGCTTGAATTTCTTGCTACACCAATAACAAAAGACCCTCCATTTGTTCTACTTATTGCAGACGTTCCTGTATCTTCGCTTGTTCCATCTACATATAAGGCTATGTTATTAGAATTATCAACAGTTAATACACAATGATGCCAATTTTCATCACTTATGTCTGTTGTTCCTTGAAAACTTGTATTTATATCTCCTAAACTAAAAACTCCTGATAAATATTCAGCTTTAAGCCAAAAATCTCCAAAAGAAATAAAACAGTGATTTGATACAGATGTTTTTACCCAAGCAGAAACCGTAAACGCTCCTGAATTTGGTATAGGGCTTGAAGAAAACGATATCTTACTACTACTACCATTAAACACCGCTGCCGCCCCAAACTTACCCGAAGCATTAAAGGTTACATTGCTGTTTCCGCCATTATAGGTATTCCCAATATCATTAACATTGTTGTCTAAATTATATGATGCAATACACCCAGCTCCCGAAGGAAAATTTAATGTGTTTGTTGTACAATATTTAATAGCATCAAAATATTTCCAATTTGTACCATTATAGTGTTCTATAACGCTTGCGGATCCATCTTCAGAGTATGAAGTGTTTGTTCTTAAAGCTCCTTGAGATGGTGCAGGATCTACGCCGCTAAAAGTTACCGTACCAGTTCCTTCTGTAAACACAATAGCAGTGTCAGAACCATCTGTAAATTTAGTTTGATAATGTTCCTCGTAAAGTTCGGTTACTTGACTACTTGTAAGGGCAGTTGAATAGATGCGTACTTGGTCTATTGAACCATCAAATTCATAATCAGTACCCGTTATCCAAGAGCCAATAAATCCTGCATTTCCACTACTATCAAAATTTAATGATGAAATTGTATGAGTAGAATCTAAACTGCCATTTAAATATATTTTTAAAACAGTTGCATCAGCAGTAATTGCAATATGTGTCCAAGTGTTTTTTGGTACTGCACCTGTAGAATATTTAACAGATGACCCATCATAAAATCCAACTATTCCTGTACTATTTGTTATATCGGCAGAAAATATTTTTCCTGAACTTGATTTTCCTAATGCAATAAAATAATCATCAGTTGAGTTAGTTGTATCAATCCAATTAACCCACAAAGAAACGGATAATGTGGTCAAACTATTAACCATATTACCTCCAATATTTACATTACTACTACTACTATTAAATACAGCAGCTTGACCATACCTTCCATTCGCCCACGTCACATTCGACGCGGTGCCATTATAGGCAGTTCCCACTCCTCTAGCTAAAGTTGTAATATTATTAGCGGTTAAAGCCGTATTAAATATTCTTACTTGGTCTATTGAGCCATTTAAATGTCTATTTCCTGATGATAAACCTATCTGAATTGATGATATTGTTCCTACTGTATTTGAAAGCGTTAAACTCCCACTATCAACTAAAGAGCCATCTATATAGGATTTTACTGTTGAGCCATCATAAGTCATAGCATAATGCTTCCAAACATTTTTTGAAACTGTACCTGATGGATTATAATTATATTGGTTGGTAGTGTAATTTCTTAATAAAAATCTTGATGAATATCCAGTACTTCCAGCAGAAAGAACAATATTTGTATTGTTAGGATAAGTTTGATTATCAACTAATTCTATAATTGTATTTTCATCAGTATCTGATGTTACATTGCACCAAGCTGATAATGAAAATGTAGATGGAGAAAAAGTTGAAGTAGGTAATTCTATTTTACTACTACTCCCATTAAAAACCGCTGCTTGACCAAATGCACCTGTATTATATGTAATATTAGTTTCTGCCCCACTATATGACGTAGAAATCCCTCTAGCTAATGTCGTAACTTGAGATTGTGTTAATGCAGTATTAAATATTCTCACTTGGTCTATTGAACCGTCAAAATAAAGTGAATTTGTATACCATTTACCAAATCCTTTCCAAGCATTACCTGAAGTTGGAACATTATTATCTACTACATCTGATGTTGTAAAAACCTCTGTTCCGTCTACATAAATCTTTTTTCCATTTGTGCTGTCAGCAGTATAAGTTATATTATACCATTGTCCTGTTGTAATTACACTTGAGGTTGTTGTAAAAGAAGCCACACCATTCCAAGCTTGTATCTTTCCTCCATCAAATAGTGATAAGTACCATCTTCGGTCAACGTTAGAATTGTATATTATTTGATTTGAATTTGAAGCTGGTAAACTATTCATATTAACCCAACAAGAGAAAGAAAAGTTATTTGCAGGTATAATACTTGGTGTTTCTATATAACTACTACTACCATTAAATACCGCGGCTTGGTCAAAAGCACCCGTATTGTATGTAATGTCAGTATCTGATCCGTTATATGTATTACTTGTATCATTAGCATTACCGTTTAATTCATATAATGCAATACAACCAGCACCAGCGGGATAATTAACAGTGCTTAAATCTGTAGTAGTTAAATAGCCATTTGCATTACTATTTAATTCATATAAAGCAACACAACCTGTGCCTGAAGGATAATCAAGCGTGCCTAAATCGTTAGTGGTTAAATATCCATTTGCATTTCCGTCTAATTGGTAATATGCTGTATTTGTTGTAGGGTAATTATTATCAGCTACAGTATTTGTTGTGGATGGTGTATTAAGTGTACCTGTTGTTGTAAAGCTCGATACACTAGCTGTAGGATAACGGAGTATAACAACACCAGAACCGCCGCTAAATCCTGGACTATAAGCTCTCCATCCCCCGGCTCCGCCGCCGGTATTAAAAGCACCATCTTCTCCTCCGCTGCTGCCACCGCTGCCATCACCACCTCCGCCAATACCCCCTGACGCACTGGTGGTTTCTCCTGCACCGCCGCCACCGCCGGCGTAGTAATTTCCGCTGCCACCTATTATATTTACTTCTAACCCAGAGCCCCCTGTTCCGCCGGTATTACCGCCAGGTGAATTTTGGCCGGGAGATGCCGCCCCACCACCACCTCCTGTTGAATATGGTGGTCCTGAATTATCACCATATCCGCCTTCGTATCCTTGATTTAATGTACCGTTGCCTCTGGTTAAGCTACTAGTTAGCGATCCACCACCTCCCGAGCCCCCGTTCCCAGGCGCTACATAAGCACTTCCATTGTAAAGCCCTCCAAAGCCTCCGCCTAATGAAGTAATTGTACTAAATATAGAACTACCACCGTTATTCCCACCAGTTAAGTTTACCGCTGCGCCGCCAGCCCCTACAGTAACATCATAAGCGGTACCTCCAGTTAAAGTTAAGCTTGATTCAGCTGCAGTTCCGCCACCTGAATTAGCCTGTGCTTCATTATTATAAATATTAGATACGTCTGTACTACTTAATGCAGTATTATACATTCTTACTTGGTCTATTGAGCCATTAAAATATGATGCAGAAACTGCCGTTTGATATACCCCTATTGAATTTGTGCCGTTAGACGTCATATTTGTATTAGCCGCTCCTGTAGCGCTTGTATTTGAAGCTACTAGCACGCCGTTTATATAAATGCTCATGCCTGTTGTAGAGCTTTTAACAAAAACCGCATGATACCAAGTGTTTGATTCAAGTATATCAGAATTAGTGTTAACAATAACTCCTGAACCAGATACAAAGCAATCAAATCTTATGTCTTTATCTCCTCCTGAACTTGAAGAGCTAACTGTAGCTCCAATTCTTATAGGATTTTGGTAATGTTGAAACCAAAATAGGGATTGATTGTTTTGTGTTATATTGGCGGAATTAAACCATAAACTAATTGAAAAATTATTAGTTCCAAGTCCTAAATCTCCTGTTGGAAGATCTATTCTACTACTACTTCCATTAAATATAGCAGCTCCGCCATATTTTCCCGTATTGTAGGTTATATTAACTTCTGTGCCATTATAGTTACCAGAAATATCTGTAGCATTATTATCCAGCATATATGTAGCTATAGCTGTTTTACCCGATGGAAAATTTAATGAGTTTGTAGTGGTTGTAGAATTATTATAAGAAGTACGCAACCCACCGGCGCCTCCTGCCCCTGAAATTGTACCGCTACCACCGCCACCACCTACAACTAAATAATCAGTTGTAAAAGTTTCTACTACATCACTTGTAGTACCCACGGGTAACCTAAGTCCGCTATAATCACTAGTCTGGTTTAAATCAACCGCGTCATTTATTACTTTTGTTATTGCCATTAGCTTATTATAGGTATTAGACTTCTTTTAATGCACGCCATTCGGTACCGTTATATACTTCTATTTTATTTAGAGTGGTGTTTTCGCGAATCATTCCAGTCGTTGGAGAAGAAGGTCGTTGAGCGGTGGTTCCTTTTGGCATATTCAAATAAGTTGTATTGCCACTAAGGTTTATACCAGAAGCTCTTACTTTAGTTATTGCCATATTAAGTTGTTGATACTACTTCTACAATAGCGCCATTTGGAAAATAAGCACCACCATCTAATGTTATTGTAGAACCTGATAAAGTATAAGTTGATTTATTTTGATATACACCTGATACATACATATCAGTATAATTTTCATTTGTTGGGGATACACTAAGTGTAATAGTTCCAGTTGTAGCATTCGCAACTGTTATTTGGTTTACAGTTTTAGTAGGTAGCCCGCCTGCGGCACCTGAAGATGCTGCTGTAATTCTACCTTGTTGATCTACAGTAATACTAGCTACAGTGTAGCTCCCCGGCGTAACCGCTGTATCATCTAAATCAATAGTTAAAGTATCTGTTGCGGAAGCAGTTGTTGTTATTGCATTACCTCCAGCAATATCTACTGTATTACCATCATTGATAGTTTGATTTGAGCCTCCATCGCCACTAAGTGTCCATGATGTATATCCCGCTGGTAAAGTTGTCCAAGCGCCTGATGCACCATCTAAATATTTTCCTGCACTTCCCCCTGCCGGCACATGACCTACATTAGCGCCTCCGCTGTACGCATTAGAAGTAACGACAACGCTACCGGTTGTAGGGGTTATGGCTATTGCAGTATTCCCAGAAGTAACATCAGTTACTCCCCCACTCGCTGAAGGAACTGCATTCCAATCTCCTTCGACTGAAGCTCCTATAGCTGCCGCAGAAACAGCAATTACTTCATCGCCCACGTTTAGCGGTGTAGACGAATTACCATAAAAATCACCTGCAACGTTTACAACATACATATCGCCGACTGCAACAGCAACTCTGGAGGCTCCTGATGTAAGATTACCGCCGCTTGTTATTGCGCCTGTGCTTGCATTAAAAGTTCCTTTAAAAGTTACCGCCCCTGCTAATGCTGAATCGATAGCTGTTTGTATTTGTGTACCTGTAGCTAAGTTATTAGAGCTCGAGGAAACAGCCCCGGTGTTAGCATTTATAGTGGTATTAGATGCAGTTCCTCCTACTGTAATAACATTCGCATCTGCACTGGTTACTGTTACAACACCTGTTACTGGAGCATCTACCCAATCAGTAGCTGTTCCGGTTGAAGATAATAATTGGCCTGCTGTACCTTTTTCTCCATTGCTATCTAAGTACCATCCGTTAACTTCTAAATTCTGCGTGGATAACCCGCCGCCGGCAGTTGGGATAGTAATTCGTGTTCCTGTAAATTGGCCGCTTGCCGCAGTGCTTTCCATTATAGAATCCCCAATAGAATCGGCACCCGTAAATAGCGCTATCTTATTTGTAGTACCAGTACCACCAATGTTACCGTTTGTTGACCATGTTAGCTGATCGGTTGCCCCACCCCCTGATGTAAGCACCTGGCCAGCTGTTCCCGCGGCTTGGGGCAATATCCAAGTATATGTAGCACCAGCTGAATGCGGTGGGCTTTGAAGTGTTACTCCGTGTGTTGTGGCAGAACAATTAAGTGTTAGCTTACCGTCGGTGCTATTACCATTGATAATAACTCCATTATTTGCTTGGCTAATTAATGAATCACCTAAAGTTGTTGCATCTGTCCATATAGGTACTGTATTTGCAGTACCTGTAATTTTACCAGTTAAAAAAGTATATATATCTCCTCCTGTAGCTAGCGCAGCACCACCACTAGTAATCGCAGCAGTTACGGCATCGATAGTTACATTTGTAGTACCACTGCCGGTTATATTTAACGTAGCTGGGATTGTAGTTATAATAGTCTGAACTCCAGCTGTAGTATCTTTGATACTTTGCACAGTAAAGCT
>ENA-UZWT01000158-UZWT01000158.1-metagenome-genome-assembly--contig:-Day-1-50m-contig-158_pt3 | contig 73748 bp, 139 predicted proteins | sample MGYA00260338_ERZ794898 | MGnify/ENA metagenome assembly ERZ794898 | reverse complement strand
TGGCAGAACCATCTATTCGTAGGTGCGATTGCCATAAAATAATTTGGCAAAAAGCCAAAATAACCCTTGCAACCTCTTTTGATTCGTGATACACATAGTATGTAATCAAGAGAGGTTTCTTATGAACAAAGTTGACATGAAATTAGATTTGCAAAAAGTCTTCGAAGTGATGAAGAACAAGACAAACCGTAACTATCGTGAACAGTTTGATCGCAATCTACAAATCTTTATTGACCGTGTTGCGTATAATGTAAGTTTGTCAGAACTCGCTAAAGAACACAATTTATCAGCTTGTCGCATTCATGGAATTGAAGCTAAGATGATGCGTCAGTTTCAACAGATTGTGAAAAAAATTAAACTAGCCTAAAAAAGCCCTTGACAAATGTGTCAGAATGCTTTATATTATGTATCAGATGCGCCAGAGCCATGAGAGTGAGAGTGTATCTTAATAGCGACAAAGGAGTAATATGCTATGACCAATACTAATGAACGACTAACTTGGGACTATGAAGTAAAAACAGTTTCAGAATTTTTTCTCGAATCTTCAACGATTAACGTCAATCCAGTTGGGCAACGACCAACTACAGTACGAAATCCTATTGGAGAAAACCGAGCATCTAAATCACAAGACATTATAGCAAGCATTCTCTCTAACGGTGACGTTGGTGAGGTAAAAATTGTAAAGACCGAAGACGGGTCGTATCAATCAGAGTGTGCCGATGGCGGACACCGTATGCGGGCTATTCTAGCTTTCTTGAGTAACAAATTCCCTACATTTCGTTCATCCGAGTTTGGTGAGAAGTATTGTCGTGACTTGACAGACGAACAGCGCAAGCACTTTATGAACTATCGTTTACGTTTCGTTGTCTATGGTAACCATGGTGAATTGAGTGTATCAGATAAAGCTGATATCTTTCAAAAGACGAACACCACTACTCCAGTGAATTCACAAGAGTTCTTAAACTCTTTTGGTGATATTCCCATTGCAAACTTAATTCGTGAAACTGCTTGGTCTGTACCTGGTATTGATAATGTTTGCCATACTTTGTTTAACATGCATTACTCTGCATCAGGTAATGAGATTTATCGGAACGTTGCGTTCTCAAATGATCGTATGCGAATTGATGAACTTGTAGCACGTCTAACATATATGATTTGGTGTGGTGAGAAGCCTGTGACTGCATCGTTTGATCAGTTGATGGAGATGTACAATTATCCATTCACTAAGAAAGAAGTTGCATCACTCGACAAAAAGTTAAAGACTCTACTAGACTTTGTTCTAAAGGTGTCTATACAGCGCACCCAACTAGTTGGTCGTGGTTTGTTGAATAAGCACGTTGTAATGCTATCACGCATTTACTTCTACTTCAAAGAAAAGAATGGCGATTTCAAAGTAGAAGACTTCAACGCATTCTGGTCAGAGTTTGAAAATGCATATAACGCATTCAATCCACAGCAACCAAAGCGCAAAGAAATGGTAGAGAACAATCGTACTATCTATGAAGCGTTCCATGGTTATCTTGGTGATTACAAAGTACAGTGGAAAATTGATAACTCTATCAAGTGGTTCTTAGAAGAGTTTGATCTGGATAATGCTACTGTGTTAATTCTTGATAAAACACGTAAGTTTTCACGTGAAATGGTTGAGTTGAAACTTGCAGAACAAGGGTATGTAGATTGGGTCGATGGTAAACCACTTACTATGAAGACTGCACAAGGTGGCCACATCATTGCACACTCTAAAGGTGGCACAAGCACATATGATAATCTTGTAGTAATTAGTGCAGAGCATAATCGTATTATGCAAGATACAAATGCAAATGACTACAAGAAGATGTGGTTAGAAACTCAAACGAATGTTGCAGAATTAGCATGAAGCAAGATTTCATCATAGACTTTGAAACTATTGGGCAGAACGCTATGAAATGCCCAATAGTAGATGCCGCTTATGTTGTGTTTGATTGGGATCGGTTCAACTCCGATCCCTACTCATTCTTAGAACTAACTTCTTTAGTCAAGACAGACAAGTTTGATGTTAAAGACCAAGTTAACAATGGATGTTCTTTTGGTAAAGATGATCTAGCTTGGTGGCAAAGACAATCAAGTGAAGCTAAAGCAAATTTGAAGCCTTCCGAAAATGACTTGACAATTGAAGAGTTTTCTGTTAATATATTCAAATATCTAAGAGAAGTTGGTAAAGTAGAATACTGGTGGTCACGTGGTAATACGTTTGATCCAGTGTTACTTGAAAGAGTAATGAATAAGCTAGACCAACATCTTCTTATGAATGAGTATTTGAGATGGTGGCGTATTCGTGACATTAGAACTTGGATTGATGCCAAGTTTGACTTCTCTACAAAGAATGGGTTTGTACCTATTGCAGACGTAGAGTATTGGGAGAATACGTTTATTGGACATGACAGTACACATGATGTTGCTGCAGATGTTCTTAGGCTTCAGGCCATCCATCGTGCAGAAAATGAATTAGAACAAGTAGAGAGGTAGATCGTGAATATTAAGAAAGACTGGGACAAAAGCGAACATGGTGCAATGCGTGAAGCAATGAATGTACCTTATCTACGCCAAGTTCCTTTAGAAGCCGTGGCAGCTGGTGCTACTTCTTTAGAGTATGGTGCATTGAAATATGATCATCGTAACTGGGAGAAAGGTTTACCTTGGCAACAAATGATTGATAGTCTTAAACGACATGTCGATGATTTTGAACGTGGTCATGAATATGATGATGGTCAAGGTGGCTCTGGTTTACATCAAGTCTGTATGATTATGGCTTCGGCTATGATGTTATCTGCATCGGTGATGCGTGGTATTGGTACAGATGATAGAATGCCAGAGATTGGAGACGAAGCACTCTCTGCAAAGCAATGTGCTACGTGGATGAAAGAACAATTAGACAGAGCAGAAGAATTTGCAAAAAAAGCTTGACAAAATCTTTAAATTAGTGTATAAATATAACATTGAAACTACAGAAGGTATTCGTAATGAATTTTAGTAATGAGACTTTGAGTGTATTGAAAAACTTCTCTACAATCAATCCTAGTATCGCATTTAAGCCAGGGCAAATAGTACGTACTATTTCTCCACAAAAGACTATTATGGCAGCGGCAACTGTTCCAGAAGCATTTGACAATTCGGCAGCTATCTATGACGTATCGTCGTTTTTAGCTACGTTACAATTGTTTGATGGCGCAGATGTTAAATTTGGTGATGACAGGTTCACTATTCAAGGTGGGTCTGGTAAAGGTCAAAGAACAGTGAAGTATACATATGCTTCAGAAAATCTTATTATCACACCACCAGATAAAGACATTTCTATTCCAGACCCAGAAGTAAACCTATCTATTTCATGGGCCGATATTGATGACGTAATTAAAGCGACTGGTATTCTTCAACTACCAGAGGTAGCATTCGAAAGCCGTGATGGTGATGTTTATCTATCTGCAGTTGATAGTAAGAACCCTAGTGCTAATACGTTTGATATTCTTCTTGCCGAGGGCTTGGGTAAAGAAGACTTCAAGATGATTATCAAAGTTGATAATCTCAAACTAATGGCCGCCGACTATGAGGTTGCACTTTCCTCAAAAGGTATGGCACATTTCAAGTCCAACAAAGTGCAATATTGGATTGCAATCGAATCTCGTTAATTAAGGAGTTATTATGACAGAAGAAACAAACGAACAACCTGGCATTTCGCTACAACAGCTTGCCGCAGCAGTACAAATCATTGATTTGGCGGGAGAGCGTGGCGCTATCAAAGGCGAAGAAATGGCCGCAGTAGGTGCCGTTCGCACTGCATTTGCATCATTTGTTGAGTATGCACAAGCACAACAACAAGCAAATGAACCTCAACCAGAACCTGAGGTTGCAAACGAAGAAGCTCCTACCGACGCTTAAATTAGAAAGGGGGGTTGGTGATCAGCCCCCCTTTTACTATTATATAATTTTATTATGATGAGGTGATTGAATGCAAGAAGACTTTCTATGGGTAGAACGTTATCGACCAAATACTATCGAAGATACGATCTTACCAGAAAAACTCAAATCTGTTTTTCAAAAGTTTGTAGATCAAGACAATATACCTAATCTACTTTTGACAGGTCGTGCCGGTATCGGTAAGACTACTGTTGCTAAAGCAATGCTTGAAGAAATCAACGCAGACTACATTGTAATCAATGGGTCTATGAATGGTAACATCGACACTTTACGTGTAGACATTGCTAACTTTGCATCTACTGTTTCTTTTACTGGTAGTCGTAAATACGTAATACTAGACGAAGCAGATTACTTAAACCCAAACTCTACTCAGCCCGCTTTACGAAACTTTATGGAAGAGTTTAGTAAGAACTGTGGGTTTATTCTCACATGTAACTTTAAGAATCGTATCATTGACCCGCTTCACTCACGTTGTAGTGTTGTTGAGTTCGTTATTAGTAATGATGAGAAAGCAGATATTGCTGCACAGTTCTTTGGTCGTGTGAAAACTATTCTAAAGGAGCAAAATGTTGAATTTGATAACAAAGCTGTTGTTGAGTTGGTTAAGACTCACTTCCCAGATTGGCGCAGAACTCTTAATGAGCTACAGCGCTATTCTAGTACTGGTCGTATTGATTCTGGTATCTTAAGCAACCATTCAAGTGGTAACTTAGATGGTCTAATTAGCTTGATGAAGGGTAAGAACTTCACAGGTGTTCGTAAGTGGGTAGCGGAGAACAGCGACATTGATAGTTCTATGTTGTATCGTAATCTCTACGATATGCTACCAAATAAAATCAAAAGCACTCAAAGCGTTGCTGATGCTATTATCATATTAGCAGAGTATCAATACAAAGAAGCATTTGTAGCTAACTCAGAAATTAACCGTGTAGCAGCTTTGGCTACAATTATGGCAGAAGTGGATTGGAAATGACGAACAGTGAAGTAGAAAAAAGAATGAGAGTATTATCTGCTCCTATTGAACAGCAAATTATGATGTGCGACTCAACAGAAGAAGTTTTGATGTTGGCATCTGTAATGCTTACGAGAGCAATGAAAATTTATGATAATACTATCACAGAAGAAGGTCGTAAAGAAATGATGAGGGGCTATACGTAATGAATAAGCTTCAAGAACTCATGGTAATTACGATGGAAGAATGTGGCGAACTTATTCAAGAATGTAGTAAGGTTCTACGTAAGTCTAAAAAGATTGAAGATATTCCTGTAGCAAACCGGCAAAAGCTTTTAGAAGAAGTTGGTGATGTGTACTGTATGATTGATCTTATAATTGATAATGGTCTTATGACAGAAGAAGAGATATATGGTCGAGCGCAGATCAAATCTGAAAAGTTAAAGAAATGGAGTAAGTTATATGGGGTGGATGAACCAACTAATTCATCGACACAATAAAAAGGCCACGTGTCTTATATGTGAAAAAGCTGTACTTCAAGATGCGGCTGTGATAGAATATCAATACAAAGATGGCATAGGTAAAGCTTTTTTATGCCCTCAGTGCGAAAAAGAAATGAGTAAATCTAACTTGGACTTTGATGATGAGTAATCCATTTGACTACATAAATTCTATTAACCAGAACAAGAAGAACTTAATGCGTGACAGTGAGAATGATGTTCTTGCTGAAAGAGGTTACAATCCTTGGATTGCTACCAATGCATTGTCATACTTTCCTGACACTCTTCTTCACGCAAATCTAGTAAATATGTATCACCAGCTAGATAATCGACCTCAATATGAGTTTTTACTAAATAGTATTAGACCTAAGAAGCGATTTGCAAAGTGGGTTAAGAATACTGGTGATAGAGACTTAGAACTTGTCTGTGCTTATTATGGGTGCAATCGAAATGTAGGCCGAGACTATCTGTCTTTGTTGACCAGTGATCAATTAAAGATTATGGAAAAACAACAAGAAACAGGTGGAATAAAAAATGAGTCTAATAGAAAGCTTGGTTGAAGTTGATCTACCTAGTGATGAAAGTTTTCTTAAAGTAAAAGAAACTTTGACACGTATCGGTATCGCTTCACGAAAAGACAAAAAGTTATTTCAATCTTGTCACATTCTTCACAAACAAGGTAAGTACTATATAGTTCACTTTAAAGAGCTGTTTATGTTAGACGGTAAAGTTAGCAATTTTGCAGATGAAGATAAAGCAAGAAGAAATACTATTATTAATTTGCTAGAAGAGTGGGGCTTAATCAAAGCTACTAATCCATCTAGAACAGAAGAACCTATCGCACCATTATCTCAAATCAAAGTACTACCGTACAAAGAGAAAGATCAATGGTCATTAGTTGCTAAGTATAGCATCGGAAAGAAAAAGTAATATAGGATATTTTATAATGAATGATGATGAACAACTAGAACTTGATTTGGGTGATACTATAACTACTTTAGACTGGAGACCAGAACTTCTTATTTGGAAGCTTTGGGACGAAGCACACCTCCCAGAATACGCTACTGAATGGTCTGCTTGCTTTGATTTGAAAGCAAGTCTAAGACCTCTTGACCTTATTAAAGTTTATGGTCGTTTGAATGGTTCAGTTACACGCCCTGTTGATGAAGATAAAAAGTTCACGATTTATCACGGTGAACGTGTTTTGATTCCAACTGGCTTAGTATTTGATTTAGATAGAGACACTTCACTTCGAATTCACCCTCGCTCTGGTCTTGCGTTGAAAAAGGGTGTAATCCTTGCAAATTGTGAAGGCGTTGTTGATGCTGATTATGTTCAACAAACATATGTGATGCTTCAAAACACTTCAGATCAAGTATTTGATATTAGAGATGGTGATAGAATCGCACAAGCCGAAGTTGTCCCACTTCAACAATATATTTTTGAGGTTAGCGATAGAGAACCCGAAAATAAAACGTCACGTACTGGCGGACTTGGTAGTACTGGCGTATAAATAACCCGTAAGTGCCTAATAGGGCTTACACAATAAAACGACAATTCTTGCTTATTAAAAGGAGAAAAGAAATGAATAGTCATACACGTAATAGGTTTACAACTGATATCTTAAACGATCCATTCTTTGTTGGTTTCGACAAAATGTTCGATAGAATGCATACAATGAATAGGGTCAACAGTTCAGCATCAAATTACCCCCCATACAATCTAATCCAAACCGGCGATGATACTTATATTATTGAGTTAGCTGTTGCTGGTTTTGATGAAGATGATTTTGATGTAGAACTACATGATAGCATTTTAACCATCAAAGCAGACATTGGTGTAACCGATGATAGTACAAACTATCTTCACAAAGGTATCGCCGCTAGAAACTTTGAGCGCAAATTCACTCTAGCCGACACGATTAAGGTCGCTGGAGCATCTCTACAAAGTGGTATGCTTACCATTAAACTAGAGAATGTTATTCCAGAAGATAGAAAGCCGAAGAAAATTGAAATCGGTAGTCAACTAGACGCACAACTTCTTACTGAATAATTGAATATACGCTAGAGCGTATGATACACACTTTTACGCTCTAGCGTAACACAAACACACAACACAGGAGAATAAAATGACTAATAAGAATCCATTCGAGATCCGTGCAGAAATGCTACAACTCGCCAAAGAATATATGGACCAACAATACCATATGAACATTCAGTTTGCAGAAAACATGATGGAACAAGGTAAGAAGTCCATCGAAGAAGTTAAAGATACATATCAAATGTACTCTATGGACGACCTGATGTCTAAAGCAAAAGAGATGTATTCGTTCGTATCTAAGAAAGATTAACAATGAAGCCTAACACTAAGTTTAGCCTTGGTGTAAATGATTTAGAGCATATTGAAAATGCTCTAAATCTTCTTCAAACATCTATCAAAGATGACGCCAAGAAAAAAGAAATTGTAGAACTCAAGGCCAAATTGTATCATCAAAAGAACTGGTATAGGCCTAAAACTAATTACGTTGGTGGTTAGGTTTACACTTGACAACCGTTTCTTTATCTGATACAATGTGAACAATACGATATATTATGAGGCAACATGAGTTTTTATACATCTGCACATCGATATGGCAACAAGATCCTCTTTCGAGGTTACGATGCCAAGGGTAACCGATTACACAAGCGAGTACCATTCAAACCCACCTTCTATCTACCATCTAAGTCGCACCAGACAGACTGGAAAGCGTTAGACGGTACTTCTGTTGAGCCATTCGAACTCAATGATATGAACGAAGCACAAGAGTTTACTAAACGTTATGATGATATCACTAACTTCAAAGTATATGGTAACAACAACTTCGTAGCACAGTTTCTAGCTAAAGCATACCCAGAAGATATTGACTATAAGCTATCGACTATTCGTGTAGGCAACTTTGATATCGAAGTCGCATCCGATAATGGCTTTCCACATCCAGATCAAGCAGATCACCCAGTCATCTCTATTGCTTATAGAGACAGTAGTGCTAAGTTGTATCATGTATGGGGTATGGGTGACTATGACTCTAGCAAGACAGAACTAGACACAGATTGCTTAATTCAATATCGTAAGTGTGAGAATGAGGCAGAGTTGCTTCAAAAGTTTGTTGTGTTTTGGGAGAACAATTGCCCAGACATTATCACTGGTTGGAACATTCGTCTATTCGATATTCCATATATTATCAATCGCATTGTAAAAGTGTGTGGCGACAAGACAGCAAAAGCGTTGTCACCTTGGGGTATATACAAGTATCGTCAGATTGGTATCAAGGGTAAGAGCATGGATGCGTATGAAATCTATGGTGTTGCTCAAATGGATTATTACGATCTAGTACAGAAGTTTGGCTTCTCTCTAGGTCCACAAGAAAGTTACTCGTTAGATCATATTGCCCATGCTGTTCTTGGTGAGCGTAAGCTATCATATGAAGAGCATGGCTCTTTGCATACGTTATATAAGAATGATTATCAAAAATTTATTGACTATAACATCCGAGATGTAGAACTCGTTGATCGTATTGATAAGCAAATGGGTCTTATGGAGTTAGCTCTTGTTATTGCATACAAAGGTGGTGTGAACTATCCAGATGTATTTGGTACGACTGCGATTTGGGATTCAATCATCTATCGGTATCTTAATATTCGTAACATTGCGGTACCACCGAACATTCGTACAGAGAAAGACCCATACCCAGGCGGTTATGTGAAAGACCCTCGTACTGGCATGACAAAGTGGCTGTGTTCGTTCGATTTGAACTCTCTATATCCGAACTTGATTGTACAATACAATATGTCACCAGAAACGCTATTGCGAAACCCTAGTGACAAGCTACCTGGTGGTGTAGACTTTTACATGTCGCCTAATGATCCTTTACACCCCGCAAACCGTGAACGTAACATAAGTGTTGCAGCGAATGGTTCGTGCTATCGTAAAGACAAGCAAGGTGTTATGCCAACTATCATCATTGGTCTTTATGATGAACGTAGGGTGACAAAAGATAAGATGCTAGAGATAGAGCAAGAGAACGAGAAGAATCCTTCTCCTGACTTGAAGCGTGAAATCAATCGTCTTGGTAACACTCAGATGGCTATTAAGATTTTGCTCAACTCTCTTTATGGTGCGTTGGGTAATCAATACTTTCGCTACTTTGAGATGGACATTGCAGAGGGTATTACGTTATCTGGTCAGCTATCTATCAAGTGGGCAGAGAAGACTATCAACAATGCTATGAACAAGATACTTAAGACTGATGATGATTACGTTATAGCAATTGACACTGACTCTATCTACGTTGATATGGGCCCGCTTGTGAACAAAGTCAATCCACCTGATCCAGTCCAGTTTCTTGATAAAGCTTGTAGAGAGAAGTTCGAACCTATTCTTGCAGATGGTTATGCTGACCTCTTTCAACGTATGAATGCTTATGAGAACCGCATGGTCATGGCACGTGAGGTGATTGCAGATCGTGGTGTATGGGTAGCTAAGAAGCGTTACATTCTAAACGTTCACAATAACGAAGGTGTTCAATACGCAGAGCCTAGGGTGAAGATGATGGGTCTAGAAGCGGTTAAGTCTTCTACACCTATGATAGTACGTAACAAGTTTAAAGAAGCGTATTCAATCGTTCTACGTGGCAACGAAGAAGAGCTACAAAAGTTCGTAGAAGACTTCTATAATAACTTTAGTTCACTACCAGCAGAAGATGTAAGTTTTCCTCGTGGTGTGAGCGAAATTGACAAGTGGAATGATCTAAATACTATATACAAGAAAGGCACACCCATTCATGTTCGTGGCTCATTGCTATTTAATAAGAAGATGAAAGAGGTAGGTCTAGACCGCTCAATGGAAGCTATTAAGAATGGCACAAAGGTCAAGTTTTGTTATCTCAAAAAGCCCAACCCTCTCATGGAGAATGTGATTGCGTTTCCGCAGTTTCTCCCAAAAGAATTCAACATGCAACAATACATTGATTATGATTTGCAGTTTGATAAAGCGTTCAAAGAACCTCTCAAGCTAGTAACAGATGCAATGGGTTGGCAAATTGAAAAGATAAACACATTAGAAGGATTTTTCTCATGACAGATGAATTTTTTGATTTCGGATTTACTGCTGTAGACGAACATGAACTATCAGCCGTACAAGAAGCTAAAACTACAATCACACAAGTCTCTAGCACAGCAGAGACAACACAAGAACGATTAGATGCTCTATACAATGCAGTGATGCCACTGCTATCTAATTTAAAAGCAAACCCAGAGAAAGAGTATATTCTCTGGCCTGACCGCACCGCAAAAATTGAATTATTTGAGGCGAAACTACTTGACATTTACCAAGGTAAGTGATATAGTAGTCTTAATATTTTTACAAGGAGTATATAATGTCATTAATTGAAAAACTAATGAAGAACTCCACCAGTAAGATGACGGCTCCTATCATGGACTCTAAAGTTTATGGTAAGAAAGATATGGCAACTACACCCGTACCTATGGTGAATGTTGCTCTATCTGGTCGCATTGATGGTGGCTTGACACCTGGCTTGCTTATGCTTGCAGGTCCATCTAAACACTTTAAATCTGCATTCGCATTGATGATGGCTGCGGCTTATCAAAAGAAACATGCTGATGCAGTAATTCTATTCTATGATAGTGAGTTTGGTACACCTCAATCATACTTCGAATCTTTTGGTATTGATATGGAACGTGTTGTTCATACACCAATTGTTAACGTAGAAGAACTCAAGTTTGATATCATGAAGCAACTAGATGGTATTGATAAGAACGACAAAGTTGTTATTCTTATTGACTCTATTGGTAACTTGGCTTCGAAGAAAGAAGTTGACGATGCAATGGATGGCAAGTCTGTTGCAGATATGTCACGTGCAAAGCAGATGAAGTCATTGTTTAGAATGATTACACCACACTTGAATCTAAAAGATATTCCACTCGTAGCAGTCAATCACACATATAAAGAGATTGGTTTGTTTCCAAAAGATGTTGTATCAGGTGGTACTGGTGCATATTACTCTGCAGATGCTATCTGGATCATTGGTCGTCAACAAGAGAAGGTTGGCACAGAGATTGAAGGGTATCACTTTGTCATTAACATTGAGAAGTCTCGCCATGTACGTGAGAAGTCTAAGATACCAATCACTGTGACATTCGCAGGTGGTATTAGTAAGTGGTCAGGTCTACTAGATATCTCTGAGAAACTTGGTTATATCACTAAGCCTAAAGTTGGTTGGTATGAAGCAATAAACCCAGAGACTGGTGAAGTGATAAGTGAAAAGCTAATGCGAGCCAAAGAACTTAATTCTAATGGTGACTTCTGGAAGATGATGTTTACAGAAACAAACCTTGCAGAATCTATCAAATCCCGTTATACTGTAGGTGGTAAGCCTCTTATGACCGAAGATGTAAAAGTAGAAGAAACTAACGAGGAAGTGGTAGAAAATGATTGAAAACGTTATCCTTGCTAATCTAACATACAATGAAGAATACGCAAGAAAGGTAATACCGTTTTTAAAAGAAGACTATTTTGATGCTCAGTCATACAAGATAGTCTACAAAGAAATTGTATCATATGTTGATACATACAATGGGCTTCCTACAAAGGAAGCTCTACGTATCTCTATTGATGAGAAAGAAAATCTAAACGAGGAGCAATACAAAGATGTAAACCTCATTATAGACAATCTTAAACAAGAAGACGCACCAGACAGTGATTGGTTAGTCGATAAGACAGAAAAGTTTTGTCAAGATAAAGCTATCTACAATGCAGTACGTGAAAGTATTCTAGTACTAGATGGCAATCACAAAGAGCTAGACAAGGGTTCAATACCAGAACTCTTGTCAAAGGCTTTGGGTGTATCGTTTGACAGTAGCATTGGCCACGACTTTCTTGATAACTTTGATGAACGCTATACGTTCTATCATACAAAAGAAGATAAGATACCATTTGACCTTGAGTTATTGAATAAGATTACAAAGGGTGGTCTGTCTCGTAAATCTCTAAGTGTTGCTCTTGCGGGTACTGGTGTAGGTAAAACTTTGTTCATGACCCATTGTGCATCAGCGAATATGATGCAGGGTTTGAATGTTTTATATATAACAATGGAGATGGCAGAAGAAAAGATTGCTGAACGTATTGACGCTAACCTTCTTGATCTTACTATCGATGAACTTAAAGAGATACCAAAAGATGTCTATGTTAAGCGTATTGATCGTGTAAAGAACAAGACAACTGGTAAACTCATCGTCAAAGAATATCCAACTGCAAGTGCTGGATCTGCTCATTTTCGTCACTTACTAAATGAACTACGTCTAAAGAGAAACTTTATACCAGACGTTGTGTATATCGACTATTTGAATATCTGTACTTCTTCACGTATGAAGTATGGTTCGAATGTGAATTCATACACTTTGATTAAAGCAATAGCAGAAGAACTTCGTGGTCTGGCGGTAGAGTTTAATATACCTATTATGTCAGCCACACAAACAACAAGAACTGGCTATAGTAGTTCAGACTTAGGTCTGGAAGATACGTCAGAGTCCTTTGGTCTACCTGCAACTGCAGACTTTATGATTGGTTTAATTTCTACAGAAGAGTTAGAAAGTCTTGGGCAACTTATGGTTAAACAACTTAAAAATCGATGGGGTGATACTAACTATCTCAAAAGATTTGTTGTTGGTATTGACCGATCTAAGATGCGTTTATTCGATGCAGAAGAACATGCACAAGACTTAATGGATGACACCCCAACTATGGATAAAGGCGCTGTAGGTGAAAGATTGGGTGCAGAACGTGCTGACGGCGAAGTTCTTAGTTTTAAGAAGGGTAAAAAGCCTCTGGCGTTCGAAGGATTTAGTTAATGTCATATAGAGTAGAAAAAAATTCTACAGAAAATGAATTTAGGGTAATAGAAAAAGATACAGAAGTAATACTGTATAAAAGTCACAGTAAAGTAGATGCAAGATCAATATGTAGGTCTTTAAATCTAGGCAGTGGTTTTAATGGACTAACACCAAAGTTTTTTTCATTGTTAGAAAACAAACAACAGTAAACAAAAAAGGCGCCCCAATAGTGAGCGCCTTTTTAATTTACTTGATACGTGGCAGATCCGAACCCCACGGACATACTTGATGTGACACCTGCTATTCCTTTTGTGATTTTTCTCACACTTGCCTCTTACGTTGTTTCACGTACTTACACGCACCCGATGTTATTTATATAAATTAAGTCCTAACTTTTCCTTGACAAGGCCAAAAAAATACTATATAGTTAACTATGAAACAACAATAAGGGTCTCTCATGGACGAACAAAATCTAGATAAGTATTGTATGGATATCGTTGATGATAATATTAATATGTCTGTACCATGGTATTTGATGGCATCATTTTCCTATTACAAGCAGGACAATCCTGTATTAACGGATGGGGTTTTTGATAAACTAGGTCGTAAGATGTTAGCAGAGTGGGATAAGATAGAACACCACCATAAGGAGTTAATCACAGAAGACGATTTAAAAGCAGGTACATTTTTGGGTGAGTATCCCAGTAGAGTTGAAAACGCAGTTAATCATGTAAGGGAGTCATGTCTTGGAAAACAAAAGCGTAAGTGAATTAATTAAGGATGCTTTGCAAGAAGCTATGCTTTTAGAAAGTGGCATTGAAACATTTGATGAATGTCGTATGTTGTTTATTGCTCAAAAATTGAGTGGTGCGCCATACTCCTTTGTAGAACAAGTATATAAAAATAATTAAAAAAAAGGGTCTTCGGGCCCTTTTTTCTATTGACATTACCCGAATCATGTATTATATTATAAGAGTAATAAGAGAGAAAGAGAATCGCTATGTTTAATATTCCTAGTTTTTACAAAGAAGAAGTTTCGTTGCAAGATGCATGGAACACAATCAAGTCATATGGTCTTGGTGATGTACTAGCTGGTATGAACGGTATGGACAATGCTTGGGATAAATATATTGCAAGTCAGAATGCTTTGTTTAACAACGAAGTTCAAGTTGTCGCTTTCGAAGACGATGATGATTTCTTCGAGTATTATGGTGCTGAGTGTAATGCTTATAACAAAGTATTCGAATCAATGAAACCAATGTTTGTTTAAGGAGAAAGACAATGAAACTAGACGCTATTTGGATTATGTACGCAGTAGTATTTGGTGGCTTAGGTATTTGGCTTATTGCACTAGGTTCTATAATGACAGGTATCTTAATGTGCGCCGGTGTATTAGGTTGGTTGTTTGTAGCAAACAACGCAGGTCAACTGTTTATCGAAGATGACGATGAGGAGTATGAAGATGACTAATGAAATGGACCTTAGTATCGCACTAAACAACTTAATAGACATTGTAATTTTAATTGGTGGTTTTGGAGCATGTGGCGTAGTGTTTGCACACATGATGTCACTAGCAGATGTATCAACTAGATATGAAGATGACTAATGAAGTTATTTGGTAATAGCCCTTGACATTACCCGAATCATTCATTATATTATAAGAGTAACAACAAAGAAAGAATCGCTATGAAATATGCAGTTTATCAAATTAGCTATACAGACTCAGACATTGATGCTATTAATGCAGAGCAACCTAATGCAGCGTATACAGCTAAAAGAGATATGCAGTTTGACTTTGGTGGTAAAGGTATTGCTAATATGGCAGAGAAAGCTTTTTACGAAGGGTTGTATACAGGTGTAGCTTTAATCGAAGCTGATAGTCTTGATCAAGTATTTGAAATTGGTAACATGGGACCTGAGTCTAAAATTACTCGTTTGTCTCGTATGTCTTCTGTGTCAGTTGGTGATCTTATTGAAGATGAAGATGGCAACCGTCATGTTGTTGCTAGTTTTGGTTTTAAGGAGGTAGCGTAATGACTAGTACTAGCGAAGAAGTAAATCGCATTAATGCTCAACCTGTTCAAGGTGAGCAATCGATCATGATTGAACAAGAATTTGAATCATGGATTATTGAAAAATTACGTGCAGAATATGAGTACGCAGATAATGTCCATGCTTTTGCAAAAGCAAATGGCTGGTTATAATAGGAGACTTACTAATGGCTTATACTTACTCAGATGATTTGTTTTCCGATCTTCATAAAGATGTTTATGGGTATCGTCCTCGTGGTTGGAAACTAGATGATTGGAATGCATTGAACGCCGATCAAAAGCAAGAGATGTGGGACACTCTTTGTGATCAGCTTGAAGAAAATTCTGAAAACGAAAAGAAGCTTGAAGCGATGAAGGTTGAAGAGTTCAAAGAACGTATTCACCAAGCGCAGACTTATGGCGCTGCAGATTACTGGGACGCTCTTCGTTGGATTACGGGTCGTGAAACTTTTTACCATATTCAAGATGTCGAACATTTTGTATGGGAGCAAGGAATTCTGTTTACTCAATATGGTAAACAACTTATTAAAGATATTGCCAAGGTGGCAGAGTACAAGGAGTGGGCATAATGAATATAAAAAATATTATCTTTTGGGGTATAGCTATGGGGCTTCTACTGATTATCATTGATCCATTGGGGATTGTCTAAGATGTGGTGGTCAAGTAAAGAAGTTGATGAGATTAATTTCGATAACGATGTTGCTCCTGTAGAATTAAAGTCGCTTGTAGATAATCAAAAAGAGTTAACGTTGAATGAACAAGTAGACATTCTAATGTACCAACTTGATCGAATTGAAGAAAAAATTGACGGATTGCTAAAAGAAGGAAAGTTATAATGTGGTATGTTGAAGCTCAGATAAATGATAAATATGAACGTTGGGAAGGTTTAACAGAAGAACAATCCTATGCAGTTTATAAAATGTATAGCGATAAGGGTATTGGGTTTGTTCGTAACGGAAAAATGAACGAGGATTAATGTTCGAAGGAATAATGACTGAAACAAAAGCAATTGAAAGATTTCATGATCGCATTATAGATATGATGAGAGAATATGATATACCCATGAGTGAAGCACTCTGGTGGGACTTTGAAGGCTTTTCGTATGATGTAAAACTAATATTTGAAAAGGGCGGATGGCCTGCTATCGAAAAAGAGTTTACAGAATACCTAGCAAAAAATTTAATCATTAACCAAAGTAACATAGCTTTTTATAGAGACGTATTTACTGGTAAAAGTAAAGACTTAGCTATTAAGGAGAAGAAAGCATGATTTTTGAATTTGAAGGTGACAAAGTTGTCATAGCAGATGATATGATGATACATAAAGTTGTCATAGAACATATGCAGTTTATAGAAGAATTGGCCATAACGATACAAGATGCTTGTGATTCTATGTCCGATATAGAAGAAGATTATTCATATAAAGTCGGTAATGTAGAAGTTAGTGTGACCAAAGAATCTATTGAACTAAAAGATTTGACAGCCGCCTCTTATAATTATGTTACGATTGATGATGAAGAAGACTTGACACAACTACCAAACTTGTTTAATATGGTAGTTGCTCAATTAGAGTATAGTTCGCCTTTTGAAATGGAGTTAAATGATGAACCAGAGACCAGCCAGAACGTATAATGCCGCACTAGGGCAAGACAGTAGAATAAGTCTATTTGAAATAATTGCTTTTATGCGAAGTGCAGAAGATATCCTTGAGAAAGAAGGCCACGAAGATGCGGCATTCTATTTCGGACAAGTTGCAGAATTTTTAAAAGATAATCCCACTAAAGCTTTCAATGAAAGTGTTGGTCGAGTGTTAGGTGTATAATATACCCTTGACATTACCCGAATCATTCGTTATATTATAAGAGTAATAACAGAGAAAGAATCACTATGCCACGTAAAGGTCAAATGGGAGATATGGATAATCATGAACAGTCTATTAGAGATAATGCTAACGAGTACGTTGTTACTGGGTTTAAGCCAGGCTCTAGTGTCCGTAGCTATATGCGTTTCGCCGATTTACGTTTTGCAATCGAATACGGCAAACAACTTCTCAAAGATGAAATTAGACTTCGATCAATAATGGTATATGCTCTAGATGATCATGAGCATCACGCATTAGTCGGTACTATTAGAAGAGATGGTGCTTGGCAGGAAGTCGTTCCAAAAGTTTATTGAATAGGCAAAGCCCAAGGCAATCACGCCGCCTATCGATTGGCAGAGTAAGACTCGAATTAATAATGGGCATCACAAAGACAAAAGAGGGGCTTCGGCCTCTCTTTTACCATATTATAAATAGCTTGATAAGGTTATATCAAAAATGGTAGTTACAAATGATCAGATTTAAAAGTTTTCTCAACGAATCAGTCGGTGCAAAAGGACTAGCATACGAAAAGAAAGTTTTCGATGCAATGAAGTCTGCTGGAGTGAAGGGATTAGACGTTGGTAGTAAGCCAGGTGCAGGATACAGTAATCAAGGCGCAGGTGATATTGAAGCATTATACAACGGTAAAGAATTCAATATCGAAATTAAACTAGACAAGAATGCTCAGATGGGCGGTACGTCTATTAGAATAGACAGTCTGAATAAGACCCACACTTTAGTCAAGCCCGATGCGGTAGACGATGACGCTATTCCATTTTTCATAGAAGCGGCAAAGAAACAAGACAAAGCACTAAGAGATTGGGTCAACTTTATTCGTAAGCAAGACCCAGTGTCATTTCACATGTTTACACCATATACGATACCTTTCGGTTCGGTCACTAAAGACGCATGGTCAGCGGCACAGAAAGCTGGATATCTCACTAAGATGAATGCGGTACAATCTTTTGACTCGGCGAAAACAATCGCTAAAGCATATAACCGAAAGAACGTATACTATATTCAGATAGGTAAAGCAGGTCTCTTTTATCTAGGAAGCAATCCTCTAAAATTAGATATTCCTGAGTACAAAGGATCTGTTAATATTGAATTTAGATTAGGACCATCTGGAAGTAAAGCAAGAAAAATTAAAGGTGAAGACTATCGTGTTGTCGGTGCTGGATATCGTTGTCAAGGCAGACTGAAGACTAATATCAAGTCTAAGTACAGTCTCGATAATCCCGAAGACGTAAAGAAATTATTTGGAGCATAGAATGCAACGCCTTTCATCATTTTTGACTGAAGCAAAAAATACTCACATGGAACATTTAGAAGATAATCTTTTAAATGCAGGAGTTGCTGGCGCTAGAGAGTCTATTAACTATCTACGCTCATTACGAGATATGTTGAGTGGTAAAACTAAGTCGGCTGTTAATGTAACAGTTAAGTGGGATGGCGCACCAGCAGTATTTGCTGGAACTGACCCAAGCGATGGTAAATTCTTTGTCGCTAAAAAGGGTATCTTTAATAAGAACCCAAAGGTGTATAAAACACCAAAGGATATTGATGATGATATTTCTAGTCCTGATTTGAATAATAAAATGAAGCTGGCGCTTAGTAACTTGCCAGCACTTGGAATTAAAGGAGTAGTTCAAGGTGATTTCCTCTATTCGACAGAAGATATACGTACGGTGGACATTGACGGTGAACCGCATATTACTTTTCACCCTAATACGATTGTTTACGCTATACCGAAAAAAAGCAAACTCGCTAAACGCATACTTGCCACAAGCATCGGAGTGGTCTGGCATACTGAATACACAGGAGACAGCTTTGAATCAATGTCAGCAAGTTTTGGAAAAGAGATTGCAGGGCGTCTCACGAAGTCTAAAAAAGTCTGGTCAGTAGATGCAATGTATAAAGACGTTTCTGGTAATGCTACATTCACGAAAGCCGAGACAGATAAGATAACTAAAGTTCTTTCTGACGCTGGTAAGAAGTTTAATACAATTAAGCGTGGTACATTTGATGGTATCACAGAAAATGATGAACTCTTAACACGTGTTAAAACATACATGAACGTTAAAGTTCGTGAAGGCCAAAGAATTAAAAACACTAATCGTTTTGTTGACGATTTGATGGATTGGATTTATGGCTACTATCAAAAAGAAATTGATAAGATGAAGAGTGAAAAAGGCAAGGTAAGCAAAACTGCCAAGCGTAAAGAAATCTTATCGTATTTCTCTAATACACCAAAGTCCCAGATCACAGCACTGTTTGATTTGTACAATTTAATCATCGATGCTAAACTTATGATCATTCGTAAGTTAGATAAAGCGAAGCGTATTGATACACTGTTGTTGACACAAGATGGTTATAAAGTAACTGAGCAAGAAGGCTTTGTGGCAATAGATCATACTGGAAAGAATGCAGTTAAGTTAGTCGATAGACTACAATTTAGTAAAGCAAACTTTTCTCCAGATATAATCAAAGGATGGCAAAAGTAAACCCGACATAATGTCACATATTCTTTAAACGACTAACGGGTATATCAAATTGGTAACCCTTTATTACCCATTTCTCTAATAAATAATTGTAGGAAAACAATTAACACTTATTAGAAAGGGTACCGTTATGGCACACACATTAAATAGTAACTCATCCGCAGCTTCAGTCTTTGCATACAGAGTAGTAGTATTCTTCGAGAACCTAGGTCAAAAACTTATTGAACGTAGAACACGTAGACAAACTTACAACACACTTCACAAATTAACAGATCGTGAACTCGCAGATATCGGCATCAGCCGTGGCGATATTCGCTCTATTTCTAATGACACATGGGAAGATAATCGCAGACGTGACACATTACCATACATCCGAACTACTGTAAACCCAAACCTAAAGGGTTCAGTATAATGCAGGAATCAATGGAAGTAGTAGGAAACACACCAGTAGAAACACCGAAGTTTATCAAAACACTTGGCAAATATCTAGTTGCATTCACAATGGGATTATGGGCAGTTGGTGAATCAGCAGGTAGAGCCAGAGCAGCTGAAGCACTATGGAGAGAAGGCTACCACGAAGAAGCTAAACGATTAATGACAAGGAATGATTAATGTTTAAAAAATTCTTAAAAGCAATGGAATACAGAAGTTACTGTATGAGTATTAGACAACTTAGAGATATGGGTTTAAACGACAAAGCAAATGAAATCTCTGAGTTCAAACATAACATGTATAAAACATCATGATAGATCCAGATCACACATACGTAAAGCCTAAGGGCGAGAAGAAAAAAGGCGGTAAGTAAGCCGTACTAAATAGACGTGAAGGTCTATTGTTAAAGCGTCCTTAGGGGCGCTTTTTTTATAAATACACCTAGTAGTAAGTGTTAGCAAAACCTACAAGGAAAAAAATATGGCAGAAGAAAACGAAGACTTAATTCAGTCGGACGAAAAACCCGACCCGAAAGAAGCAAAAGAAAAGAAGACGAAGAAAAAGTCTCCTAGTAAAAAAGATGGTGAAGAAGGCTCAGTCAACAACAAGATTGAGATCAACCCTAAGCTACAAGAAGCTGTATCACGAACAATCGTGTTTAGCTTTGGTCGTATGAATCCAGTTACAATTGGACACGAAAAGCTAGTAACCAAAGTCAATGCAGAAGCGAAGAAGAATAACGCAACACCGGTTGTTTATCTATCTCACTCTCAAGACGCAAAAAAGAATCCCCTATCATACATTGATAAGTTGAGAATTGCTCAAAAAGCATTTGGTAAAGTAATCAAAAAATCAAATGCCAAAACAATCATTCAAATCATGCAAGAAATAGAAAAGTCTTATAACAAGGCTATTCTAATTGTAGGCTCAGATAGAGTTAAAGAGTTTGAAACTCTTCTATCACGTTACAATGGTAAAGACTATAATCTAGATAGCATCACAGTAATGTCCGCTGGTGAGAGAGATCCAGACGCAGAAGGCGTTGAAGGTATGTCAGCATCTAAGATGAGAACTGCCGCTGCACAAGGTGATAAAGACGCATTCGTATCAGGTCTACCTAAAAAGTTAAAGCGTAATGGCGAAGACATCTATTCGATGGTTCGTAATGGCATGAAGCTTAATGAAGAATTAGAAGCACAAGGTCTTCTAAACGAAGTATTGGATATTGCTCAACGTAGAGCAAGAGCTATCACAATGCGTAAGTTTAAATCTAAAATTGCTATGGCTCGTAAACGTATGATGAACCGTCCTGCGACCATGGAAAAGATTAAGAAGAGAGCGCAAAAGAAAGCACTTTCTATTGTGAAAGCAAAAGTAGCAGGTAAAAAAGGTGCAGACTATTCTAACCTTAGTGTAGCAGAAAAGCAAATCATTGATAAGAAAGTTAAAAAGAGAAAAGCACTTATTCAACGTTTAGCTAAAAAATTAGTACCAAAAGTACGTATGGCTGATAGAGCAAAGCTTTCAGGTAAGAAAAAGAAAGTCAACGAAGAGTTTGAAGTATTCTTTGAAGCACGCCAAGATGCAGATATTAAAGACCGTGAAGGTACACAACCAGCGAAGTATCATGCAGGACTATCTAAGTCAACAAAAGCAAAGCGTGATGCACACTTTAAAAAGGGTGCTAAGATGGATGATGATAACGATGCGGCTTACAAGCCCGCTCCAGGCGATGCAGAAGCGAAGACAAAGCCTTCTACGCATACAAAAAGATATCATCAAATGTTCAACAAAGAAGGCAATATCAAAACAGATGGTCGCTTTCGTGCTTTCCGTAAGAAGATTGCAGAAGATGCAGAACAGCGTCTACGTGATCAGCACAAAAAAGAAAGAGAAACTCAATCTACTGAACACGAAAGAGAAATGGATAGAGTAAAAACACGTAAGATGCGTGGTCAAATCCGTGATATAAACAAAGAGAGTTTTGAAAGCGATGAAAGCATCCTAGCATTTATCGAAGAAGTTTCTGATGACATTATAGCTTCTATCGATTTAGATGAAGCAAAAGCTATGGATGGATTAAAGAAGAAAGCAGAGAAATCTGGAATCTCATATGGCATTCTAAAGAAAGTATATGATCGTGGTGTAGCCGCTTGGCGTACTGGTCATCGTCCTGGTACAACTCCGCAACAATGGGGTTATGCTAGAGTAAACTCTTTCGTAACCAAATCATCTGGTACATGGGGCAAAGCTGATAAAGACCTTGCTTCTAAAGTACGTAAAGAAGAAGTAGAACTTGATGAAGCGAAGAATGCCGCACAACAAGCCGCAATTGCTATCTCTAAAAAAGAAAGAGGCGAAGCACCTGTAGAAAAGAAAAAAGATGGCAACTCTTATGTTAAAGAAGAGGATCCATGTTGGGATGGCTACAAGCAAGTCGGTATGAAGAAAAAAGGTGGGAAGATGGTTCCCAACTGTGTGAGCGAAGAAATCTTTACATTAGATGAGCAATTCGAATTACAATTCTTAGATGAAGAAGTAGTTCTTGATAGAGCCTTAACTGCTATTCATAAGCACGTAGGTATGGGCAAAGATTTAGGTGATATGTCATTTGAAGTATCACGTGCCGCTGGTGTGAAGTTCTCTGCACAAGACTTGAGAAAGAAGTACATTCAAAAGTATGGTAACCCTAAGAAAGTAAGACTAAACAAAAACGCAATCAAAAACATGAAGACGAGGTTTGGTTTTAAAGAAGCTTATGGTGGTGGGTTTGAAGGTACAGATACTCTTGTACAGAACTATAAGAATATCACACCAGGCGAAAGCGGTAAGAAAAAAGAGCCTAAAGTTAGTGACTGGTCTCCTCATATGAAAGATGAAAAGACTAAGAAGATTAACGAAAGCTTTGAAAACTTAATGGAAGCTGAGTGTCAATTAATTGGTATGAAGCAAATCAAAGAGTTTGAGAGAGTTGTTGATAACTTGTTTAAGAAGTTTGGTATTGACTTTCAATTCACTAAACACTTTGGTGATCGTATGAGTGATGGTCGTAACGATCCGTGTATCACACTTAAAGAACTTGCAGCGTTTGTTAAAAAGATTTATGCCAATCAAGGCAAATCTTTGAAGAGCGTAGCTGGTGCTGAAGCAGTAGTTAAAGATATTCAAACTGATCTAAATATACCAGTAGCAGTAGAGTATGATCAACGTAATGATGAATTCGATGTTGTTATGAAAACTATTATGAGAAAGAAAAACTTTAAAACTCCTAATAAAGTGATTAGTTTCAAATGATACGTTTAAAAACATATCTAACTGAGTTAAAAGTTGAGTACCCAGATGCTAAAAAGACTCTAGGTATTCCACGTGATAAGATGCCTCAAGTTAAATCAAAAGACTATGATGAACTTATTGAGTTTCTATCTAAGAAGAATATAACTATGAAACTAAGAAGCGTGAAAGCAAAAGACTTAAAGGCGACACAAAGTAACTTTAACGTTGATAAGATAGTCAAAGCAGCTGGTAAGTATAGCACACTAGCAAAGGCTAAACCTATTATTGTTAGTAGTGATGGATATGTAATAGATGGTCATCATAGATGGCTAGGAGCATTAAACATACGTGGTAATGTTTCTATTATGCAAGCAAATGTAAAAGCAAAAGAATTATTAAGTGTTATTAACGAGTTTCCTAAAACTTTTAATAAAAATATAAATGAGACATGAGGTTATCTAATGTATGAATATAGAGCAAGAGTAGTTAAAGTAGTTGATGGTGACACAGTTGATGTTGACATTGAACTAGGGTTTGGTGTAGTTCTTGCGGACGAAAGAGTTCGCATTATGGGTATCGATACACCAGAATCAAGAACTAGTGATAAAGTTGAAGACCTATTTGGCGAAGCAGCAAAAGCTAGAGTTAAAGAGTTACTAGATGGTGATGTAATTCTAAAGACAGAAGTGAGTAAGAACGGTGAAGACATGAAGGGCAAGTTTGGTCGCATTCTTGGGGACTTCATGGTAGAGCGTTGGGAAAACGGTAAAGAAGAAAGACTAACAGATGTTCTAATCGAAGAAGGTCATGCAGTGGCGTACTTTGGTGGATCAAAAGAAGAAATCGCTATGAAGCATTTAGCGAATAGAGAGAAGTTACTACGTGAAGGTATCGTGAGTACAGAAGAGTATGAAAAGCAATTGAAAAAACAAAATGGAGAATGATAATGGAAATCACTAAAGAAATTTTTACAGAACTTTTTCCTAAGGCGAAAAAGTCTAAAGAGTTAGTAAAAGCTATGAAAGATATCTTACCTAAGTATGATATCGATACGCCAGAACGTATTGCAGGCTTCTTAGCTCAGTGTGGTCATGAGTCTGGTGGCTTTAGATTGATTGAAGAAAATCTAAACTATTCCGCTAAAGCACTTGACGCAGTATTTGGTAAGTACTTTGTAAGAGGTGGTAGAGATGCACAAGAATACGCTAGGCAGCCTGAGCGCATTGCTAATATTGTATACGCTAATCGTATGGGCAATAGTGACAGTGAGAGTGGAGACGGTTGGAAGTTCAGAGGACGTGGCTACATACAGCTCACCGGTAGGGATAATTATAAGAATTTTGCAACCGATATCGATAGCGGACTCAGAGACGCAGTTGAGTACACAGAAACAATAGCAGGTGCGTTAGAATCCGCTTGCTGGTTCTGGAAGAAGAATAAGATTAATCGCTATTGTGATAACCACGATGTTAAAGGTATGACTAAGCGTATTAACGGTGGCTACAATGGTTTAGAAGACCGTGAGAAGCATTGGCATCACGCATTAGAAATGCTAGGTGGAGATGTTCACGCAAAGCCAAAGCCAGCTAAGAAGAAAGCTTCTAAGTCTAAAGGCTCTACAAGTGTAACACTAAGCGTAGGTTCACGTGGTGATGAAGTAAAAAATATGCAGGCTGCATTAGGTCTTGGCGCTGATGGTATATTTGGACCAGGTACAAAACGTGCAGTAAGAGCATTTCAAAGAGAAAATGGTTTGACAGCAGACGGCGTTGCTGGACCAGCTACACTAGGAAAGCTATACGGCTAATGAAATCGTTTAAGACATATATTAACGAAGGCATTAAAATGCAATTGATCCGTGGTAAGAATCAAGATGTGTTGAAGATGCAGGTTAAAGGAGACCCAAAGTGGGTTGAGCTGAGAGGCAAGCCCAACTTTGAGATCAAGTTTGACAAGAAAGAAGAGCTACATAAAGTTCTATCTGCTCTTGGTAAATCGGTTAATGTGTCTGAACTAGTTAATGGAGAGCCCGTTGGTATTAACCCAAATAACCCTGGCGCTAAAAAGGCATTAAAGGTAATACAAGGATTAATGAAATGATATCGTTTAAACAACATTTAGAAGAAGCATTTGGTAGAGCAAACTTTAACAAACAGTTAAAGAAAAAAGGTATTGATGTTGATAAACGACATAAAGATAATGTTAAAGATGCGAAAGCTGCTAAGAAAAGATCAGCTGCCGCCGCTAAAGATCATGCCGCTTTCCGTAAGAAGTATCCAAACATTAAGTTTGAAGCTAAAGACCCAGAAGAGTATGATAACGAAGGTAGTATGGCAAAGACACAACTACGTGGTGTACTCGCTGATGCTGAACATATGATTGGTATGTTTGAAGATGAAGATAATCTACCTGAGTGGGTACAAAATAAGATTACTAAAGCGGCGGACTATCTAAACTCCGCTCATAGATATATGATGAACAACGGAGAAGATTAATGCAAGGACCAATTAGGTATTGCGAAAATTGCGGACACAGGTGCCACTGTTATAGTCCAGATTGTAAAGAATGTGTAAATGACGTGTGTACTAAATGCCAATGTAAGGAAGTAGAAAAATGAAAACATTTAAAGGCCATCGAGAAGATAAGATTGATCAGATATGCGAAGATTGCAATATCTATGATGATTTAATTTTAGAAGCAGCTGAACACGAAGGTAAGAAGGTTACTCTGAATGATCCTGTTCGTGGTGGCTCTAAGAAGTTTTACGTGTACGTTAAAAACGACAAGGGTAATGTCGTAAAAGTATCCTTTGGTGATCCTGATATGGAGATCAAAAGAGATGATCCCGCTAGACGCAAATCATTTAGAGCAAGACATGGGTGCGATAACCCAGGTCCTAAATGGAAAGCTAAGTACTGGTCTTGTTGGCAATGGCGTGCAGGCGCTAAAGTTGATAACTAATAAATACAAAGAATAACAAATTTAACTTTGGGAGAAACCAATGAAAAAAAGAGAGATCACACCATTGCCAGAGGGCTTTGCAGATTTAGTTGCTTCTAAATCTGGATACGCACCAGCGGCAAAACCGCAATCTAGTTTACAACTTTTAGAGAACGAAATGCGTGTAGTAAATACACAACTAACATCTGCTCGCCAAGGCGGAGCTGGTAATGTTCGTAAGCTACATGAAGCCAAAATAAAACTTGCAAAAGAAATCGAAGAAGCAAAGGCTAGCAACAAAGCTGACCAAGCTGTTGGCGATACAAAGATGCCTAACGTTGAAGCAAATGTTAAGACACCAGAAGGCAAAGCAGACAAAGAGACTCCAAAGCGTAAGGGTGATCAAGCACAAGCTGACTCTATGGAGAAAGTTAAAGAAGACCTTGATGAAGGTTATAACGAATCTGCTTGCGTTGGCGAAATGAAGAAGCTACATGCTTCAGCATGTTCAAAGACAGAAATGTATAATAAAGTTTCTGAGAAGTATGGTTGTTCACAATCACAGTTTGATGAGCTATATGCTCAGTATTGTAATGAGACATACAAAGAAGAAAAAGAACTTGATGATGTAGATCCAAAAGCTGTTAAGAAAAAATTTGCTAATCGCAAAGATAAAGACCTTGACAACGATGGTGATACAGATTCTTCTGATGAGTATCTTCACAAGCGCCGTAAAGCAATTTCTCAAGCACTAAATGAGAAGCCAAAAAAGCCTAATGCCTCTGTAGACGAATCTGCTGAACTGCAGGGGCTTGATGAAGCTAATGAAGAGCTAGAAGAAGATGCTAAGATGGGAAAGCAATCAGATGAAAATCTGAAAAAACTGCATAAACAGTTTAAGGCTATGAACCAGCAAACACCTTCAACTCAACATATGATGAAGCGAATTACTAAAGAGATGAAACGCCGCAAGATGACTGTCGAAGGATTAGACGAAGTTCTTGATACACCAGACAAAATGGATCGTTATAGATCAAAGTCTAAATATGCTTCAGATCGTGCAAGAAACTCAGCAACAGCTAAGATTGTTCGTGGCGGCAAAGACATTTCTAAAGAAAAAGAAACTATTCGTAAGCGTGAAAAAGGCTTGGATATGGCTGATCGCAATGCGGGTCGCAAGTTCCGTAAGTCTCTTCGTAAAGAAGAAGTCGAACTTGACGAAGCACCCCGCCGCAAAGGCGCTCCTAAGATGACTGGAGACTCTATTGCTATTCAACGAGCAAAAGATGCTGCGCACAACAAAGCTATGGGACGCACTAAGACTGGACGCAAGAAACCAGTTCGCACAATGACTTCAACTCAAAAGTCTCTAGCATCATTGCGTGGTGAAGAAGTTGAACTTGATGAAGCTAAGAACGACTACACAATCAGTCATAAAACTTTCTCTTCGGCTGTACAACATGCAGTTGAGGTAGCAAAAAAACGTGGATACGAAGTAGATAGCGAAGACTATGATCGTAAGGTCGCAATGGGTCCTCGTAAGCCAGGTAAAGGTAAAACTAACTCGTATTCAATTGATGTAACAAAAAATGGTAAGCCTGTCAAACAAAAATTACAGATGCAAGTTTACTACGACCAAGGTCGTTACGAATTGAACATGTACATTCAATAACCCAATAAAGGAGAACTAAAATGGCACTATGGGGAAAAACAGACGAAGCAGCTTCTGTACCTAACTATCTAAGCACTGCAGATGCATCGAATGCTTATTTCGTAGATATTGAAGAAGCAGGCGTGGCAGCTAACAAAGCAAAAGGTCTCGGCACTGGTGGCTGGAATCTATATACAACTTACACAGATAGCAATGGCGCTACACGTAATCGTGCAGAATGTCTAGTTGCTATGGGTGTTGCACAAGCAACTTCAGGCGATGCTGAAGACGTTGTAGTAGCTGATCCAGCTTAAATAAGCTTAAATAAATACATTAGAGGGCGGGTAATAAGTTCGCCCTCTAATAACTTTAAATAATTACTAGGTGGTTTAAGAATGAAATTAGATGAAGAGTCGTTTATGTTATTTGCAGCCAAGCATTACGATATGGCAAAAGCAACAGGCATAGATGAATTTAATGATGATTTAAAAAGGTTTCAATATTTGAAGAGACTTTTCAAAAGATATCATGATGAAGATGAATTAAAGGTTAGACTTATATTAAATCATCTTATAGTTTTATATAATTGTTTTGGTCCTGCGGCGACTACTATGTTGTTTATGAAACTAACAGACTATCACAAATATTTAAAACCGTTTATTATGTTTTTACATTATCTACCAAATGAAATTGAATATGATGAAGTGAAGTTAAATACTAATAGCATTCCAATGGATATGCAAATATTAAGAGAGCTGAGAAAAATATGATTGTCGATCTATTTCTAGTATATCAATTTGTTAAACGCCTTGCTACTCCTTTTGAGAAGTGGGATGCGTATGAGTTGGGTATTATTGATAAAGATGGTAATCGTTTAAAGAAGATTAAAGATTTTAAAACAGTGAAAGAGAGACAAGCGTTTGGTCGTTTCGATCTTTTAGTGCTAAAGCTAAAGAAACTACTAGAAAAAGTTCCTGGTGGTAAATCTCGTATTGCTTCGTATGCGGCAGCGCTTTATTTAATTAAGGAGCATAACGATCCTACATCAAATGCTTATTCGTTAAATGAAGAAGAATTACAAACAAAACTTGATGAGAATATGCTTGTAGCCGAAAGCTACAGTGTAAACTCTGCGTTCTTAAAAATGATAGAAGATGCTCCTACTAATAATGTTGGTGGGGGTTCTATTGCAGGAACTGGTGGAGCTGGTGGCGAACCTGGTTTGACTCCTGCACAAATGAAAAAATATAAAGATGATAAAAAGATGTTAAAACGTTTTAANNAAACGTTTTAAGGATACAATTAAATGAAATTATCTTTACTATTACTCGTAATAATGGGCTGTATGGGCGGCATTGGATATTGGTATTACACTGATACTCAAGAACGTATGGCTATTCTACAACAAAATAATGCTAAACTAGAAACTGCAGTAGCATTAAATGAAGAAGCACTCGCAAGTGTGCAAGCTGATTATGCAAAGGCTCAAGTAGAAAATCAAAAACTAAATGAGGCTTACGCTGATATACGTAGACAAAACAATAGACTTGCTTCTAAGATAGCAGACATCGATCTTGGTCTTCTAGCAGTAGAAAAACCAGAGTCAATGGAGAGAGCTGTTAATAGAGGAACAGTGAATGCAGGAAGATGTTTTGAATTGTTGTCTGGCGCAGAATTAAATGAAAAAGAGAGGAACGCAACAAGTGGTAAAGATTTTAACAAAGAGTGCCCTTGGCTTTGGGATGGTATTGTGCCTGACGGGGTGCCTGGGGACAACAACCCAGCCAATTGAAATTAGTACAAAGCCTATTGATAAACCTGATTTAACTTTACCTCCAGTTGATGAACTCAACATGCGTAACGTAGAGTGGATTGTTATCAATAGAGAAAATGTAGAAGCGAGACTAGCAGAATTAGAAGCAAGGAATATTCCTGTAGGACTATATGTGTTGACTGGTGAGGGTTATGAGAACCTCAGTCTAAACTTTAGCGATATTAGAGCAATGGTTCAACAACAACAGGCTATCATAGTAGCATACGAAAACTACTATAAAGAAGCATCGGATGCTTTAGATAAAGCCGTCACATTGGAATAAAAAGTAATGAGTAAAGAACAGATAGAGTTAATAACAGATGTAGAGCTGTTAAAAAAAGATGTATCTAACATACAAGGATTACTTGGTAAACTTGACACTGCAATAGACAAGATAGCTGATGCCACAGGTGGTATCTCTAAAATGCTTGCTGTTCATGATGGTCAGATTAATATTAATGCTGAAGGTATCACTGAACGAAGAAGACTTGCCGAGAAAGAGAACGAACTAATTCATCGTAGAATTAGTGAGAAGGGTGATGAGGTCTTAGATAGACTAGACAAGATGGATCTTGAAGTCACTAGCGAATTGAAAAGCCTAACAACCCGAGTAGGACTACTAGAAAAATGGAAGTGGTGGGTCATGGGTGGTTCATGGGCTATCGGCTTCATTATTGCTACTTTGTTCCAAGTAGGAAATTTCGTAAAAAATTTCATTTAACCCCTTGACATAATATCCATATCATGTATAATGACTATTAACGTCATGATAATAATATGGAGATTCTAAATGAATCATATTGATTTAAAGTATTCTGGTATACTATCAACAAGAGTACAAGGGTTTAAATTAAAATCACATTCACCTTATAGAGCTAATCTAAGATGCCCTATATGTGGTGACTCCCAGAAATCTAAACTTAAAGCACGTGGTTGGATACTAGAGAAAGATAACTCTGGTATATATTACTGTCATAACTGTGGTGCTTCTATGGGGTTACGTAACTTTCTTAAGACCATTGATACTAATCTATACAATGACTATGTAGTTGACATGGCGTTAGACAAGGGTTACAAAAAGAAAGAAGAACCAAAGCCGCTCGACACTCTAAGACTTAAAAAACCTAACTTTGCTAAAAAAGGTTCACCACTTCTAAAGATTACGAAGATGAGTCAGCTTGCGGTTGATCATCCAGTACGTCATTACATAAACCATCGTAAGATACCTACAAATCAACACTATAAGATATACTTTGCAAAACATTTTAATAAGTGGGTAAACTCACTAGTCCCGAATAAACTTAATGAAAAGTTTGTCGAGCCACGCATAGTCTTGCCTTTCATAGACAAGAATAACATAGTATTTGGCTTTCAAGGTAGATCACTAAACAATGATGGTATTCGATATATCACTATCATGTTAGATGAAGATATGCCTAAAATTTTCGGTCTAAATACTGTTGATTACTCAAAGCGATACTATGTTGTTGAAGGTCCTATCGATAGCTTGTTCTTAAGCAATGCGGTAGCTATGGCAGGTGCTGATGGTAATGCTAGAGGATTAGACAACGTAGAGAATGCAATCTTTGTATTTGATAATGAACCACGTAATAAAGAGATTGTTGCACGTATGGAGAAGTGTTTAGATAAAGGATATAAAGTTTGCATTTGGCCTACGAATATACTTGACAAAGACATCAATGATATGATACTATCAGGTATAAAGGGTGTAAATCTTCAATTAATTATCGACCAAAATTCTTACTCTGGTCTACAGGGTAAATTACAACTTAGTGAGTGGAGAAGAGTATGATCAAAGCTATTTTAGCTTGTGACGATGATTGGGGTATAGGTAAAGATGGTGATTTACCATGGCCTCATAATCCTGCCGATCTACGTTGGTTCAAAGAGAACACAACAGGTGGCGTAGTCGCTATGGGTAAAGCAACGTGGGATAGTCTACCTACGAAGCCTTTGCCTAACCGCAATAACGTTGTTATTACATCAAGCGAAAAAGATAAAGATGGGCCATATCATTTCTTAACATTCAATAAAGCAAAGTCTTATCTTGTAAGCATGAGTCAAATACAAAACGTATGGATAATTGGCGGTGCTAAGTTAGTTGAAGGTCTACTACCAATTATTGATGAAATTTGGCTGAGTCGTATACCAGGCTCATATAATTGTGACACTTTCTTACCTGCCACTTTAATCGAAGAGACGCTAAGTCTAACTTCTAGTGGTTTACAAAATGATATTTATGTTGACATATGGAGTCGTGTATGATACAATACTTAGATGCGTTAAAATACGTATTAGAAAATGGTGAAGATGTAGATGATAGAACTGGAGTCGGTACTCGTTCTGTGTTTGGTCATCAAATGCGTTTTGACTTGACAAAGGGCTTTCCTGCCGTTACTACTAAGAAGTTACAATGGAAAGCTGTTGTAGGAGAACTATTATGGTTTCTAGAGGGTAGTACAGATGAGCGTAGACTTAAGACTATTATGCATGGTACTACTAACCCAAACAAACGTACTATCTGGACCGCAAATGCAGAAGTACAAGGTCAAGAGTTAGGTTATGTAGAAGGAGAACTTGGACCAATCTATGGGTATCAATGGCGCAACTTTGATGGGCGTAGAGATCAAATTAGTTGGTTAATCAATGAGATCAAAACAAACCCTAATAGTCGTAGACTTATCCTAAGTGCTTGGAACCCTAATCAAATCGATGAGATGGCATTACCCCCATGTCATACAATGGCACAATTTAGAGTAATTAATGGTGCATTGTCTTGCCAGATGTATCAAAGAAGCGCAGATATGTTTTTAGGGGTACCATTTAATATTGCAAGTTATAGCCTATTTACCCACATTTTAGCACGAATATGTGACTTAAATGTAGCACATTTTGTGTGGACAGCGGGAGACGTTCATATATATACTACACACATGGACCAGGTACGGCAGCAAATACAAAGACAGCCTGCTGGTCTTCCTACATTAGAAATGAATAAATTCACATCACTTAATGAACTTTTGGACTTAAGTGTTGATGATTTCGTTTTGAATGACTACACCCCAATGGAGTCAATCAAGGCCCCTATGGCTGTTTAACTAATTATACAAGAGAAAGAGGACGAGAATGTTAAAAGTAATTTCCAATAATCCCGACAGAAACACAAGAGCCCTTATGTCAGACACTAAGTTCTACGAAGGCTATTCACGTTGGGATGATACTAAAGAACGATATGAGTCGTGGGAAGAAGCTGTATCACGTGTTATGAATATGCACCGTGATTATTATGAAGACGTAATGACACCTGAATTAGCTTTGCTAATTGATGAGGCAGAAGCTTCATATAAACTTAAATATGCCCTAGGCGCTCAACGTGCTTTACAATTTGGTGGTGAGCAATTACTTAAACAACAAATGAAAATGTATAACTGTACTTCAACTTACGCTGATCGTGAAGGGTTCTTTGGCGAATTGTTTTACATTCTACTATGTGGTGCTGGCGCAGGGTTCTCTGTACAAAATCATCACATTGATCGTCTTGCACCTATTCAAGAACGTAAGAAGCAAGCAAAAGGTTATGTAGTAGAAGATAGTATTGAAGGATGGGCAGATTCTCTTGCTGTTCTAATGTCTTCATACTTTGTTGGTGGTGGTGTGCATCCTGAGTTTGAAGGTCGTAAAGTATACTTCGACTTGTCTAACATTCGTCCAAAGGGTGCAATGATTTCTGGTGGGTTCAAAGCACCTGGTCCAGAGCCACTTCGTCGTACACTAGATAAGATTGAATATATGCTACAAGGTATCGTTCTTTCTGGTCGTAACAAACTAAAGTCTATCGAAGTATATGATATAGCTATGCACGCCGCTGACGCCGTTCTATCGGGTGGTGTGCGCCGTTCAGCTACCATTTGTTTGTTTTCACCAGATGATGAAGATATGATGAAGGCTAAAACAGGCAATTGGTTTATTGATAACCCACAACGTGGTCGTTCAAACAACTCAGCAGTGATTGTACGTGATGAGATTACTAAAGAGCAATTCGCTAACTTCATGTCTTCGATCAAAGAGTTTGGTGAGCCTGGGTTCTACTTCGTAGAAGACAAAGACTTTACAACTAACCCTTGTGTTGAGATTGGTATGTATCCTCAGATCGATGGCGAGTCCGGCTGGCAAGGTTGTAATCTAACAGAAATCAATGGCGGTAAGTGTACAACTAAAGAAGAGTTCTTCAAAGCGTGTCGTGCAGCAGCTATTCTAGGCACTCTACAAGCAGGCTACACGAACTTTAACTACATTAGCGAAGCGTCAAAGCGTATCTTTGAGCGTGAAGCATTACTAGGAGTATCTGTTACTGGTTGGATGAACAACCCAGAAGTTCTATTAGATGCTGATGTTCAAACGACCGGTGCAGAGATTGTTAAGAAAGTTAACGTAAGTGTTGCTGAATTAATTGGTATCAACGCTGCAGCTAGAACAACTTGTGTGAAGCCATCAGGTAATGCTTCAGTGTTGTTGCAGACAGCATCTGGTATTCATAGTGAGCATTCGCCTCGTTATCTACGTCACGTTCAATTAAATAAAGAAAGTGAAGTTGCTCAATTGATTGCTGAAACAAATCCATATATGGTTGAAGAGTCTGTATGGTCAGCAGGTAAGACTGATTATGTTGTTGCGTTTCCAATTATCTCACCTGAAGATTCATTGTATCGTCAAGAACTATATGGTACAAAACTACTAGAAAAAGTGAAGCTAGTTCAAAACAACTGGGTTGAAGCTGGTACTAATGTTGAGAAGTGCGCCCATCCAAAACTACGCCACAACGTTTCAAACACCGTGACTGTTATGCCACACCAGTGGAAAGAAGTAGAAGATTATGTGTATGCGAACCGTGGAGCATTTGCAGGTATTTCTTTCTTAGGTGGATCAGGTGATAAAGACTTTAATCAAGCACCAATGACAGAGGTTCTTACAGAAGCAGAGATCGTTAGCAAGTATGGGAAAGCGTCATTGTTTGCCGCAGGTCTTATTGTAGATACTCGTAAGGGGTTTAATGATCTATGGGAAGCTTCTTCTGTTGCACAAATGGATAAAGAGTATCGTGGAGAAGTATCTGATCTACGTGCAGAGTGGATTCGTCGTTTCAAGAAGTTCGCAGATAACTACTTCATGGGTGATATGAAAGAAGCAGAATATTGTCTAAAAGACGTGTTCTTACTACATAAGTGGACTAAGATACAACAGAACATCAAGCCAATTGACTTTACATCTGAATTAGAAACAAAGAAGTTCACAGATGTTGATACTATTGGATCAGCGGCTTGTGTCGGCGGAGCGTGTGAAATCACATTCTAAATAATATAAAAATGGCATAGACCTTCGGGTCTATGTCAACTATGGTAATAAATACAATAATGCGTAGCAGAGGTCGAGCAAATATGAGTAAGAAATTAGAAGAAAGATGCCCTTACTGTGATACTGAGTTTTTAGTAGAATTTGAAAATGATGATGATGAGCTAATGTACTGCCCATCATGTGGTGAAGAATTGCCAAGTTTTGAAGATGAACTAGACTTAAACGATGAGGACGAATGGGACTAGTTATAAATACATGAAACAAGTATAGGATGTTTCATGTGGCATTATAATGATAAAGAGTTTACTAGTGATGATATCAATGACCATATAGGCTTTGTATATGTAATCACACACTTGTCTAATAACAAAAAATATGTAGGAAAGAAGTTGTTCGTGTCCAAACGCAAACTTCCACCACTCAAAGGTAAGACCCGAAAGAGGACTGTCGTCAAAGAAAGCGACTGGCAGGACTACTTCGGGTCTTCTGATGAGGTCAAAGCACTTGTCGAAGAACAAGGCTATTCAAGCTTTCATAGAGAAATACTGCACCTTTGCATGTCAAAGGGTGAGCTGTCGTACCTAGAGGCGAAAGAGCAATTCGATAGAAACGTTCTTCTATCGGATGAATATTATAATGGCATAATAAACTGCAAGATTCATAGAAACCACGTAAGGAGATTGAGCCATGACGAAGTGGGAGATCAAGGAAGCTAACAGACTTTTCTGGATGGTAAAGGGTCATTTGATACCTACCTCCTGGAGTGAAAAAGATGTTAACGCTATCTATGAATCTTACTTTCGACGATTATGGGGAAATCATGAAGCTGGTAGACGTGCGGCCGGATTTGAAACTGCCTGGAAAGAACGTGAAGCCAAAATATACAATGAAGAGATAAAAACTATTGCTATTCTTGGTGGTCATTATGATTAAGCCCTTGACATGACCAATCGAATCATCTATAGTAGACATGTAGCAATGAGAAAGTTTAATATGTTTTACTATGTGAAAGGCGGCAATAATAAGTATCGCCAAACAATTTCAGAAGCACTATGTTTCGCAAAAGGGTATCTTTTACCTAGGCATCGTAACATTGAAATTGAAGTAGAAGTTAATAAAAATCTTAAAGCTGATGCCGATGTATTTGAAGGCGACTATGATCGTCACTTTATAATTCGTGTACGTAAGGGTATGGAGCGTGAAGACCTATTGACTGCAATCTTTCATGAGTTTGTACATATCAAACAATCTATACGTAAAGAGTTCGATATATTTGATATTGATGATACGCCTTACTTTGATCGTCCTTACGAACAAGAGGCTTACTCTTTGCAAGAAAAAATGTTGGAAAAGTTCAAAAAAACTTTGGCTTAACCCTTGACATTACCCGAATCATGTATTATATTATATATGTAACGAGATGAAAGAGAGATATATTATGAATAACCAAATTGAAAATCTTATCGAACATATCAAGCAAGATTACTTGCGTTGGACTAGTAGTAATTTCACTAAAGAGTTAAGTGATATCAATATCAAAATGATTGATGAGTTCAATGAAGGTCTAACCTACCAAGAAGGTCGTAAATACATTAAGATATTGTCAAGAGGCTCTGTATGGGGTTTTATTGTGAAGGGCAATGATAAGTTGTTCAAAGCTGGTGATATTTTGAAAGCCGCTGGTTACAACTCTCCTGCTCGTAACAAAGCACGTGGTAATATCATTGATGGCGGTTACACTGTACAGTGGACAGGCCCTCTGTACCTATAAGGAGTATTGTTTATGTGTAAAGTTGAGTTTCAAAAATATGTTCTAGATGGTATAGCTGAAGGGCTTACCATCAAAGAGAACATGAAGTTCGTAAATTGGAATGATGCCTGTAACTGGGCAGCAACCGTAACCGAATCTATCCGTGTTCCGTTTGTCATTCTTGAAATGAAAAATCTCGAAACTGGAGAAGTAGAGAATTTTTAAAGATAAATAGACTTACCTGATTAGAATAGGATAATAAAATGAAATCAATCCATTTAGTTACGGCAGCTTTAATCGCTGTATCAACACCAGCATTCTCGAATGAGGTTGTTAGAGATGTAAAAGTTTTTGATCACACTAAGGTGATTACAAAATATATTCCTACAACAACTTATGTCTGTAATGATATTAAAAAGCCTGTGTATGCTAATGTACAGAAGCAAGGCGATGCGGCTGGTAGTGCATTACTAGGTATGATCCTCGGTGGTGTAATCGGCAAAGGTGTGACAGGTGACGATGGTGGTGCAGCCGCTGGTGCTGTCATGGGTGGTCTTATTGGTGCTGATAAAGGTTCACAGAATAGAACATCAAAAGAAATCATTGGATACGAAATCGTAGAACAGTGTAAAGATGTTGTTAGAAACCAAGAACAAAATGTAGAAGTTTATTCGCATTCAACCATTCGCTTCTTTCTAAATGGTGAAAGATATGTGTTGGACTTTGTTCGATAATGTGGACATTAGTTTTTATATATTTCTATGAGGTAACACCTTATGTAGAATTGATTAGTACCCATGATAGTATGGTAGAGTGTTTTCAATCAAGAGAAGCACTAAGTGAGTTTCATGGCAAAGGTGGTGGGTATTTTAATGCACAACAACAAGCCCTTTGTATTAACATGAACGAAAGTTAAGAGGTAATAAAATGTTTAGATCAATATTTAGAGTATTAAAGTTTCTTATTATGGTATACTTTCTGTATTGGCTATTCGTATTTTTATTGGTAATGATAGCAGTATAGGCTAGGAGAATATTATGAATAATCGTTTTACAGAACGTGAAGATAAAGCGTTTGAAGAGTATGCAAAATATATCATGGACGAAGTGTCTGATGAAAAAATCGAAGACTTGTTCTATGAGATGGGTATTGAAATCAATTTGAAGAAGCCTTGGACGGAAGATTAATTGATACAATGGTATGACATAGTAATAGCAATAGTTTTTTCATGGGTATTGCTTAATGTTGCATTTATGCCTTACATAGGTTTTGTTGCGGCATGGGCTATGTATGAATACGTTTGGAATTATTACTGTAATTATAGGAGAGATATGAATGAGTGATATAGGTCCGGTTATGCCAATTGTGTTAAGTTCTTATGTGTCAACAACAGTAGACCCATATAAAGAAACTAAAACTGCTGTAGAGCATTTAAGTACAAACGGTTCGATTAGAATTGATTCCGTTGACTACATTCGCTATAACAGAGATGGTGAATTAGTTAAACCCGAAAAACAAATTATTGACATATCTGTATAAGGAGAATATAATGAGTGAAGAAGATGATGGCACATTTAAAGTGTATCGTGCCCACAAGATGCTTGATTGGTTAGAGCAAGAAGCAACACAATGGGCAGAAAATCATGTCGAAGAACATTTTGGTTGTGAAGAAATTTCTGAGTTGACGCAAGAGCAAATCGAAGAAGTGATCGCTGTTGCAGAAGACCTTGATGAGCATTATGGTGATATGTTGTCTATGGGTATGTACAATGTTGTTCGCTATTGGGAAAATGAAAATGATGAGTACATCATGTAATAGGATAGGTAACTAATGTATAAAGTGACAGCATGGTTTAAGAATTATAAAGTGTCTGAAAACTTTCATGACGTTAATGATGCAATCGAATATCGTGATGATGTTGATGCACACTATCCTTTAAAAGTAACTTTTAGAAAGGTAATATCTATGAGAGAATGGGTATATAATTGTTGGAATGTAGTGATGGATCACAAACAAAATCCATTAAGCGCAATTCCAGACTTTAGTACACGCCATATGATTATGCAAGTATTAGCATGGATGTGGTGTATTGTGTTTGCTATTATTGTAGGTAGTATGTGGGCGGGTATCTTTAGTATGGTACTACACGCATTACTATTAGCTGCAGTCGCAATTACAGTAGCAACGTTTGAAACTGCGAAGCGCAAACCAAATGTGTTTGGTGCATACAATGGACGTGGTATTGGCGGCGAACATGAATAATGATATGCAGGATTTAAAATTTACAAGTGCAGGGGACTTCATCAGATCACAAGTTGACGATGATGGTCCCTTCAAAAATGCATTTAACAGTGATGTTGATGGCGTTATTCGTAGAGAGATAAATACGTATCGTATAAAAGGCGGTATCATGGTTAAAGAATCTGCTTGTCGTGATTATTATAAGTCAGGCGACTACCACGATTCACAAAGTACAACGCCTATAGTGGAGAGATAGTATGAATAAAGTGTTTCTTGCAGTTGTTGTTGGTCTTTTACTAGCAATAGGTTTCCATCAATGGAAAGACTGTTTAAATGAAAATAGCTTTTTCACATGTACAAGGATGTTAAACAAATGAGTAATCCAAACGAAGCAGGTGATACAAAAGGTGCCATTCTAGCATTTTTAATCATAGCATTTATGATGATTGGCACACCAATTATTATTGGAACAACAATGGGTTGGTTTAATCTATTTGGAATATTAGGATTGTAATGTACTACGTAATGAACTTAAAAAGTGGTGGTGTTATAGATGTCTATAAAAGTTTGTTAGAAGCAAGTGAACTTGTTAGCAAACACCCAGAATGGACGATAATGATAAAATACGATGATAGGAATGTAAAATGAGTGACCTAACAAAGGTTATTGAAGAAAACTTTCTAAACCTTCCTTGGATAGATGAGGTCAATAGTGATTTTACTTTTCGAGGTTGGAGCATGGAAGGCCGTGAGTGTGAAGAGTTTATTGATATTGTAATAAACATGGAACACGCAAAAGAAGCACGTGAGTGGTTTAATGATCTTCCTTTAGATGTATTTGCACAAGATGAGAACGGTGAAAATATATCAATGTCATATGATGAGTCTGAAGAAGTTGCCGAAATGCGTAGTGATGATACAGAAGAAGAAGGTTATGAATGGCCTGAAGATATGATCTCAATCATTATTCACAGCCAAACACATTTGGAATGGTTTGCTGAAGCATGTCTAAATATTAGGGGTCATAATGACAGATGATGAAGTAAGAGCAGCCGCTCAAAAAGAAGCCGAGAAAACATTCGAAGGCTTTATACTTTGGTCAAAAAGAACTACATACGCATCAATCGCAGTCTTACTGTTTGTTGCGGCTTGTAACTTTGGGGTAGAGGACGACACCTATCCTGCCTATAATGGCGAACAATATAATCCGTCCGGTCTTAATGTAAAGAAATAAAGATAGGAAATCTATAATGAAAAATTTAATTACCGCTAGTATTATAGCACTCTTCGCAACAACAGCATTTGCGGCAGATACTACAGTCGAAATGTTAAATAAACGTGATGACGGCGCTAAAATGGTGTACTCAGAAGATATTACAACTATTGACGTAGGCGACACAATTACTTGGGTACCAACATCAAAAGGTCACAATGTAGAATTCATTGCTGGACCAGACGGTTGGAAGAAACCAAAGAAATCAAAACTCAACAAAGAAGTTGCAATTACATTTGACACGCCGGGGGTATATTTGTATCAGTGTTCACCACACAAAACAATGGGCATGATTGCTATTGTAATTGTAGGCGATCTAACACAAGAAGGTGTTGACGCTATCAAAGGTGCCAAAGTAAAAGGCAAGTCAAAGAAAAAACTAAAGGCATTGTTGGCTGATCTATGATTAAAAGTTTAGTTGATAAAATACCAGAATTTTGTTTTAGCCATTGGTTACTTCGTATTCCATTGGCTATCATATTTCTTCAACAAGGCCTTGATAAATGGCCAGTTGATGTTAGTACAGCAGAGGCCTTTGCGCTACCTTTAATCGTGTGGGTCTTTGTTGTTTACGGTGAACTTGGTTCAGGTATCGGATTACTCGTTGGTGGAATACTTGCCAATTGGTTTGAAGAATTTGGTGATTTAATTACACGCTTTAGTGGTATTACAATCTGTAGTATTATGACAGGTGTTATTTGGATTGGTGAACCTGAAAGTTTTATGGATGTTATATTGTATGATAATTTTCATGTCCTACTTTGGGTAGGTGGCATGTATTTTGCTCTGAGAGGAAACAGAACGTAATGCTAAGTAAAGAGTGTAAAGCACATTTAGAAGAAGCTGGTGAAACTGGATTAGAACATGCAGTAAAAGCATTGAAGATAGCAGGTACACTACAGTTGTTAGTTCCTGCATTAGTCATTCATGCTTTTGCACCACGCTTCTTTACCGACACTGCAAGTCGTACAATGCAAAAAATATTAGACGAAAGACATAGTAAATGAACCCACAATGGCGCACAGTCTATCTAATGCTATTTGTCTGTGTGCTATTACACTTTATTGTAATACCAATATGGATGTGGAATTTAGGGCTATGATTAAAATTAAAAAAGGAGAATTCAATGGATAAAGAACAGTTGATTGAAAGACTTAAGACAGCACTAGCTACTAGCTTTTCGCTATACTTAAAAGCACATAACTATCACTGGAATGTAACAGGACCTAACTTTGCTCAATACCATGAGTTCTTTGGTCAGTTCTATACAGAAGTTTGGGAGTCTTTAGATACCACTGCAGAAGAAATCCGTAAGTTGGGTTCTTTTACACCAGGTGCTATGAGTCGATATCTAGAGTTATCTCAAATCGAAGATGAGACTATGATACCTGAAACACAGATGATGTTCACACGTTTATCTAATGATAATGATATTCTAATCAGACTTCTATATGAAGCACGTATAGCCGCTGATGAATGTGGATGTTTTGGTGTTGTAAATTATTTAGAGGATCGTATTAGTATACATGAGAAACACGCATGGATGTTAAAAAGCTTTTAAAGCAGTCAGCAGTAGCGACTTTTTGCTTCTTCTTTATTAAGGGGTGTATTTGGTTGTTAGTGGTTGGGTATTCAGCCTACGTATATCTACAACCCTAGAAGATGGGTATGAATCGTAGCTTACAATATCTTTTTGATTGCCACCAAGAACAATAACAACTTCTTCACCTTCTATGACTTTTGTGGTCATGTAGAACGCTACATGGCCTTGCCAAGGGTCACCTCTACTAAAGATTACAATATCTCCTAGTTTAGGTTCATCTACAGGATCTCCATACTCTAAAAAGCTTCTTGCCATTAATGGATTGTCACTAACACTTTCACTACCACTAATACCATTTTTGTGCAAGACAGCATTAACAAATGCGGCACACCACTCATAATTCACTGGGTCGATACCCATAAACTCTCTAAGCTCTAATCTATCTGTTCGTTCATGTTTATCTACGAGACTATCAGCTATTCTAAGATAGTCTGGAAAATCTGTAGGTTTAGATATGTGATAATCTATGTTTGATACACATGCAGATAACAGCATAAGCGATACAACAATGTTAAACGTTCTGATACAATGTTCCAGTATTATAGTATGATAATTGGGATTAACTTTTTATTTATATTCTTTAGTATTAGCTATTGACTTTTTGTTCAATACGTGCTATAAATAGTATAAGACTTAAAACAGGTGATGATGACATGATTGAACAAGTACAAAAAATCTTCAAACAAAAATTTGGTTTAGATGTTTCGGCAGATACTAGGATTGAAGACCTGGATCTGGATAGCTTAGACTTGCTCGAACTAGCATTTCATATTGAAGATGAATTCGGTATCGAAGTTGAAGACGAAGATATGATGGGACTAGTAACAATTCAAGATGTGCTAGACTACGCAATAAAAACCAAAAATCAATAAAAGAATACAGGTCCCTTAGTTCAGCTGGATAGAACAACTGCCTTCTAAGCAGTAGGTCGTAGGTTCGAGTCCTACAGGGTCCGCCAGAATAATGAAACGATTGTCGCTTTAAATGAAACGATTATCGCACCAAATGAAACAATAAAGGTATAGCTATGCTAGAAGAAGAAACTGATACAGCAACAATCGTTCCTAAACCAAGTCGAGCAACTAGACTTAAACGGTCTATAGCCGCTAGAATTAGGCGAAGAAAAGTTAAACAGCTTAAAGTTATTCGTCAAACCAAAATTGATAAAGAGGCAAAAGAAAGAGTTTTATCCAAATTAAATTTAGAATAACCCTTGACTTTCTCTGAGAATCGTACTATATTAATAATGAACTTAAGAGAAAGAGAATCGTTATGACACTTAATATAACAGACTTAGAAAATATTGAAATCGGAGGAATTGATATGAATGATTATCCTGACTTCTGTGATGCATATGTAGAGTATGCTGATAAGAAAGATGGTACGCCATTGACAGATTCTGAGATTAATATGTTGAATGAATGTGAAGATACAATGGCATATGTAAACGAAAACGCTTATATGAGTTTATATTAAAAGCCCTTGACATTAATAGCGAATCATTGTATAAAGAATGTATAGTTAGTCAAGGAGACAATGATGTTAGAACTTTTAGTGATGATCGTAGTAATTGCAATTGCAGTTCCCTTAGTCGGTCTTGGATGGATGTTCTTAGATATGTTCAAGCAAAACAAATAAAGCCCTTGACATATACATCATAATATAGTATATTGTATATATCAGATATGAGGAGTGATTCGATGACGTTTAATACATTTATGAATAACCTCTGGGATTGCAAAGATGTCTTTGTTCCCAAACTTGGTGAAATCATTAGCACACGTGCTAAGTATGGAACTGACGTTCAGGTTATGTGCCTAGATTCGTCAGGCGAAATCACCCTCATAGATGGTACTGAACTATACAAGAGGTATCCTAATCTCTTTACATGACTAACAGCGGATATGGTGGAATTGGTAGACACGCTGTCTTTAGGTGGCAGTGCTTTACAGCGTGGGGGTTCAAATCCCTCTATCCGCACCAAAATAAAACTATTTACTTATGCCGTTCTGGGTGCGCTTGGAGTTACTGCAATAACTTCATAACCTTTTGCAGAAGGGAGTTAGGGTTCGAGTCCCTTAAGCGGTATTAGTAAATGGTTTTTCGCTCGACGGAGTGAGATCGTGGTGACTGAAGCGATGTCGGAAGACGGCATCAAGGTATCAGAGAAGAGACTTAGCGGTCTGGGCTAGCGCCTGCATCTGAGTAGAGAGACAATTGCACGAGTCTTCTTGTTCTCTCTTGGCGGTAATAAGTAAGTCCGCCCCACACATAAATAATTAATACTAAGAGAAAGCAAAGCAAAACAAAAGGATACAACAATGTTTACGGCAATCGTTTTAGTATGTTTAAGTGGACAAGATGTAATAGCAAAAAACTGCTTCACCTACACAAATGAAATTCTTTGGGCTAACGAAGCTCAATGTAAAAAAGCAGTAATGCTTGGTTTACAAAATAATATATTTAAATTTGATGAGCCTGATGTAGGCAAATCATGGGCACCAGCTAGTTTTTATTGTGTGCCATGGACAGTGAAGAGCAGTACTTAGCTCTCCACTATTTTTTTTATCTATTAGTAATCATCATCTTTTTTAGATGCCTTTTTGCTATAAGCATTAGCACCAAAGAACGCTGCTACTAAGCCAGCAATCGCTACAAAATATGTAGGCGCAATATCACCGATTAGTTGTGCGGCATCTTCTACACCAAAGAGTGATGTAGCAAGAATAAGAATAGGATATAGTAGCATACCCCAAAGAGCAAACCATGCCATTGCACGAATTTGGTCTTCTTTAGCGTCTTCATTCTCACGCATTTTTTTCTTATGTTCCCATTCTGCAATCTCTTTTGCTCGGGACATTTCTTCGTCTGTGATAATACCATCGCCATCTGTATCTAGATGTGCGTAAATGGAATCAGCTTCCATTGTCTTGGGCGTTGCATTAACTTTCTTTTCCGCCATTGGTTTGGTCTCCTCCAAGTCTGCGTCTTTTAAAAAATCATCGTTAGACATAATTAACCTTTTTTAACCATAGTCCATGCGCCCCAAGCAATAGCGATACCTGCGGCAATCTTAGCTAGTGGTGCCATAAAAAGAATCATAAGACCAAGAGCAATTAACATTCCTCCATCCCATGTTGTTCTTTCTACTAATCTTTTCTTAATCCATTTCATTTTTTATCTCCTTTATTAGATTCCAATTGTTTTATTCTTTTTTCTAATTCGTCAATTTTATTTGTAACTCGAGGATATCTTTTTCTCCAAGCTTCTGGGTCATCTTGTAACCATTGCCAACCAAATTTATCAACTAAACAATTCAAACTTCTATCGAATTTAGCCATGAGCCATAAAGCCATGTTCGTGTTTCTAAACCATGCTAAAAATGCGGCACCAAATATAGAGCCAGCAATTGCTGTGTAAATCCACAGAGTATCACCAAACATTCTTGTTAGCATTTCCATTTTAGCCTCCAAACGTGCTTACTATGCTAGGGCCAAACGAAGTTGCTACCCATGCTAGTACGCCAACTGCGGCAAGACCGACTATAACCCATTTCATTTTGAAGTCATCTACTTTCATAGTCATACCAATCAATTCGGTGTTCATTATGCGAATACTTAAATCGAAAGTTCCTTCTGGCGTATCTTCGTCTTTTAATGAAGTACTCAATTCAATTCTCCTTATTTTCTGTGTATTTGATATAATGGTTCATGCCGTGATCGTATGCACCATCAAATGGCATACCCTTTTTTAAGGCTCTCCAACGTCCACGAAATTTGTCTTTAACTCTTTGCCACTTAGACATTTTTCTTATTTCACCAAAGTAATTGATGTATCTTGGTGTACAGGTGTGTCTATACCCAAGAAATGCGGGTGGTACACTTGTAACAAGATCATTGTTATTTACATGACGATAATGTGGAATAGTATTAAGAGACTTACAAAACTTACGTGTACCAACTCTTGGTGAACCATAAGTGTAGAGTGCATCTACAACTTCGTTAAGTCTACTAGCAGCGATAGTTGCCATTGCTCCGCCTAGAGAATGACCACAAATTAAAAATGTTTTATCGTCTGCATACTTTAGAACGAACTGAAGTTCATCCCATAGTTTATCGATTTCTACTTGAAATCCATTATGAACCCAACCACCTTCTCGGGCTTTGTCGGGCAAAGCATTCAAGTCAGCTTTAATATCTGAGAACTCGCCTGGTTCTGTGCCTCTAAAGCACAAGACAAACTCTTCATCATTCCAGACTGCATGGCATTGTGCGCCATCGTCTTCCATGAATATATGATTATCATATCCTAATTTTTGATATTCAGAATATGCTTCTTCTTGGTCTAAGTAGGCTAATCCAGCCGCCTTGGCCATTTTATGACAGTTATGTATCATGACCTTTCCTTTGTTGTTGCCATGATGTAGAATTCAATTTGTTATTATTCTGCTAGTGGGTTGTCTAGTGCTTCTTGTATCTTTTCGTTCATATCACTTTCAAGAGTTCTCATGTCTTCTTCCAAACGATTTTCTGTCTGGCGCATTGTGTCTCTTACATCTTTTTCTGTTTCACGATTTAAAGATTCAACTTCACGTATACTACTAGTAACATCTTTTTGAAGTACGTTCATTTCAGTACGTACACCCTCTAACGCTGTGTCGATAGATGCTTGTGTATTCTTAGTACGATTTTCACTCTCATCTACCTTATCTTCCATACGATCTATACTACCCTCAAGCTTTAAGATATCATCTTTCAAACCGGATTTAATATCCCTTGTGTAGTCTATAGCCTCATCTAACTTTGTTTCAATCACATCATTACGGGCTGCAATAGCATCGGTGTCAATGTTTTGAATAATCTCTTTCATATCCATATAGTCTTTATAGATTTCAAAGCCACCCCAGGCAGCACCGCCTAGTGTTGATAAAGCAGTGAGAAGTGCAAACATCTTACCGCCACTAAATTTTAATCCACCAAATTCTACTTCAGCCATTATTTCTCCCCTCCAAAGGGTATGTTTATCCCTAGAACTAAGCCAGGATCTCCGTCGTAACCTGGCATAAGAAACCAGTTTTTATATTTTAATCTAGCAATGGGAGTAAAAAGCTGGCTGCTATACCCAGTTGCTAATCCTAAATCAATATAATCATTCATATGTATTCCACCATACACACTAATTGTACTTTCGCTATTAACTACAACACTCCCAATAATTCTTTCATTTTCACATATGATGTTGGGATGAATTTCATTGTACTCCATACCAAAGCCCATGTGTGTCGTTAAAGCAAGTGCGGCTACGCAAGTTAATTCCAATGGTCTCTTCCTAGTTAAAAACTAGAATTAGACCTTTAGTTTTCGAATTGTAACTGTCTTAATTGTTGCAATTCTCTTTCTAACTTCATTACTTCTAGTCGTTTTTTCTGTAGTTCTAATTCATATAAATCATTACAATTAATTCTAGCTCTAGGTTTTGCACCTAATGGAATAGTAATTCTTGCATATACACCAACATCACCGGGCCTGCTTGAATCATTAAACGAGTTATTGATACTATCATATTGACCTTTTTGTAAAATACCAGTTACTCCAACCTCCATTGAAGTAGCCGATCCAATAGCATTAGCACAATCTAATTCACCGGCTCTAAACTTATCTTGTTGATAGTTTTGCGGTAACCCAGGTATAGCTAAGTTTAAAGAACTTGAATCGGCAAAGGCAATACTCACTGCAAATATTTGACACGTACTTAATAATAACAATCTTTTAAACATTATAATCTCACTTTACTTATTTAATTTTGAACATATCCTAGAAGCTACAATAGATAATTCTTTTTCATCATTATCTTTAATCAATTTCGACCTAGTACACAAATAGACTGCTTTGTCTTTATCTTTGCTTCTAATGTATACGTCAAATGATTTTCTTTCCAAATAGTTCACTGTTAAAATTCTGCTTGAGGCAGCAAATGGTATTTTATTCCATTCTTTATCAAACACCTCAATCTCATAATATGTAACATCTTCTCTTCTATTGAAAAGTAACATTGTTACAACACTTACTGCGTCTATATGTGACGTTCTTAATTTTGGATAAGTTGGCGTTAACTCATGAGCCGAAGCTGTCGAACCTAACGCCAACATTAACATAACGAAAAATACTCTCATTAGTTAGCAATACATTCTGCAACTACAACTGTAGTATAAGTACCAGCTGGTAATGATTTAGTATTTCCGTAAGTTGCTGTTGATTCTACAGTGAACCAAGTTGTTCCTGCCGCAGTCAGATTGAATTCTGTTACATTATTATATGTAACTTTGTTTGATTCATAATCAGACATAGCTGATACACCAACTTCTTTTACAGTAGTAGCACCTGTCCAAGTTACAGAATCATTTAGACTTGGGCTAGATGAAAATGAAGTTGGATAAGATATTTTTGCTGTATAGTAAGCTGCTTGTGCAACATCATAACGAATGATTGGTTTTACTCCACCATCTGCTGGTGTAGTACTTAGTTGGTGTGGTGTTGGTGACCCATATACACCTGCTCTATCTGTAAAAATAGAACATTTAGATTGTACAGTACCTGTGATAGGTACTTCTTGCGAAGCTGCTAGTGCTGATCCTATTCCAGTCACTGCAGCCAATAGTATTACAGCTTTTAAATTCGCCATATTATTTCTCCACTAATTTAGTTTCCGTATTGAGAGCGTACCATTTCTCTGTGAACTTCATCACGACCTAAGTTACTTAACGCTCTTGCATTGTCAGGTAAATCACTATCTTGTAAGGTAATTGATTCTTCATAAACTCCGCCAGGAATTTGGGCATTCATATATACTTCAAATTGAGGTATAGTTGAAAGCTGGCTAATTATATCACTTTGCCTAGCACCATCTATAAACCCCTCAATATCTACATTCTTGTTTAGCATTTCGATTGGATCTAACTCTTTTGCTTTATCCTCTTCGCTTTTAGCTTGTTCTTTTTCTTCTTCTTCATCTTCTTCAACCTCAGTCTCTCTATTAAGATTTAGTTGAACCCATTCATCATAATATGGATCATTAACATCTGGTTCACGATCCAGTAAACCTCTTTCTTTTAGCCAGTCATATAGAGCAGATTGATAACCAGGACATTCTGGGTTTGCTATCACTATATAACATGGGTCAAACCTATATGTATAATATACACTTGGGTTTTGAACAGTACCAAAGCCGGTTGTTGCTATAGACCCCTCACCAAAAAGTTCTGCTGGTAGACTACTAATAGTTACAGACTTATTTATTGTAGCTCCAGGTAATTGACTCCAATCATCTGTCTCTCTAAAAATATAGTCATTAGCAGTACCTAATTTTCTATTTTGTATCGTTACTGTAAAATCATCATTTCTATTTTTTTCAACTGTATATCTATATAAAACACTGCCAATTGTTATTCCAGCAGTATCTGGCAAAACGTCAGCCATGTTCCAAACTGGACCATTAATTGCTGCATTATTAGTTGTACCGTTTATCGTCTCACAATAAGAGTAAGAGGAGAATCCCAGTAATAACGCCGCCGCCAATAAATGTACTCTTGTTTTCATCACTTATACGCCTGTTTCTTGCTTCTGGTTGTTGTTCAGGATTTTCTTCCCATGCTAGTTTAGCCGCTTGGCCAATCATTCCATCATAAGGGCATGGTGTGCCTGCTTGCATCATTGCTCTAAAGACCCTAGGATCCTGGCACATGACTGACACAGCGGCCACTTTCATTCCCATATCATATAGCGTTTTTGCGTTTTTTAATTTTTCACAATTCATATCTCTTACAGCCTTACCCGCCGAGATCCCTAGTATTTGGGTCTGAACCGCACCTGATACACCTACAGTACATAAATCAGAGTTAGCTGAGTTTATGTTAGGGGAAATAGCGGATGCTGGTGGGGATTTTACTGTGGTTTCTGACTTAGCATCACTTGTTACTGAACTTGTAGTAGTCGATTCTGTTACGATTGCGTTACTATTTAATGTTGTAGTATCTTCAGCTACCGAGGCCGTTGCGAATACAAGGCCAAAAATGACCAAAGTGATTCTTTTAAACATATCTTATCCACCTTTATTAGTATAATTTCACAATTATATTTATGAAAATAAAGACCTTATTCCTCTTGATTCGAATCAAAAAGTATGATATATATAAATGTACATATTCCTGTAATTGAGAACGAAGCAACACATGTTAAAACCAAGTCATTCTTGTTGTACGAACTCAAAGCTTGAAAGAAGAAAGACTGTGCTAACTATAGACGATCTTAGGTTTGATGTAGTTATAGTTTATTGTAAGAGTTGTGGTGTTGTAAGACCAAGTGGCTCTGCAATTTTCGATGGTAGTAAAACAAATGAGGTGGAAGTTTGATACACACAATAGAAGATGTTATACGTAGACTAGATGTGATGAAAGACAAGGCTATAGAGTTACATCGTATTAGGAATCAATATAGCAAACTAAGTGGTAAAACTTACGATAAAGTTATTGCGAATTCCTTGTTAGAAGATATACAAGCAATGGCAGCAGGTATTGCAAATGATACACAAGGTGATGAGATTAGAACTGAAATGGAATACAAAGGATTAGAAAAATGAATAAAGTAAAAGTTACAACCAATCTAAAGTTAAAAACTTATAATGTTAGAGTGCCTGGAATGAAAACTGTTGATGTTGTAGATGCACGTAACTTTGGTGTGTCTTCATCTGGTGCTTTAGTTTTTAAAGGTAATGATGGCGATGCACTTAAAGCATACAACTCAGATGAATGGTTTGAAGTATGGCAAGTGTAAAATTAAGATCAGTTTAGGGCTTGACATTTATGTTATTGTGTGATATTATGCAAACTATTATAATTAACTTGGAGTAAAAATGATTAATAAAGACGAACAATATGTAGCAGTCACAGCAGTGGCTACCTTTAAACACCGTTATGTTATTCCAATGAGTGAACTTCAAGCAAGTAACCCAGATAGTCCTGTTGAAGCGGCTTGGGCTCTTGATGCTGTTTCAATGAATGAAGTTGAAGATTTTAGTCAAAACTATTTGGGTGAACATATCGTTGATGCTCAAGTAATGGATCAAGAGCAAATCTTGCAACTAATGGATGGAGATAATGATTATCTAAAAAATTGGTCTACAGATCAAAAGTTACAACATATTCATCGTTGTTGGGTTAATGCTAAAGAAGGTACTAAATTTAGTAAAGCAAATGAGAATCTAAATGTCACAGAAGCGTGAATCTTATCACGACTATATGGGTCGAAGAATGAGAGAAGAAGATGAAAAGGCAGAAGATACTGTAAAGCCAGATGAATACTGGGGCCATCGTGAAATTATTATGTCTGATAGACAGATGGTAGAACATTTAAGAACTCATGCTCATTGGACAGTTAAAAAGCCATGGGTACAAATTGCAGATAGACTTGAAGAACTAAGTGAAAAGGAGAAAGTGTGAATGGGAAATAGATCCACCGGTAAGAACTATACATCAAAGGGTGAGCGTCGAAGTTCGATTAGAACACCTAACAAAGATTCGAGCCAACGTGTTTTGAATCAAATGAATGCTTTATCACAAGGTAAAGATGTAGTTTTTACTATTGAGAACCCAAATAAAAATGAAACCAATCGCAAGTTCATTAAGCAACGTGTGTCTGGTAGAGAATGGGTTAAGAGGCATCAAAGCTTTAGATTAGCAGGTGGTCCAAGTGATTAAAATATATGGTACTCAAAATTGTTCATATTGCAAACAAGCAAAAGATGTAGCTGAAAGCTACGAACTCCCATATGAGTACATAGATTTGCACGAAGGTGATAATATGAATATTTTTCAGAAAAAGTTTCCAGGTGTTCGAACAGTACCACAAATTGTTTGGTATGAGAAGCATGTTGGTGGCTTTACTGAATTTTTGCAAGAAATAGAGGATACTAGAAATTATGGAGATGGAAATGTATAGTAAAGATCAAATTAAACAAATTCTTTTAAATGAAGTGGTAAGCTTATCTTTTGAGAAGAAAGATGGTTCAATTCGTGAAATGACTGCTACACTAATCGCAGATCAATTACCAGTTGTTGATGTAGCTTCGTCAGAAGAGAAACCACTAAATAACAAAAGGAGCGACTCATCTATTGCTGTATGGGACGTTGATAAAAAGGCTTGGCGTTCTTTTCGTTGGGATAGCTTAAAGACATTTAAGAACGTTGCCGCAAAGGTGGAGACAGGGTAATGAATAAATTAGAAGCTTATACAATGCTTCAAAATAATAACGAAAACACCATTCACTGTGAAGTGGGTGGTGACCTTCGTGTTTATGATCGTGTGTCAGTAGATGTTACTGATCCGACTGTTGAATACGATTCTTTAACTACGCCGTTTCTTTATGTTATAAAAGATAATGCAATTGACAACGTGCAAAGAATTACTTGGAAAACTATTAAAAGTGTAAATGGAGTACGTTACATACATGGTAAATGATGAAAAGATTATTGATGGAATTAATCCAGATATTTTAAAAGATGTTCAAGTTCTAAGAAACTTTAAAGAAGATTTAGATTCTAAGAAGAAAAAAGTCTTTGTTGTAGATACTTTACCAAATGATCCTGAGGTCTTACCGCTCAAAGAAAAGTGGAAAGTCTTTGATAAAATTGTGTTCAAAAGTTTTTTACAAAAGACATTGTTTAATACTTACTTCGAAATTCCATACTCAGCTGGTACTGTGATTAGAGATAGCGTAACACCTATTAAAGCACATAAGAAGAATAAAGATACAGTAAATATTGTATATCATGCTGAGCCATATGTTGGTTTAGATTTAGTTTATATTGCATTTAGAACACTTGCCGCAGATTACGAGAACTTAAGACTAGATATCTACACTGCAAATGGTGAATATGTTTGGGATGAAAACGATGAGACTTTTTCAGAGTTATTCAGACTTATAAACGAACATCCGCAAATAACTAATTATGGTCGCAAGTCACCCAAAGAAGTTAGAGATGGTTTAGAGAATGCAAATATTTTTGTTGCACCAGGCACTATAATGCAAGCAACAAACGAAAGACTACTAGAGGCAATGAGTGCAGGTTTGATCTGTGTACATTCTTCTCATGGCGCTTTACCTGAACTTGGTATGAATTTAACGTACATGTATGAATATACAGAAGACAAACAGCAACATTTAAACATGTTACACCATCATCTTAAGAGTGCTATCGAAAGTGTATTGCATCCCAATAAGGATTTGCAAAACAATCTAGAATTACAAAAAAACATCATCGATACCCTTCACGATATCAATTATAAGAGTAAAGAATGGGAAAAAATGTTTAAAGGCCTCTTGACAACGTAAAATAGTAATGCTAATATAGTTATGAAATGATTCGTTAATTATGAAGAGGTGGTCCTAATGGCACGTACATCTACTAAGCGTAAGACTAAAAAAATGGTTTCTTCTCGTAGAGGTAGCAACGCTACTCGTATTACAGAAGAAAAGCATATCGGTTACGAGACTACCGATTGGTCTAATCAGACAGAAGAAAAAGTTCTAGAGACACTTCGTCACTATGGCTATTTCTATGATCATAAGAAAGATGGTCATAAGTGGGCTAGTGAGTTTGTCAAAAAGAACTACACCAAACAAGAGTATTCTAACTTTCGTGCTGCAGAAGCTTGGCGTTGTCCAATGACTGTCTGTGGTTTATGTAAGATGCTACTCAATGGTGCTACCTTTGACGAAAGGCGTATGTCTTGGATCAAAGAGCATATTCAAAAAACAATTGCTATTGGTTCAGGTCGAAAGACAGAAGAAACTGAAGATAGTAATGTAGTGTCTATTCGCAAGAGAACACCTGCAGATATAGTCAAAGAAAAGACTTCAGAGTTCATTGCGGGTATTGAAGAAGCGATTGACAGCATAGAAGAGTTGTCGATCTTTAACTTGCTTCAAACGAATGATGCGCCTTACATTACAGCAAAGGCTGTAGCAGACTTCTACACTCCTACATTAAAAGAGTTAGAAGAACTCACTGGGCGTAAACCTAAAAACCCAAGTGATGAGTATGAGCAATTAGTCGAGGGTTATTCCCATATGACTAAGAAAGAGCAGAAGTCATATTTCAAATACATTAGTGATATTGTTACTGATGCTGAGAAGTATATGGCTTCGAAGAAAGCCACTCGTAAAGTTCGTAGTAAAAAGCCTGTTACAATTTCACAACAAGTGCGTAAAGTCAAGTACATGGCTCATAGCTCAGATTATCAAGTCACAAGTATGACACCTGATAATATTGTTGGTGCATCACAGGTCTGGCTATTTAATGTCAAGACTCGAAACCTAACACGTATCGAATCGACTGCTACAGTCGGGTTGGGCGTCAAAGGGACTACTATCATCAACATCGATGATGACAAGTGTGAGAAGAAGAAGCTCCGTAAGCCAGAAGAGTTTATAGCGACAACTGCTAAAACGACCAAGTCTAAGATGAATAAAGAGTACAACTCTATGAAGACCAAGGCTCGTAATTCGAATGGCAGAATAAATGCAGACACCATTATACTAAAGGTGTTTAAATGAGTGAGAATATAATCGACTTCAATAGCTATAGGATCAAGAGAGAAGAACAGAAGTTCGACGAAATTGTTCTCGACAATGATACGTTAGAAGACTCTATCAATATCATTTCGACAACAGCAGCGATTGATATCTCTATGATGCTAGAAGAGTTTGGTTACAATGTTACAGATAATGCTAGAGCCCACGATTTGATGATGGTAATCGAATCGGTTAGGGCGCTTGCGTTTCGTTCGGCTAGTAAAAGATATCCTTTGCACGAAGTATCTGAAAAGATGTTTGAGTTCGAAGATGAAGATGATTTTAAATATGGTTTACTAGAAACAGAAGACGAATAAACACGAATTAGCCCTTGACAAATCTATCAAACATCTGTACAATATATACATTATGGATAGATAAGGAGTAAATTATGATTCTAGTTGATTTGAATCAGGTCATGATTTCTAATATGATGATGCAGATTGGAAATCATAAGAACGCACAGATAGATGTGTTTATGCTTAGGCATATGATACTGAATACGTTAAGAGCTAACCGCAAAAAGTTTAACCAAGAGTTTGGTGAACTAGTGATTACTTGTGATGATAAGAACTATTGGAGACGCAAATCGTTTCCGTATTACAAAGCAAATCGAAAGAAGAGCCGTGATGAGTCTGAGTTAGATTGGTCTGCGATCTTTAATGCACTTAATACAATACGAGAAGAGTTGAAAACATTCTTCCCATACAAAGTTATTCAGATTGATACAGCAGAAGCAGATGATATCATTGGTACTATTGTTCACCATGAAGGTACTTTGTTGAACAACGGCTCTGAGCAGATTTTGATTTTGTCTGGAGATAAAGATTATATTCAACTTCACACATATGCTAACGTGAAGCAATATGATCCTACACGTAAACGTTGGATTAAACATTCATCTCCCGAAAAGTTTTTGTATGAGCATATTATCAAAGGCGACTCTGGTGATGGTGTACCGAATATTCTTTCGGCCGATAATTGTCTTGTTGTTGGTGAACGTCAACGACCAGTCACAAAGAAAAGGCTTGCGGAATGGGACAACATAAATAATATGCAAGAAGAAGTTAAGCGTAACTATATGCGTAATAAATCATTGATCGATCTAAACGAAATACCTGCAAACATTAAAGAGCAGATTATGGATAAGTGGTTAGACGTAAATGAAAAAGATCGCTCACAGTTGTTTAACTACTTCATTAAGAATAAACTAAAAAATCTAATGGAAGTAATATCGGAGTTTTAAATTGGGTGTATTATCATTATCAGAAATCGTGAATAAAGCATGTGCGTTAAAGACGAAATCTGAAAAAATAGAATGGCTTCAGGCAAATGATTCCCATTCTTTAAAGAATCTTTTAGTACTTATGTACGACAAAGAGCGATTTCAGTTTGACTTACCTGAGAGCGCACCGCCATATCAACCTTCGGAGTATCCAGACTCTCAAGGTATGTTATACAAAGAGCTTCGAAAGATGAAGTACTTTCTAGCAGGTTCAGATATGAATATCAATAGAATTAGACGTGAGCAACTATTCATTCAGATGCTTGAGTCGATTGATAAGCATGATGCAATTCTTTTATGTAAAGTTATTTCACAGAAACCAATGAAGGGTTTAACTAAAGCTGTTATCAATGCAGCATTTGGTGATATCATCAGAGGCAAAGTAGAGAGTTAACAATGTCTAAAAATCGCAAGTCTTTTAAAGATTGGTATGAAGAAGATGAATGGAATGATAGTTCCAAAGACATAACATTTAAAAAGCGTGACGGTAAACGTTACGATACTAAAAAGAAAGCTATTCAAAAGGCTCGAAGGCAAAAAGCCAAAACAAAGAATAGTTTTTTCACTTAGGCCCTTGACTTTCTCTGCGAATCGTACTATATTAATAATGAACTTAAGAGAAAGATTTATATATGATGAAAAATAAAGTGATACTAACAGACTGTGACGGTGTACTCCTAGATTGGGAGTACGCCTTTCATTCTTGGATGTATCGGCACGATTACATAAAAGTAAACGATGATGTTTACGATATGGCAGTTGCCTATGATATGGATAAACATGAAATCAAGCGGTTGATTCGGATGTTTAACGAGAGTGCCGCTATTCGGAAACTGCCTCCTCTTCGGGATGCTATCAAATACGTTAAGAAGCTTCATGAAGAACATGGCTTCATCTTTCATGCAATCACTAGCTTGAGCAAAGATCAATATGCTCAACATCTTCGGACTAAGAACCTTCGGGAGTTGTTCGGTGAAACTGCTTTTGAGAAGTATGTGTATCTTGACACTGGTGAAGATAAAGATGAAATTCTTTGCGAATACTATGGCACAGATTGTGTCTGGGTAGAAGATAAGCCAGAGAATGCTATCGAAGGGTTGAAGAACAACCTTAACTCTATTCTCATGACACATGGTCACAACGATGACTTTGAGCATGAAGATGTAACCAAAGTAAGTAACTGGAAAGAAATCTACGAACTACTTGTATAAATACCATTGTGATGGTATCAGAGGGCGATCCATCGGGTCGCCTTTTTTTATAATATATAGGAGAATATAATGCCGACTTATAACTTTCGAAACACCGAGACCGGTGAAGAAACAGAACTATTGATGAAGATGGCTGAGCTAGATGAGTTCAAAAAAGAGAATCCTCATCTACAACAGTTCTTAACTAAGGGTCCAGCTTTTGGCGACTCAATGCGAATGGGTATTCGAAAAACAGACGATGGCTTTAATTCATTACTTAAACATATCAAAAAAGGAAATTCAAAAGGCTTTACCGAATCGACAATTAAAACTAGATAATAATTATATGAAGGAAAATAAATGCCTGCCAACCAAAAAAGGCTGACGAAGAAGCAGCGTAGGATTTTGAAGCAACAAGGAATTTTAGGAGAAAATAACGTATTATCAATAAGCTTCGGTGTTGATCATTCAATTAAACCGATGACACAAAACCAGAGAGTATCATTCGAAGCTTGGCGAGATGGATACAACTTAATGTTACATGGTATTGCTGGAACTGGTAAAACGTTCTTAGGTCTATTCTTTGCTCTCAAAGAAGTTACTCAACATAATCCAAATTATAAAAAGGTCTACATAATTAGGTCTACTGTTCCAACTAGAAACCAAGGATTTCTACCAGGAAGTCAGAGACAAAAAGAAGCAGTGTATGAAGAGCCGTATCAAGAGATTACTCATAAGATATTTAATAGGGCTGACGCATACGAAATTTTAAAGCAAAAAGGTTTGCTAGAATTTAGGTCTACTTCTTTTTTACGTGGTGTTACTTTAGATGATTGTATTATTGTAGTAGATGAAGTCCAAAATATGAGTGATGGTGAATTACATACTATCATGACTAGAGTTGGTGAGAATAGTAAAATTATTTTCTGTGGAGATGTAAAGCAAGATGATTTGACCAGTGAACGATATAATGAGGAATCAGGTTTAAAAGACTTCTTAAGAGTTATTGCTTCAATGAATGCATTTAAATTTGTAGAGTTCCAGATAGAAGATATCGTCAGAAGTAGATTGGTCAAGTCATATATTATAGCAAGGGATAAACTAGGATTATGAAATCGTATACAAGCCATGTAATAGAAACAGAAGACGGCGAACTAGCAATCGAACTACCAGTAGAGATGCTAAACCAAATGGGTTGGGAAGAAGAGACTATGCTAGAGTGGTTTATTGAGCCAGATAAAGTGACTATAAAGGAAGCTAATCATGGCGGCAGCTAGTATAGATACTGATGCTGCAGGCGGAGATTTAATCGCTAGTGCATCCTCAACCAAATTTAACAATCAAAAAGTGGTACTGAATGGCGATGACGTTGCACCTCATGGTCTTCCACCTCATGGTCCTGCGCCGCCAACTATAAGTGCATCACAAAGTGCCTTTATTGTTGAAGGTAAAGCTGTTGTACAATCAGGTGATGTTGCTTCTTGTGGACACACTGCATCGGGCTCAGCGACCGTTATTATAGGTTAATATAAATACAAGAAACGACTAATCATAGGGGATTAAGATGGCAATCACATTAAGAAGCACCAAAGGGGCTCCTTTAACAACATTAGAATTAGATGGCAATTTTAGCGATCTAAACACACGTGTAACTGACATTGAAGACAATGGTGGTGGAGGTGGTGGAGTAAACTTCACTACTGGAACTGGTCTTGCTTTAAGTGTAACTGATGTTCTTTCTCATGCAGATACATCTAATCAACTAAGTGTTACTGGCACTGGTCGTACTGTTATTCAAGATATTAGCGTAGATGCATTTGGTCACGTTACATTCCTTGATAGTATTGACTTAGATAGCACTTTTATTAGATTAGATTCTAACAACACAGTATCTGCTGATATTACTATGTCAAGTAATACATTAACCGCTTCTTCGGTTATCACTGATAATCTTACAGTAAATACTGGCGCAAATGTTACTGGCACTATAACTGCTACGAACTTTACATCTAGTGGTGTAGGCACACCTACAATTAACTCTAGTACTAATATTGTACTTGATGCAACAAATGCAGTTGTGATTAATTCGTCCCCTATACGACTTAACTCATACACGACTGTAGAAGCAAATGCAGTTGCTGGTGTTGCAGGAGATTTGATTTACGTTTCTGATGGTAATAGTGGTAGCCCTTGTGTTGCTATTAGTGATGGCTCTAACTGGAAAGTTATTTCGCTTGGAGCAAATATTTCGTCTTAAGGATAAGTAAATGGAACAAGAATACATCGTAGCTCTACACAGAAATGTTGATGTAGAACAATTTCACCTAGAGATGATCGAAGAAACTGGCGGTGGTGTAATACCAGCTAGAGAAGTTTCTGTTGCGAATCAAAGAACTAATTCAAAGCGTCAATTCAATTATATGCTAACAAGCGAAGAAGTTGATTGGCTGTCGAAAGACGAAAGAGTTTATGGGATATCATTAAAAGATAATCCAAATATAGTTAATTCTGTAGACGCTATTCGTGAATTTAATTACGAAAAAAAAGTTAACGTAGTTAATACATCTTCTAATTGGGGTCTAGTTAGATCAAACAAAGTTGCCAATCCATTTAATGGAGCAGGCGATCTAGCAGAAAATGATAACCAATATGATTATGTCTTAGACGGCTCTGGCGTTGATGTGGTTATTATGGACACTGGTATTCAAGTAGACCATCCAGAGTTCGAAGACAAGAATGGTGTTAGTAGAGTACAACAAATTGATTGGCCTACAGCATCTGGTCTTACTGGTCTAGTTCAATCTGCAACATTCTATACAGATACAAACGGACATGGAACACACGTAGCAGCTACCGCCGTTGGTAAAACCTATGGGTGGGCTTCTGAAGCACATGTGTATAGCATGAAAGTAAATCTAGGCGGTGATGGTATCACTGATGGGTTTGATATTCCAGATGCTTTTGATCTTATGTTAGGTTGGCACAATGCAAAAACAAATGGAAGACCTACTGTAATAAACTTGAGTTGGAGTACGCAAAGTGTATTTTTACCAACTGAATGGAAGCTAGAAGCTTTTGTACATAGAAACGTAAATTATTATTGGAATGTCAACTTTACCTCTAGAGCGGATGTCTATGAAAATCTAGGTCTACTAGACTCCACAGTTATAGGTCTACCAAATAATTATATCATTATGCCGAGGAGACTTGCTTCTTATGATGTAAGTCTTGAAGAACTAATTGACGCTGGTTGTCTTTGTACGGTATCAGCAGGTAATAAGCCAGTTAAGCATGATGTACCTACTGGTATTGATTTTGATAACCGAGTAATCATGGAATACATCGGAACAACTAACGCTAATTTTACAAATGGTAACAACTACTTTGCTAATTATCATCAAGGCGGAAGTCCTTATGTTGATGACGCAATGTCGATAGGTAATCTAGATAGTATTCTTAATAATAATTCAGAAGAGCAAATAGCACAAATGTCTACTAGAGGACCTGCTATTTCAATGCTTGCTCCTGGTACGAACATCATTTCTGCTTGGGGTGAAGGTACTAACTATGAAGACACGTCACCCGACCAAGTTGTGCTATATCCATTTGATAGTAACTTTAAAACAGTGATGGCAAGTGGTACATCAATGTCAGCACCTCAAGTTGCTGGATTGGCCGCAGTCTATTGGAGCCTTGAGCCAACTATTAATAATTTAGAATTAAAAAACAAATTAGAGCTTGACGCAAGCAAAGATTTGGTGTATAATACAGCATTAGATAACGAATATGATAATCTAAGAACCTTGCTTAGTACGCCTAATAGAATTCTCTATAACAGATACTCTAGCAACACGCCAGGTTCTTTTAATAGTGTAGGAAATGCAAACTTCGAATAATGTTTAATCATGTTAATATGGAAGCTCTACCCGAGCTTGACTGTGAGACTTTACCAACCGGTCGAACTTACATCACCCCAGAAGGTAATAAATATCCTTCTATTACAACAGTACTTTCTCTTCTTAGTAAAGATGGTATTCTTGCTTGGAGAAAACGTGTAGGCGAAGAGACCGCTAATAAGATTAGCACTCAAGCTGCCACACGTGGTACAGCAGTGCATCAACTCGCCGAAGACTATCTAAACAATAAAGAAGATTGGTCTAAGGGTGCAATGCCTGCAAACTTATTCTCTTTTAATCAAATCAAACCAATACTAGATAAACGTGTTAACAATGTTTGGGCGCAAGAGGTCCCATTGTATAGTGACAAGTTTATGGTTGCTGGTCGTGTAGATTGTATTGCTGAGTTTGATGGTGAACTAACTATTATTGATTTCAAAACATCACGTAAGCCAAAGAAAGAAGAGTGGGTTCAAAATTACTTTATTCAGGCTTCGTTCTATGCTGCAGCATTCTATGAAAGAACTGGAATACCAATTAAAAAGTTTGCTATTGTAATTACAGTTGATGGTAGTGAACCACAAGTGTTTACTGGCAACACATTTAAATATCTTCAAAAATTATATGACGTGAGACAAAGGTTTATTGCAGAGCGAGGTATATAATGCAACCAATATATGTAGTCGGTTTTGGTATGGTCGATGGTTTAGGTTATGACTATAACACTTGTTGGGATAAAATGATTGATGATAATAACTACACTAGTGATATACCAGAAATGGTTGAGCAAGATTATAAAATCAATAAAGGTATGCCAGTCAACTTAGATGAACTTGTTTTACAAGACAATCTTCCGTTAAAGATAAGACCTTCTTTCTCAAACTCTCAAATGTTAGGATTTCATTCGACTAATAGAGCGATTGAAATGGCTAATCTACCTCATAGCAAAAATGTTTCTATAGTCTTTTCAAGTGTCTCAAATGATATTGAGATGGGTGTAGATATGTTGAATAGAGTACATAACAGTAAGAGAGTTCTTGTAAGGCGGCTTGTCAATCGCATTCCTGAAATGACTTCTTCACACCTTTCATCTCTATATGGCTTTATGGGAAATACTGTTGGTCTACAAGCATCTTGTGCGACTGGACTGGCTTCTATAGACTATGGTATGTTTGAAGCACAAGATAGTGACTATGTGATTGTAGGCGGCTCTGATGCGGGTTGTTGTAACCTTGCTGTTAAATACTTTAATCAACTAGGCGCTATCGCAAATCACTCAGCACCATTTGATGAAAATCGAGCAGGCTTTCTTATGGGAGAAGGTGGTGCTACTCTTGTTCTTATGAGAGAAGAGATGGTAGAGAAATACAAAGCTAGACCCATCGCTAGACTTTACCCTATGGGAAAATCTAATGATGCTGTTGAAATGACTTCGCCTGCATCTGATGGACGTGGTGCTACTATTGCTATTGGTAAAGCATTACAACACGTAGATAGCGTGGACGCAGTAAATGCTCATGCTACATCAACTCCAGTAGGGGATGAAATCGAATATAATACTATTGTTAACTCAGTAGGCGAAGTGCCTATCTGGGCACCTAAGAGTAAGATTGGTCATACACTTGCAACCGCTGGTGTGATAGAAACAATCTACTCTATCCTTTCTATGAATAGAGGAGTGATACCTCATATTCACAACCTTGAAACTTGTACATTTGATGATAAGAACTTACTAGTACGAGAGAATATGTTTAGACCTAGCAAAAGAATGTTGAATAATTCTTTTGGATTTGGTGGAAAAAATATGGCTCAAGTGATAGAAATCTGCTGAATACCTCTTGACATTACCCGAATCATATACTATATTATAAGAGTAACAACAGAGAAAGAATCGCTATGTTCAATATGTTTTCAGAAGTCGGTAACCAAAAAGTTTCAGATATCGTTGCTCAAGCAAAGCAACTATCCGATGTTAACGAAGGTTCTATCGAACTAGTTTACAAGTGGGCTTTAAACGAATTAGCCGCTCTTTCAAGTAATGTTGATTTCGAAGAAGCCGAAGACACTGAAGTTAGAGAAAGCGTTTTAGCCGCAATTTAACCCTTGACATTCATTGCGAATCACTATAGATTAATAATGTAACAAGATGAAAGAGGTGCCAAATGGCCTATATGAACCAAGATAAAAAGAAATCAATGATGCCCCAGATTAAAGCTGTTCTTAAAAAGTACAATATGAAGGGCAGCATAAGTGTTAGTAATCATAGCACTTTAGTTGTTAGCCTTAAGTCCGGTTCGTTAGACTTAATCACCGCCGCCAATAAGTACAATGAAAAAATTTGTGAGTGGCGTGGTTGGGCACGTTCAACTATCAGCGATTATTTACAAGTCAATCCTTATCACTGTGTAGATAATATGCGTGAAGTCGGTGAAGAAAAGATTGCTGACTTCTATGAAGAATTACTTGGTGCTATGCACGGCGTTGGTTCTAAGTACACCAACCACGATAACAGTGACATTCAAAGCGATTACTTTGATGTTGGTTGGTATGTTGACGTTAACGCTGGTCTATGGAATAAGCCTTATGTATGTAATTAAAGATAAGGGTGGAGAGGTCATTGCTTTGGCCTCTCGTTTAGAAGATGCAAATGCTTGGTCTCAGACCAAACTTAATAATATGATATATGAAGTAGAGGAGTGGACTAATGCTAAAAACGACTTATTGGAAAGTGGGAGCGCAATCGAGACTTCAAAGGAAGTCAAAAGCTGATACAATAAACTCTTTTCCAGTTGGTTCAAAAGTTCGATCTGATGCGGAACAAGGCTATGAAGATATGACAACTTTTTTAGAACTTAGTAAAATCTATACTGATCATATCTCTGCTAGTAATAATGAATTTATGAAGGGGTCTAAAAATGATTGATGAAGTGATTGATATCCAAACACTTGAAGATGCGATTATCGCCTTTAAAGAAGGCGCTAGTGATGAGAAGCGTATGGCGCTATATTCACTTGAGGTAATGCTTGAACGCAAAACTCTAATGCTTAAAGAAATCGAAAAGCAAGCTGCTTAATGTTTAGTAATGAAATTGAATGGGATCATACGGTGACTATAATATTAGATGAGAATAATCAATATACCGATGTTGAATTGGTCATTGATGATGCTGGAGTTTTTCTAAGACAGTTTCCAGATCAAGGCAAGGCTGATTTGATTTGCATGTCTCATAAAATGTTTAGAGATATGATTGTGGCTTTAAACCAAACAGAAGGTTTTTTCCAAACAAAATATAAAGAAAGTCCTTGACATTTGTTCGAATCGTCTCTATATTGGTAGTGTAACACAAGCATAAGAAAGAGAAAATTATGTATTCAGTTGAAATCGATATAAGCCACGAAGCATCCCACCTTGAAGTTAACAACTTCGCAATAGAACATGGGTGTTCAGCATCCCTTATCACACTAGACGGACCCGCTGGCGGAAATCCACTTTATGAATTTACTTCTAAATCATTTGATATGCTTTTAGAATTAGTTCAACAATACTTCGGTCCTGATTCTGGTTTCACAGATCAAGAACTTGAAGATATGATCCAAGAAGTTTAATATGAATTTATTCATTTTAGATAATGACCCAGTAAAAGCCGCACAACTTCAGTGTGATAAGCATGTAGTCAAGATGGTCGTAGAAAGCGCACAGATGCTCTCTACAGCCCATCGTATGCTTGACGGCACTATAGAGATACGTCCTTCTAAGTCTGGCAAGACTAAAGTAAAGTATTGGGTTCATCCAGACGATAATCAAGAGCAAATCCTATATCGTGTAGCGCACCAAGCGCATCCATGCACTATCTGGACAATGCAATCTAACAATAACTATAACTGGCATTATGTTCACTTCATTGCACTTTGTGATGAGTATAAGTACCGATATGGAAAAGAACATATGTCAGATACAAAGTTACGTGAACTTTTAGCCACACCACCACGCAATATACCAGTTGGCTATAAGACAAAGCAACCTTTGGCTATGAAATCAAATCCAGAATGTATGTTTGAAGATGTGGTAAAATCATACCGTGCATTCTATCAAACTAAACAAAGCCGTTTTAAAATGGTTTGGTCTAAACGTGAGATCCCAGAATGGTTTCAAGTAGCAAAGGATGTATAAAATGCCTATAGATGTATTATTCGAATTCGGTAAAAGTATTGTAGTGACTATAAATTATTATGGAGTATAAAGATGAAATATTTAAGAATGGAACCCGCTCGTAAAAAATCAGTAATTGAAGATACTGTTTTTCAATATGATATTAATGGTGGACATCGTGATGGTGGTAATACCGTCTGGGTAACTATGGAAACTGGTTGGCGTTGGGGTACTTGGTTGGTATCTGTCCCAGAGACCGAAGAAGAAATTATAGAATTTGCCAATTTTAAAATTGATGGTGATGCAAAGGGTGATCCATATTACAAAAATCTTCAAGAAGTTTATGATGATTACTGTTGTGATGAAAGCGAAGAATCTGATGAACAGGTTATCGAACTGATTGATAATTTTACACCATCTACTTCTGAGAGTTGTGATTTCCACGAAATAGCAGATTATGATGCTGAAATGCTTGAGACTTGGGATGGGTGTTGGGTTGACTTTAGTGTCCGACAGTTTCGTAACGAAGGTGATGATGGATATCTTAGTGAAGAAGAGTTGGAAGCGTTTAGAGAAAATGTAGAAGAAGCTTGGGATGAAAATGGCTACGAAGGTATTGAAAATCTTGACTTTATAGAAAATGGATCTGACACTAACATTCACTGCCCTATCACATTAACACCTTGTGATGAAAATGGTAATGTTTCTGTAGATGCTGCTTGATTCTCTTAAAACAATAGGTAGGAACAGTGAGAGTGATGAGTGTTACACACCAAGTAACCAAGTTGCTCCACTGCTTCAATACCTAGATAAGAATAAAACATATTATGAAGCGACTAGCGGAAAAAGTTCTAACATTCTTACCGGATTCGACGAACATGGTTTTAATATGGTTGGGTCTGGTGACAGGGATTTCTTTGATTGCACACGGGATGATATCTATGATGGGATTGTAACAAATCCGCCTTATAGTATCAAAGATAAGTTTATAGAACACTGTTATGAGCTAGATAAACCGTTTGCGCTATTACTTCCCGTTGCATCGTTTCAAGGCGGCAAACGTGGTCGTATGTTCATGGAACATGGTATGTCTTCACTAGTATATAACAATCGAATAGACTTTACTGGGAAAAAGAACCCACACTTTGGTGTAGCATGGTTTATTCACGGATTTTTGCCTCCAAACACTATTTATTGGGTAGATAACCCAAAGTAGCCCTTGACTTCTATACGAATCACTGATAGTGTGAACTTGTAGATAGAAAAGGAAACAATATGCTATATATTAAAATGATCGCCAATGCACTTAATATCAATATGACTCAAGCGTCAAATCTTTTTGATATGATGGAAATGCCTTATGGCTTCTCTAACTCAACAGAAGAAGAAATCATTGAAGAAGCTAAAATCACAATGATGGTTTTTTCTGATAAAATTGGCATATAGCCTCTTGACAATCTACCTAATAGATATTATATTAGTAGTATAACAAGAAAGGTGATTCTATATGTTTGCTCAAAAATCAGTCCTAGCCCGTCTTCTCGCTAACGAGAATATTACCGTGCAGCAGGGCAATTACGAAACTGCTTTCTTTAATGTAGAAACACGTACACTTGGTCTTCCCCTTTGGAAAGATATTAGTAAAGACGTGTTTGACATGCTTGTTGGTCATGAAATTTCTCATGCCTTACATACTCCCGAAAATTTTAATGAATATATGAGTGAAGGTATTCCTCACTCACATTTGAATATTGTAGAAGATATTCGAATTGAAAAGCTTGTACTTCGCAAGTACCCAGGTCTTGTAGCTAACTTTAAGCGTGGCTACACTGAATTAATGATGGGCGAAAAAGACCTCTTTGGTATCAAAGAAAAAAATCTTTATGAACTAGGGTTCATGGATCGCCTGAATATTCATACTAAAGCACGTGATATGATAGACGTGCCATTTGCCGATGACGAATTACCTCTAGTAGCGCAAGCTAAAGCTTGTGAAACTTATGAAGATGTAGTCCAGTGTTGCCGTGATATTCAAAAATGGCTTGGCGAAAAAGCAGAAGAACGTAAAGTTCTAGATGAAGGTATGCCGCAAAGTATGCCACCTGCTTCTGGCGATTCCGAAGAAAACTCAGACGATAGTGATGATCAAAACAGCACTAGCGGTGAAGGTGAGCCTAACTCAGATAAAGAAGGCGACGATGGTCAATCTTCTAAAACTGGCGAAGAAGAAACCGAAGCTAATAGTGTTTCAGTTCGAGATGCCGAAGAAGAAGATGGTGCTGACGAAGGTTTGGTAAACGTACCAGATGAGCCTGAGAGTGGCTTGATGGACCAAGAAGTTGAAACAGAAATGAATTTCAACGATAACGTCTCAAAACTAACTTCTCCAGATGTAGTTTACGCAAAAGGTTTAACTCGTAAAGAAGCAGAAGCTTGTACTATCTCTTATGAAGAAATACGTGAGAGCCGGGCTGCTCAAGCAAAAGTACAGAAGAGTTATGGACAAGTCGGCGTATTCCCAGAAGAAAAGTATGCCGAATTCATTATTGATACTAAGCGAGTTGTTGGCTTGATGGTCAAAGAATTTGAAATGCGTAAAGCTGCTTGGCGGTCGCTACGTGCCCGTGAGTCAACTAAAGGTACTATTGATGTAAACAAACTTCACAAGTACCAGTATGATGATATGCTGTTTAAGCAAGTAACTCACATGGCAGATTCTAAGAACCATGGTATGGTAATGCTAATCGATTACTCTGGGTCAATGTATCACGCCCTTCCTGGCGTGATCCGTCAGACCTTGACACTATTGATGTTTTGTAAACGTGTTGGTATTCCTTTTGAAGTTTACTCTTTCACATCTTGTGGTAGTCAAGGCGCTTGGTCAAAAATAAATGAAGCTAAAAAGTTAGCACGACCTTCAGTCACTCACATTGAATCGAAAGAGTTGGTTCTATTGAAGTTGTTTGACTCAACTATGAAAAAGGGTGATTATGACGAAGCTTTCCGTCAGATGTTCTGGCAGACCTTAGATCGTTATGCTGCATCTTCAGAGTTTGAGCAATTGGGCAATACGCCGCTTAACACAGCTTTGATGGCTATGCAATATATCATTACAGATTTTCGTCAGAAGCATCGTGTTCAAAAAATGAACTTTGTTACTTTGACCGATGGCGATAGCAATGGCATCCTACCTGTAGGTGGTGATGATCTAAGCCGTGATGGTGGCTATGGTTATCGTTATCGTAATCTATCAGTCGAAGTGAATGGCAAGATGGTCGATATGGGTCGTGGTAATCGTCGTGATCATACTAGTGTACTAGTAAAAGCAATTGGTGATATGGGTGTATCAACTTTGAACTACTTCATTGCAGATCGTAATTATGAGTTGAACGGCGAACTATGTCGCTCATTGGGTTATGTCTATAAGACCGATTCAAAGTTCCGTGAAAAGAAAAAAGAGATCCGTGATACGGGTGTTGCAGTCTTCGATAATAACGCTGGCTATGATCGTCGGTTCGTTATGCCCGCAGATAAAATGAGTGAGAGTGTCGAAGACCTTGATGTTGATAGCGATATGACTGTAGCCAAGATTGCTAAGGCATTCAACAAATCAAACGGCTCTAAGAAAAAGTCGAAGGTTATTACTCAAAAGTTTGCAGAGTTGGTGGCTTAAACCAAAAAACTTTGGTGGGAGCCCTTGACTCTTCCCGCCAAAGTGCTTATATTATAAGAGTAACAAGATAGAAAGTGATTCGATATGACTAATGTGACACAGACAGAACTTCTAAAATCGTTCTCAAACGCCTACCCAGGTGTAGAAACATTTCAACGCCAAGACTTGTATTCATTCGCCGCATCAATTGGTGCAAAGCGTGGTACAGCTAATGGCCTTATGAAAAAGTGTGAAAAAGCTGGATACGGTGTTTACAAAATGTCCTTGACAGCTTCAGCACCAACTAAAATTGTTCAGCTACCAACAGCTGCTCCAGTTCAAGTGACTAATCCTTTGCGTGTTCAGTCTACTTCATCAGATGAAGTTTACATTCCTGCGAAAGATTCAACCTTTGTAAAATGGGGTTACTTCAAAGACGTTAAACAGATTATCGAATCTGGTATGTTCTTTCCGATGTATGTCTCTGGTCTATCTGGTAACGGTAAGACCATGATGATTGAGCAAGCTTGTGCAAACGCCAAGCGTGAATATGTCCGTGTTCAGATTACACCTGAGACCGATGAAGATGATTTGATCGGTGGCTTTCGTTTGCTCAACGGTGAAACTGTCTTTGCAAAAGGTCCAGTCATTAAAGCAATGGAAGCTGGTGCAATTTTGTTGATTGATGAAATTGACCGTGGCTCTAATAAGCTTATGTGTCTTCAAGGTGTTCTAGAAGGTAAGCCAGTCTTGATCAAAAAGACCGGTGAAGTTATCCAACCTGCACCTGGGTTCAACGTGATTGCAACTGCAAACACCAAGGGTCAAGGTGATGAGAATGGTCGCTTTATCGCTGCTACTATTATTGATGAGGCTTTCCTTGAGAGGTTCAACGTTACACTTGAGCAACCTTACCCAACGGTCAAAACAGAGAAGCGTATTGTCTCTAATCACATGGCTAAGTTTGGTGCAGACGATACCGAATTCGCCGAGAAGTTGGTCAATTGGGGTCAAGCTATTCGTAAAACCTTTGAAGATGGTGGTGTAGATGATATCATCTCAACACGTCGGTTGTGTCACATTGTTCAGACATTCTCTATCTTTAATGATAAAATGAAGTCGATTGAACTTTGTGTGAACCGTTTTGATGCTGATACACGTGCCGCCTTTATGGATCTTTACGAAAAGATTGATGGCGATATCACCGATGGTACATACTCTTATAATGAAGAAGCTGAAGAAGCTAATGCAAACTTCTAATAAATAATAACAGAGTGGCTTAAGTGTCACTCTGCCATAACTAATTGGAGATATATTTTGCGTTATATGCATTTAGCCCTCATACTTATTTCAGTTTATTTACCAAATGAAGCTTACTGGACTTTACCAACACTTGCTTTAGTCCAGATTACGTTCTCATCCATGTTCTATTACCTATGTTTTTGTTTACTTACGGGGTTAAAGACTTCTGGTGTAAACTTTGATATGGTTATACCAGACGCATGGGCTAGTCGTTTAGTTCAAGTGGTAGCAACCGTTGTGTTGATTATGAGCGGTGATCTTTTCTTTATTTCTATTGCTATGTTCTCACTACCTTGGATTGCTTTAAATGTCACTACAGACTTTTTTGGTACTCTAGTCAAGTTAGAAATCTTAGATGTAGTTAACGATAACGATCACAAAGATTAATCACTTTCTTTAAATAAATATATTCAGTAACTAGCTGGCTTTCGAGCCAGTTTTTTTTGGTTTATACCCTTGACATATTATTCTAAACTGGTATAATACTATTATGGTTGTTAATAATAAGGAGATAAGTTAATGATTCGTTTTACTTCTACTGTATTATCAGTACTATGTTTAGGTTTGTTTGCTTTTAGTGTACATGCTTCAATGGTAACAATTCAAGAAGAACAATTAATTGCAGAGTATAACGAACAACATCACTGTCTGGCATTGAACTTATATCATGAAGCACGAGGTGATAGTGCATTAGGTCAGAAAGCTGTTGCTTGGGTAACACTTAATCGTGTCCATGATAATCGATATCCGAATACAGTTTGTGATGTAGTTTATCAATCACATTATGATAGTAATGGTAATCCTATTCGTAATAAATGTCAGTTCTCTTGGTGGTGTGATGGTAAAGACGATACTCCTAAAGATGAATTAATGTGGCAGAAAGTTAGTGTAATTGCTCACAATGTAATAGCTGACTATGGTATAGAAGAAGACTTTACAGAAGGTGCTATTATGTATCACGCCTCTTATGTTAACCCATATTGGTCTGATAGTTATGAACGTACTGTTCGTATCGACACTCATATATTTTATAAATAACATGAGATAGCCTTTAAAGTAAACGGAGAAGAAAATTGAAATCCCTTAGCACATTTCTCAAAGATGTATCGATAGTCGAAGAAACTATCCGAGAAGAATACATTGAAGAGCAATACGATATCCTTCTTGAAAAGCTAATTACATTTGGCGGCAAAGCTTATCCAAAATTTGGTAACATTGTTATCATGGCGGGCGGCGCAGGTTCTGGTAAAGGCTTTGTTAAAAACAATCTTGTTGGTATCGAAGGTAAAGTTTTTGACGTTGATGAACTTAAAACACTTGCGGCTAAAACTCCTGCTATTGTTAAGAAAGTAAAAGCTGAGTTTGGTGTAGACCTTAAAGACCTAGCTTCTAATCTAAAAGATTCAGATAATGTTGCTAAGTTACATGAAATCATCGGTGACGCATTAAACCTTCCAGATAAAAAGATGCAAGCATTCTATGCTTCTGTTATGACAGCAGCTAATGATCGTAAACCAAACATCATCTTTGACGTGACTTTAAAAGACTTGAGAAAGTTACAGAACTTAACACGTCAAGTATCGGCTATTGGTTATGCAAAAGAAAACGTTCACATCGTTTGGGTTGTAAATGACATTGAAGTTGCAAAGGCTCAAAACGCAAAACGTGATAGAAAAGTACCAGTAGAGATTTTAATAAACACTCATCGTGGTGCCTCTTCAACTATGCTTGATATCATTAACATGGGTAAAGGTTTAAGGAAATATATGGATGGTGATATAGTATTTGCTTTCAACAAAGTTGGTGTAGATACAGATATCGAAAAAGGCAAAGGTGGCGGAAAGGCTATCAAAGATGCTAACTACTTCTACGTAAAGCGTAAGAGTAAAGAAGTTACACCTCAAGCCCAATTAGCAAAAGACTTAAAAATGAAAATTCAGTCTTATGTACCTAAGAATGTTGAATGGACTGATTTGTAGACATGTATGTTTCGCCATGCGTTTCAATTTGCTCTATCGACCCCTCTACTCGTAAATGCACTGGTTGTAATAGAACAATAGAACAAATAAGCCAATGGTCGTCAATGAGCGATCAAGAGAGAATGGAAATAATGAAAAATCTAGGCTATGCTACTAGACGAAAGTATGATCGATCAGAAAATCTTCGTCGCTATGAGAAAGGCTAAATTATGAACTTGAAAGAATTGACATGGGAAAATCACAAGAAAGCTGAACGTAGAGGCTTTGCTAAGATACTTCTTAGTGGTGAAATAGATCCAGAACTATACTATAGATATCTAACAAACCAATATTATATGTATGTGATACTAGAAGATTCTTTAAAAATTCAAGGTCTTCCAATATATATCCAACCAGTATTTCGAGCAGCGCATATTCTAAAAGATATGCAAGAACTAGAAGAGTTATATGGGTTCTTTTACGATCCTTATATCACAACACCTTCTAATGCTCAATACGTTGAACATATATACAATTTAGAAAAGAATAATGAGTACGAAAAACTAGTTGCTCATATGTATGTCCGACACTTCGGTGATATGTATGGTGGTGCTATTATTAAGAAACGTGTTCCTGGCTCTGGCACGATGTACGAGTTTAATAATAAAGAAGAGCTGAAAGCAATGGTACGAGAGCTATTGACAGATGAAATGGCTGTCGAAGCCAATATTTGTTTTGAATTCGCTATTAGATTATTTGAGGAGTTAGAAAATGTCAGAGATTTGGGGAAGCTTACTAGGGCTTAAACAATACGTCATAACAAGATTAGAACAATCCGGTTTAGAGGTTCATGAAGAAGGTATGGATCGCTTTATTCAACCAGGATGGGTTAACCGTGTCTGGAATTCTAAAGACTATCGTAGGGCGCATTTAGATATTGTTGATGCACGTAAGACTAAAGGATTGTGGATGATGCACCTATGCATATTCCCAGAAATAAGTAACGATGGTCCTATCTTTGGCTTTGATGTTATTGCAGGAAAGAACAAGATGACAGGTGCTTTCCATGATTTTAGTGTATCAACTAATTCAAAGCATCATATGATTGACCACTTCATTCAGGTTTCGAAGCAACTTGATTGGAAACGTGAACGAGAACTTCCAGAATGGGCTAAAGCTATTTTTAATGAAGAGATGATAGCGGCAGGTAACGTAAAAGAAGAGGCTGAAATTAATCAGTTGATGTACGTTGTTAAAGAAAACTTAAGTTATTATCTTGATAACATCGGTAAATATCAAGGCAATTCAAATGACGAACTTGGAGCAATTGCTCAAAATAGATATGCACATTATCAAAAGCAAAATCCACATACTCCTAGAACAATGGCCGCACTTGGTTTAGATGAAGAAGATGTAAAAGTCTTTATCGAAAAATGCTTGTTCCCAGAAGTTGAAGTTCCAAAGCCATTTGATCCGACACCAATACTCTTAGACTTGGTGTGATAAATCTATCACATAAAAATATCTAATTGTTTCGTACATTGACTTTTAGGTGCGAATCGTGTATACATAGTCTTGTAGTTGATGAAGCGAGGCGAAGACGAACTGGACTCCGGGGCAGTACCGGACAGCTCCACCA
>ENA-UZWT01000687-UZWT01000687.1-metagenome-genome-assembly--contig:-Day-1-50m-contig-687_pt1 | contig 86665 bp, 80 predicted proteins | sample MGYA00260338_ERZ794898 | MGnify/ENA metagenome assembly ERZ794898 | reverse complement strand
AAAAGGGTCTAAGACAATATCATTCTTATAAGATAGGATTTTAATCGCTTTACTCGGGATATCCATTGAGAACGTTGCCTTTGTTAAAGATTTAGTATCGGCAAAATAATCCCACCTACCAAATACTAAATTCATAAATTCTTTCTTATCGTCAGGTTTATATACCATCTTATTTTTAAATGTACCGTCTTCTTTCTCAACTTTAGTTAATTCACCTAACCACTGAGAAGTACCTTTTTTGAGTTTCTTTTTACTTTTCTTGTATGCTAAAATGACACACTCTTTTGGGTTATATATATAAGGACTACTCGCACTCATCCAACTACCCCATGCGGTTTGTCTAACTCTATGAGGTGAATCCTCAATTAGGTCTACCATACCGAAAAATTGAAATCCTACTTCTTTCATTTTCATCCAAAACTCAGCATTAAATAGAATTCTACCACCTCTTTCCTGAACGTTAGTCTCTATTGGAACATTAATAGCAACCCTACCATCATCTTTTAACACTCTCAAGGATTCTTTCAACCATTCTTTAGTAAAGTCCCAATAGTCATCCATTGATTTACCATCGTCATATTCATCATATTTTATGTTAACATTATATGGACAACTTGTAACTAACAAATCAACACACTCGTCAGGTAATGTTTTCATAACCTCAATACAATCACCTTTAATTATTTTACCTGTCTCAATCATTATTTAAATTTTTTACCATAAAAACCGGATTTTGGTCACCAGCAAAAAGACCTAATATATTAAAATCATAATATTCTAAAGCTTCCATTTCAGTCATACCATCACGTTCTACTAATATATTTAATATTTTTTCTCTAGAGTACATAATTTTTGGGCCATAACTAAATTCTTCAACGACACCAATAATAGCATCATTTAAATCACTTAGAATTACCGCACCCTCAGCATGTTCATGTATGTAGTCAATCATTTGGTTTGTACTATATTTCATATTTTTTTTAAATTTTTAATTTTTCGTTCTAAATACCATAAGGCTTTCTTTAAATCTTGTTCTTCTTTGTTTGAATCTTTTTTACCTGCTCTTGCAACATATTTAACAACGTTAAATAAATAAGCGTCCTTATCTAATCCCCAATTCTCACAAACCTTTACAACTTCATATACATTTTCTTTACCTCCGTAATGTTCCGGATGACTTACCATTTCTTTTTTCATTTTATCTATTATCTATGTGTATTATTACTTGATTGTAGTATTCTATCATATGTTCATTCCATAAATCCCACTTAATATTTATCCCGTCAACAGAATAAACCTCGTGATTAGGAAACACTCTTAAGAATACATCTCTAAATTCTCTAAATTTTTGTTTTGTTTCAATTGTATCAAGGTGCCACTCACCTGATATTTTTTTAACATTATTCTTTAACCAACAAATATTTTCAACATTGAATATTTCATATTCCCCACCTTCACAATCAGTCTTTAAAAAATCAATTACAGTTATATTATTTTCCTCAACAATACTCATAAATGTTTTAGAACTAACTAGTTTCTCTTCCCCACTCTCACCAAAATTATCATATATTTTTAAATCCTTATCATTAATGACATTAGGAATTATAGTATGTGGAATATCTTTAATATTATTAGATAATACTTTTATTTGAGATTCTGATGGTTCAATTGCATATAAATGTTTTATATTTCTATCTTTTAAACAGTAAGAAAATGGTCCTATACTAGCACCAACGTCCATAACAACATCATTCTCTTCAACTTCAAAAATACTCTCATAAATGTTTTTTTCCATATCGAAAAACTCACCACTTATAACATCTTTAAACCATTGGTTTGAAGACCCCCAATCAAAATTTTCATAATTTTTTTTCACGTATTCTAATTAAGTATTAATTATTTAAATGATTTAATAACTTTAAAAACATCAGTGTCAGTATACCCCTTAGTATGTAATTCATATATCTTAGACGAAATTTTATCTTGAAATATTAAAGCATCAACGTTGAATATTTTAGTTAAATTATGACCTGATTTAATTCTTGACATAATTAACTCTTCCGTTATAAATCGTTTTGTAAAACCCATATTTATTTATTAAATTATGATACAAATATAAAGTAAATTTTACTAAATAACAATAAAAAATGTGAAATATTACCTTTAAGATATTAAAGTAACCAACTTCCTTTTGAATAAAGGACCTAAAGTTTCATTTATAGGATAATTACCGTCTGAAACCATCTTAAATATAGGTAATTTTGATTCTTCCTTAGTTTCATATGTTTTAGAGAACTTAGTTACTATTTTTTTAATATCTAAATTGTTGGTGTCCCCCTCATAAATTAATTTCATAGATGTTCTAGTTTGATTTTTAACTTTATATACTTTTCTATTTGTATACTTCCAAACATAAACGTATTCTCCTTTTTTATAGTAGAAAAAACCTGTTTTAGATTTAACATTATCTTTATTATGTTTAACACTAATATCTATTGAATCGTAAACCAAAGTCCACAATGATTTAGCAAAATTAAAATAATCCCTTAGAAGAATTTCACTCTCTTTTAATATTTTTTGTAGTTCGACTTCTTCCTCTTCACTGATAAGAGGCATATCTTTCATTTTTAAGTCTGTTGGAAGTAACTCGTAGTCCGGAGTTGGAATGACTTTATCAACATAAAGTATTTTTCTGTCTTTAATTAATGTATGAATATTACCTAGATGAATTGAAAGTTCTAAAAACATAGGATATAACTTAATCTCCTCTAGATACCCACCCATTTTAGTGAAGTAATCTAACAGGACATACCTTCTATGTTCAACATCCATATAACCTTGGAATACCCAATCCGTTTCCAATATAAAGTCATATTTTTTTTTATATTTTGACCTATTCATAATAACAATATAAACGATAACTAAATATAATCTACATTAGTCCACTCTAAAAATATAAAAATCAACACTATCCTCTTCACCTGACGGGTATTCCATGTTTATCATTTCATACGTACCGTCATAAGTCAATATACCCTCATATCCATCAGTATCATACATCCCCTGTTTTAAGTCATCCATATCAACATAATCACGTATTTCATACCCATGCTCAGACAACCAGTCAAGTTCATCTTCACCACTAACTATTGAGTCAACCTTGTCCTCAATCATATCTTCTGTAGGTTCACCAACGTCAGGGATAATATCATCAAGTTCTTCCTGTAATTGGTCTATTTCCTCTTCAAGTTCGTCCCATTCCTCTTCTTCCTCTTCAATATCTAACTCATCTTGTTCATTTTTCAACACATCAAGTTTATCCTCTATTGTTGTTTTTCTTTCCTCTTGTTCATCAGTCAAAGTGTAATCGTCGTCTTCAAAATATGATTCAGGACTATAAGAAATATCATCATAATAAAAAGTCCTCATCTCGTCTTTTATCGTTTCATAATCTATATAACTTTCGTAAAATCCACTATTTAACCCCTCAATCCCATTTTCATCTAAAAATTGTTCAATCTGTTCCAAAGCCGCAGTTTCCATCTCATCATCATCTGCAACGGCCCATGAACCCTCATTAGACGCATTTAATATTTCATACGTTGGAATGTCCCATGTTTTATAAGGTGCTTCATATATATTATATATGTCAAAAGTATCACCTTCTAAGTCCTCTAACTCAGTCTGTAATTCATCAATTCTATCTTCCAACACATCAGAAATTTCATCATCCTCTTCTTTTTCTAAATCATTAAGTAACTGTTCAAGTTGTTTTTTGATTGTATTAATTTCATCTGATAGATTTTCATCTTTGAAGTCGATATCAACACCACTATTTGGAGAATTTAGAAATTCGTATAACGCATTAACTCTTAATATTTCGTATTTTTCACCATCATACTTATCGTCGAAATTATCCGAATAAATGTCTCTATCACCATCTTCCCTTTCAGATTCCATCTCAGCTAATTTACGATTAAGTATTCTTTTTTGTTCGATTTTCCAAATACCGGAACCATAATCCGACACTCTACCCGATACTTCAATACCTTTAATACTCGTAATATTAGTATTACGTATATCTAAATTACCGTTTATAATACCAACGTTACCTAAATCTTTTAAATCCGTCACCCCACTTAATTGAACATTCCCAATTATTTTTAAAGGTAAACCCTTAAACATCTTTATTTTAGATAACCCTTTACCGTTATATGACGCTAATTTCATTAACTCCATATATTTTTTAGCAGTTATTTCGTAAAATTCACCGTTAACTTCTTCTTTAATCATATTTTTATTTTTTAAATATTCTCATTATGATTATAAATATACAAAATTACTATTAATATATTTACATAATACAAGTTTATCACATATTTATGTATAGACACAAAAATAAATCAAAATAAAAGTATAAATTATGGGATGCGGATGTAAAAAAAGAAACAATCAAACTTCAAAGGCGAAAACTGGAGCGACACAACCTAAACAGTCAACTCCAACTTCAGTTCAAGAGTCGATTAAAAAAGTAGTGGAAAAATATTATAATAGAAAATAATTATATTCGTATTACTTTAGGAACATTAAAATATCATTTAGATATTAACCACAAAAAAACCTCACTATAACGTAGAGGTTTTTTTTTTATCAAATTAATAGTTAACCCAATACATAATTTTTATATTAAGACTTTATGTTATGAATATGAATTCATATTATTACATAAAAATAATACATGGATTACATCAATTTAAAATCACAAAGGGGTTTAGTTAATTTATTCGCCGATTACATATTAAGTAAAATAATAACAGACCATTCAATAGATGCCTCAATTGAAGTTACTAACTGTGGTAAGTTTTTCTTAGTTAACGGATTCACAAACTCTAAAAATATTTTAACTCTACACCAAGTAAAAGACGAGTTTATTGAAGAGTACAAATCTCTAGCAAATAGTTTAGGTTATGAACAAATGAATATAGTTGACACTATAACCTACGATGTAGAATTAACATCAAAAAACGAACACTCATTTAACTTATACAAAACCGATAGACCGGTATACAGTAAAGAAGTGTTTGATTTTATTTCAAGTAAAACTGACTTAAATCACTTGTCTTTTTCTAATTCAGGTTTTTTAGAGTTAGATTATTCAGAAGACAATACAGATGAAATAAACAAATTTAAATATTCACCTATAAATATTAGTTCGGAATTCCCTTATGGATACAGTTGGAAAATGGGTAGGGATAAGTTATATTATAGTGAATATGTTTCAAATCATTTATTTAATATTATTAATGTTGATAAATTATTATTTAAATTTTCATCTCTTAAAGACGAAAACGATGATTTTAAAATAAGAATTATATCAGATTCACTTTATTCTGAAAAAACAATAATCTCAATGGTTTTAGATAATTTCGATTTGAATGTTTCACTATTAAAAGAAAAAATGTCCAACTATAATTTATTGGATGACATATTAAACCCTATAGGTGATAAACCTTGGTTAGTCAAAGACAAAACAAAAGGTTTAATTATATTTTAACCTACCTATCTAAATTAAAAAACCCACCTATTGGTGGGTTTTTATTTTAAGTTTTAATCTCACACACAACATTTTCCACTCCCAACTTATCACAAACCATATTAATACGTTTGATTTTAGTTACGTTAGAACCCCATGTAGACATAAACATTCCACAATCCATCAAAACCTTATTATGGTCACTAAGTGAGTCTCTAAATTCGTCCTTATCGTTTTTAAAGAAAGATGAAAAATTGTTTTCAATAACTGACTTGTTAACACCTTTAGTGATTTCATTGATAACCGACACATACGTTTCTTTCGCAGTTTTATTGGTAATAACTCTATCACCAATGGTAACCTTTAGATTCGTAGACTTTGCCCGACCAATTTTGTTCTTAACCTCAACCTTTTCTTCATCAGTTAGGGTTTCGTCGTTATCGATACTAAGCCCTAAATCCAATTCCTTAACAGATAGATAACTTACCATCTTATCCAATCGTGAATGAAAGGTATCAATATCCGAAACATCAAACCACTCAGTCGTGATGTTCCTACGGTCATCGTACTCTTTAATGACTCTGTAGTCCTCGAAACAAACGTGAAGAATACCCTCTAATTTGTTCATATCTTCCGTTTCGAAGACTCTTACCATCATAACGTCAAAAGGTAAGTGTGTTGAGTTTAACTGTGTCTCACGTACCTTATATTGTTTTGAAAGACCTATCTTATGATACCCGTTAACAAACTTACCTCCGTGGTCAATAATTCTTGCTATGTATACGTATCCTACCATATTAAACCATTACAGGATTTAACTCTTGGTTAGTTTTAATATAATCTTCTTGAGTACCCAAAACAGTAGGTTCGTGAAATTGAATCTCAAACTCGCGATACGTGAAACGCTCATGGTCATTACAGTGTGATTCCAACATCTCACCGAACACTTTTTCCGCGTCACTATACATTAATAAATCAACATCCATCTCGATTTGAAAAGTGTGACCACCTTTCATCTTCCAATGATAGTTACCCTCATTAATACCATAATTTTCTTCGTACTGTGTGTGAACTAAAACTTTGCTAATTGACATAATATTTGTTTTTTTTTATTGTTATACAAATATAAAACAAAAAAGGGACTCTCACAAGTCCCTAACGAATTATTTACCTAATTCTTTTTTTATTATTTCCACACCATCATCAATTTCGTCGAAATCCCTTTCAGGAGCAAATAGTTTTGGGTCCGGAGATTCAGGAGGTTGATTTAAAATCATAAATGATGGTACAAATTCATTATCAGTAAGTTCAACAAATAAATCATATTCATCTTTATATTCATCAATATCCCTAATATGAAATTCGATTTCGTTTTCATTTAACTTATCTTTCATCATATCACAGAATGGACAACCTTTCATGGTAAATAATATAACAACTTTAGACATTTAATAAGTTTTGAGCCATTTCATTTATTTGGGTTTCTGTTTGTAACCCCACAGTACTATGAATTACTTCACCACCATTAAAAGATTTTATTGTTGGGACAGACCTAATACCGTACTTTGTTGCAAGTTGATGATACTCACCCAAATTTAAAGTGTATAATTCAACATTAGATTTTTTTTCTTTATATTCCTTAGAAACTTTTTCAAAAGAAGGTTTCATGACTTTACAGGGTCCACAAAAATCAGCATAAAAATCAACTATTATTTTTTCACCATTATCAATTTTTTTAATTAATTCGTTTTCTACTATTTCCATATTTTTTATTTTAAATTTATTATTTTTTATTCATACGATATATTGAATCAACCATAAAATAAACATTAGATTTTAATGAGTTTAGATATAATATACTTATTGAATTAGATTTAATATACATATAAATACCATTAGAATCATATTCTACTAAAAATTCAGAATGTATAACACCCCCATTTTCATCACATCTCTTATAATCCCAAATAATTTTTTTATTTTTAATTATCCCATCAACTAAAGAAGGGTCTTTAACAACAATATCATACTGAGAAGGAGTGTTTTTAATTTGTTTTAAAACTATTTCAGTGATTTGACCGGGTATCTTATTTATCATCATATTTTATTTTTAAAATTATAGAAATATAGTGTCTGAATCTTGTCGACCAATAACATCCACTTTATCATTATCCCACTCAATAATTGGTGTAAAATTGTCAGTAGGATTGTTGACCTTATAATTACTTTTAATATTAATATCATTTAAATTAACTTCAATACCTAAGTCAACAAATAAACCATTTTTAACAATACCGTATATACGATTATCTAAAACACCTATTTCATTATCCCATGTTTTATCTAAATATCTATTGAACCTCCCTAAAGTTTGAGACCTTTTTAATTCTAATCTTTCACCATTAAAAATTATTTTATATTCTATAGTAGCTCTACTTTTATAATTAGACGAATCTCTTAATGAAACTATTAAAGAGTTCGCATTTTTAATATAGGTTCTAACACAATTACTTTGTACATGTGATTCTTCATTGTATTCATCACTAGACTTTAAAATTATAGGGTCATATGTACCAATAGGTGTCTCAACCATTTTAACAAATTTTTCACTGTAAACTCTATTAAAGTATCCGTCTTCATATGACGAGAATGTATTAGACCATGAAAGATGTTCATCCGTAAATTCTTTAAGGTTACTAGACCTCCACACACATTTCTCGAATTTATTAATTGTTTTGTAAAATCTTAAATGGTCATTAACAGTGTTAGTATTTATAAATCCTTTAATCGATAGTAAAATTATTTTTAATATATTTTTCTTTTCGTTTTTACTACAATTTATAATTAAAGAATTTTCCGGTAAAAAGAAAAATTCATTTCCCCCATTTTGAAAAACTTCAACCAATTCTTCATCTGTAAGTGTTTTTAATATATAATCACATCCTAAGAATTTAGAAATACTATCAAATACTTGTGGGTTAAAATTTTTAACTTTATGTAAAACTCTTTTAACTTTTTTACCCTTATACCCTCTATTAAACATAAAGGTATCAATATATTTACCGTCAAACTTATCTCTAGTTTTTTTATCAACAATAGGATAACCTGAATCAATAAATGACATTATATTGTTAGGAAACTTAACACTTTGTTTTTTTAATATAAACTTATAAAACCCTTCATAATCTTGACACTCCCCATTAGTCACAAGATTAATAAATTGGATAATTGGGTCTGCCTTTGAATCACATTCAGTTATTTGTTCAAACTTATTTTCTTCAGTACATATGAGACTGTTGATATCTCTTATAATAATTTTTTTTCTCATTAAGATATCCTCTTGACCAAACACAAATCTTCTTAATCGTTTTGTACTACCCCTTTTACTATGGTAATTACCAACCGACCCATAAAATAACGCACCGTCTTTAACTCTGTAAGTAATAAAATCTATAGATGTTCTTTTCGCAAAAAATGTTTTACCAACCCTTCTTCGTTTTTCGTAATAAAAAATTTTTAAACATATTTTATTATCATCTCTTTCAACCACTATCGTATGTCTTTGATGGTGTACCGTAGAATTTTTATTACCGTAATTTTTTAAATAAGATTCAATATCATTCTCACTTTTAATAATCGTTTTTGCATCGCACAATTTATCATCTTGAGTCTCACAAAATATATCTGTACGGTATTTGTTAAAAATCGATTTAAAAGAAGATTCCATATATTAGTTTTACACAAATATATGGAAATATTATTTAATCAACAAGTCTAATTTAGACATATTTGCCCAAAGTTGGTTTTTTGGAATATATTACCCACCTTCTCACTAACCTCAATTTCACTAATTGTTTTCTTCAATTTTATGACAATATCAATAATTTGTTTATGAGTAAGTGATACTTCATCACCATTTTCATAATTCACCATAGATTGATTTTTTACCTCGTGGTAAAAATCGTTTTTTAATATGTCACCTATTAAATCAATTAAATCGTTAGGGTTTTTATCAAAGAAGCCCTTAAATTGATTTAAATATAATTCAACTTCAATTATATTCATTGTATTTGTCTTTAATTAATTTAAATTTTGTAATAGAAACCACCCCCAACATCGTCTAAAGTTTTCAATAAATCTTCAGGTATCTTAACGTTAGGGTTTGAACCTTTTAACTGAATAAATGATAAGTCCTCTAATTCAACAATACTCTCTGGTAACGCAACTAAATCTTTGTTTTCAGGTAATGAAATTATTGTAAGTTTACTTAATTCCCCAATATTTTCAGGTAAAGTTTTTACTATATTCTGAAATAATAATACTGACAGATTTTTAAATCTACCTAAACTTGATGGTACATCTAAAGCTATATTTTCTTTTGACTTGTTAGTCACAAATAATCTTTCAATATTGTCAGGTAAGGAACTAAATAATTCCTCAAACCCATAAAGAGCAATAAACTTACCTGCCGACGAGTCAGGATAATTAACCTCAACTTTTTCTCCGGATTGACTAGATAATCCTCTAGCAAATTGTGATTTGAACTGTTCTTTTAATTCAGACATTGGACCATTTAATAGTTCTACTAAATTAACTGACCTATCTCTTCTATCCATAAACGACGAACTAGGAAAGTGAAACTGATATCTCTCTTTAGGTAACCCTGTTTTTTTACCCACTTCACCTTTATCATTATTAGGGAAGACAACGTATAATGGACCATCCTTAATATATCTTTCAAACCAAGTATCCGTACCCGGTGATGATGTACACCATCTACTTTCATCTTCAGTATCTAAATGAAACCCACCATAATATTCAGCCGCAGATTTACCTAATTTACCTTTATCCTCAATTTTAATTAACGTCCATTCACCACCTTCATAGATTATTTCACCACCAGCATGTTTAAACCCATCTCTAGATTTCTTACCTTCTTTTTTTTCCTGATTTTTCTTAAATTTTTCAGGGATTTCGAAGTTTTCCAAAGTATCATATAATGAGTCTACAGTATATTTGTTTATATCTCTTTTATCTTGGTCTAAGTATTGTTTAAACTTTTCAAATTTTACAAGGTCATCAGTAGTCTTATACAAGTCCTCCATAAACAAGTCTTTGGCTTTCTGAGTTGCTTTCTTATATTCAGGACTTCTCCAATCATATTCTTTTTCCTCATCTGTAAGAGGAGAGTTAAAGTAGTTTTTTAATAACCACTGAGAGTACTTACCAATTTTAACGTTTTCCATAGCTTCTACGGATAACGTATCAATATCTTCACCTTCAGGTACTTTAGTTGTTGGGTCAGCAAGAATAATGGTTTTAAAGATTTCAAAATCCATCAATCCGGGTTTAACTTTACCTTTCTTTTTTTTTGGTTTAACTAATTTGTTATATAATACCTGAAATCTAGAATCTTCAACTATTAACTGATTTAATATATTTGTAGTCCTCATTATATTTTTTTTTATTAATAAATATCAGAGTATGTTTAAATCACAAATATTATTTATCCCATCCCAATAGAAACAGAGTAATAAAGTTAATTTAAATATACTTCTCTTATTTTATAAATACTAAGATATAGTAAAAAAATTGAAATTAGTAATCCATTATTAGTAACTCCTCACCCTTGGTTTGTTTCTTACCTTTTTTAGCCGCAGCGGCTTTAACAAATTCCTTACTCTTCCAAGTATACTTATTTCTAGGGAACCAACCATGTAATAATTCAAAATCATAGTAAGATAACCCGAACTTACCTTTAATATTCTTTAAAGAATCAGCTAATCTTTCATGGTCATCTCTACCAAAATCATGGTTAGAATAGTAAGAACCTTCACCAACAACATAATACGGTGGGTCTGAGTAAAAATAAGTATTAGGACTATCATATTTTTCAATTACCTCTTGAAAGTCCATATTTTCAACATTAGTTATCGCCTCAAATAGTTCTTGATATTCTTTTTTCTTTAATTTGTTTTTAAAAGATGTGAACTTAGAATGATACTTACCCTTCAAATCTATAAATTTAGATTTAGACGGATTAGCCCCTGAAAATACCTGAGTTAAAACATAAACGTATTTTGCAGCAACTTCGTAGTTGGGTTCATCACCAATCTCAAACCCCTCAGAATATATCTCAGATTGAAACGTAACGAAATTTTCACGACAAATATCTTTAGTGGGTGATACCCCTTTTTCCTGTACTGTTAGTTTTTCACATTCCTCCAATAATCTCTGATGGTTAACAACACATCTAAAAAGATTATAATTAAGAGGGTTAAAGTCATTATAAACAACTTTTTTTAAGTTGGGGTAGTTTTTTAATTCCATACCAAAAAATATCCAAAACATTCCACCAAATGTCTCAACATAGGTCTCAATATCTTTAGGAATATATGGAACTATAAAGTTCCTCATTTTAGCCTTACCACCAATATAACTTATCATATTTTATTATTTTATTATTTTATTATTTTACTACAAATATAAGTTTTTTAAATCAGAAAACAAGTCGGTTAACAATGAAAATGTAAATAAATTATTTCCAAAATATTTGTATACAAATTAGTATAACACACAAAATCAAACTAATAATTGTCTTACTATTAATACCTTCATTAAAATGATGATTAACCAATATAGAATATATAACCATACCAACACCAAAACCTATAAATCTTGCTGGCCATAGTAAATTACCGGTCCCTGATACAGTATATTTTGTACCCCAAATATAAAATACCGATAGTATTACACCACTAACAATTATCACCCACTCATTTTTTTGAAACCACTTCCAAATAAATTGACCGTTTAATTGGTAGAACGTTAAAATGTGAGCTATTGTAAAAAGAAAAACCCCAACTAATAAATCATTATATCTCATAGATTAAAAATATAAGTTAAATATTTTTACCAATCAACTAATCAACTATTGTTTTTAATTGTAAAATTATTTATATTATAATAAAAAACTTATGAAAAATATTGAAGTTGAAGATGTTGAGGTTATAGATTTATCTAATAATAAAAAAGATTACGATAAATTTAGTGGAAAAAAATCTAAAAAATCTAAAAAATGTAGTTCTTGTAAAAATCCTGGATTAAAATTTGGGAATTGGGTAGGTATTATATTAGGTTTTTACATATTATTCGCCTCAATATACGGGACAATACAACTAATCAAATCTATCTTTTAAATCTAACAATTAAATTGACGTAAAGGTCACCTCCATTATACCCCTTAGATTTTACTCTTAAAGGTTTAAGTGTGTCAAAAGTTTCAGGCATAGTAACCACTAGTTCACCGGAAGGGTGAGGTATAGTATAATTATCTTTATTTAAATCTTCTTTATTAAACACAGCGTCATATATTAAACTATATCCGTCTTTATCAAATCCTTTTTCCGGTTTTAGATTTACTTTAATCACCAAATTACCGTACATACCTTTGAAGTAATCACCTTTACCTTGTAGTCTAAGAAACTGACCATTATCAATCCCAACCGGCAATTTAATTTTTATCGTTTCATTTACAGTTTTAATCATAGACCCATTACACGTACCACATCTCTTTTTAAAGATGTATCCCTCACCATTACATGAATTACATGTTTGTCTAACAACTTGACTAAATAGACCACTACCCACTCTAACAGTTCTAAATCCTTCACCCTCACAAATACCACATTTGTTTTTTTCACCACCTGAACCATCACAAGTACCACACTTATCTTTTTTAGTATAAGTTATAATTTTCTCAGAACCTAAATAAGATTCAACGGCTCCCACATCAACATTAACAATAGTTTCGGGTGCTGTAGGTTTTTTTCTCCTTTGAGTAAATCCTCTGAAAAAATCCCCAAACGGGTCATGACCACCACCTTGATTACCAAAAGGATTACCCCCAAATGGATTATTGTTTCTATTATCATATTGACTTCGTTTAGTATCATCACTTAATATACCATAAGCCTCATTAACTTTTTTGAAAGTATCTTCATTACCACCCTTATCAGGATGATGTTTAACCGCAAGTTTTCTATAAGCTTTTTTTATCTCCTCTTGAGTAGCGTTATCTTTAACTCCTAATGTATTATATAAATTATCCATAAATGTACTATATTTAAATAAAAACATATCACTATGTCTCACAACTATTTAATAGTTTTATTTAAGAATAACGTAAAAAAAAGAATAATCAAGAAATTTAAAACTCGTAAAAGGGCTAAATTATTCTATGAGTCTAAAATTAAGGAATCATCTAACGTAATTTTCAATAAGAATTATGAGAATGGAATTAAATGTGAATATGAAATAGCGTTAGTTAAGGTAGGTGACGATGGTAAAGATTTATATTCTAAGGATGAATTCGGTAGACAAAATAAGGTGGTAGTTGAAGGTGGCGAATTTTCAATAATTAAAATAAAATCTTATTTTATAGAAGAATTTATTTTAGATTACCAAACAAAAGAGAAAATATCAATAGATTTTCTCACCAAAAAATATCTATCAGTACCCGGTTTGAAGTTAGTATCAAAATTAAATAATAAGGTAATAGTACAAAATGATAGTAATTTTAAATTATTCACCCTTAAAACATCCGAAGATGCAAGTAGATTAATAGATTCACTATCAACTCATTTTAAGAGAACAAAAAAAAGTGATTGTATGTTCGTTAAAGACTATACAACCACTCATAGAAAATATTTATATGATATATTAGTTAAAGAAGGTTTTCCAAAAAGTTACTTGGTAAGATTGTCAACTACTCATCCAAAATAAATACAAATTCAACACCTGAAATATCAATCTTGAATCTTTTATGACTTCGGTCTATATCTCTAAAGTTTTTCTGAACTTTTTTGAAATCTTTTTTACCAAGTTCTAATACACTTATAAATTTACCATCAGGGAATAAATCTTCCATAGCGTTAGAAATGATAGCAAGTTTCTCAATTACCCCATCATCACTTTTTTCAGTCTTTGCCATATATTAAGTTTTTTAGTTTTTTTAGGTAAAACATCCTCTTTAGATAAACCTACCAATTCAGAGATTATCTTCTTCTTATTTTTTTCGAGCCTTATTTTATCCTTGTTTAACTCCGCCTGATACCAATTTATCTGAGACTGTTTGTTCTTCATAACTATCTTCGTTATCTAATGTATACTCCTCCTTAAATGAATCCACCTGTCTATCCATTTCAAATTGTAAACTTTTTAAATCTTCCAATTTTTCTTTTTCAAAAACATTCTTCAAATCTTTTATTTTTAATTTAAATAGATTTTCTTTCTCTTCCCTCTCAATATTATAATCAATTATATTCTCAATAGATTTGATAGTTCCATTTAAATCACTCTCATTTATTTGAGAAACAAACGAGAAAAACCTTTTGTTAACCTCATTACTATTATGTTCCATAATTTTCTTTTCATCAACATAACCCGAGGGTATTTTCCAAGACTTTGAAAAATATATGTCGATTGAAAAGTATTTTTCTTCAAGTGTCCTAATAGACTTTAAGTAAGGTTGTATTTTGAATATTTCTGTATATAGACTCATAGTTTAAATATAAATGTTAAAATATAGGATATTGATAATCCAAATAATAAAGTTGTTCTACCACTTAACACCATTTTTTGAGATGGGGTTTGTAGTAAAGCTCTAAGAAAAATAAAAATCACATATAATAGATTTAATAGTGATGATATTAATATAAAGAAGAGTATTGGTTCTATCATTACTTTTTTCTTTCTTCAAGAATTTCACCTCTTAAAACTTGTAAGAGATTTTTTAAATCCTGAGCATTTTTTCTAGCTCTAGTACCTGCACTCTTATTTCCTTCGTAAAACTTCGTAGTGTTTACCGACAATTCTTCTGATAAAGATTTAATTTTTTCTAATGTTTCCATTTTTTTTTATTTGTTTTGTTTATGTTTATTATAATAATCTAATTATAGATTTTTAAGCTTATATAGTAAAGTGTAATAATATTTTTTTAATTTTCAATAGAATTATCCATTAACTTGTAAATCATTATTAAGGTATCCAAATCTGATTGAGTAAATGTATTATTCATTTCAAATAACTGAGTAAAGAATTTTTCAATGGAATCTCGTGACACCCTGTCCTTCCTACTATAAAAAATCTCATCGAAAAAATTCTTAAAGTAATCAAAATGTTTACCCTCACTACTGAAGTTAATACCCTCATTTTTGAATATCCCTATAGACTTGTTCCAACACCATAAAAAATGTTTATCGTTATCTTCCTTAGTGAGATTGATTTTAGTCTCCTTAGGAGTGTCTTTTTCACCTAAATAGGTGTTAATAACTAAAATATTTAATGTTAAAGTGAAATCAGAATATAATTCCATCTTTTCTCTAATAATATTATTAGCTCTAAAAAGTATTTCCACCTCCTCAGGTTTAACCGGTTTTGTAATAAAGTTAAAAAAATTCCCCATAGATTAAAGTTTTCTATGGGGAAATGATAGTAGTAATATTTATTTTGTAAATTATTGAGTCTTTCTATCGTAAGAAATTAAACCTTTTATTTTATCAAATTGTTCATTTAATTTGTTAGGTTTATTTTCAGTGGACTCTAATTTAGTAAGAATTTTATCAACTTCTCCGTCACCCGTTTTATCTTGTACCACAGGTTGGTCAGCTTTATTGTACGCCTTTCTTTTAGCCTTAGCTAATAAATTATCTTTTCTAATTTTATTACGTCTTTTATTAACCGGTGTCTCAACAGCATTTGCCCAATCAGGATTATTCCCTGTTTCAGATGAACCTACAATATTTTTCTCAATCCATTCTTCATTAGGTTTAATCTCATCATAGTCTAAGTTTTCCATACCCGCACCTGTAAAAGCCTCAACATAGTCACGAACATCCTCAGAAGGAACATACGCCGCTTTATCCATTTTTTCTATCTCACCATTACCTTGAGGGAACATCTTAGGGTCCATAGTATAATCACCTTTAGAACCGTTCTTCAAATAATCTTCCATTTTTTTAGTAACAAGTTTAATATAATCTTCGTTTTCTTTACCAGATTCTTTATGAATAGTATTATATTCATTCTGACCCGCAGATTTACCCTTCTTAATATTTGAAGTTACTTTCTCTTCTTTTACTATCTTTTCGATAAGTTCAATAAGTTCAGACTCTGTTAATTTTAATTTATTTTTTTTAGATTCTTTAACAGGGTAAGTTTTACCTTCAAATTCGAATTCTTTTTCACCGTCTTCTTTAGCTTTTCTAACAGCGTCTGCGAAAGCGTTACCTTCCTCAACCTCATTTTCAACCATTTCTTCCATACGTTCAGTGTCTATATCGGAATCAACCCCAATTAAATCACCACCTTCTTCATCGTTACGTTTACAAAATCGAATAGTCCTCTCATTATCAGGACCGAACGCTTTCATATGATACTTACATCTTCCCTCATCGTATTCTTCATTAAATTCCTCATAAACCTCTTCATTAGTTTTAGAACCACATTGTTCACAAAGACCATTAGAACCTTCACTAATTTCAGTACCACAACCTTCACACGTTTCAGAACCTTCCTCAATAGGTGTATTCATTAACTCATCAATGTTATCACCATTAATCGTATTAACTATATCGTTGGCTCTTTCCTCCAAACTTTCATTCAATAGTTTATTGAATAAATTGTTAATATATGTATTGTTTCTTTTTTTCATTCCTTTTATTTTAATATAAATATATGGTTTATTTTATTTGTTTAAATTTTTATGGTTTGAACCACCAATAACTTTATTCTCGTATTCGTGAAGAATAATACTTTTTACAACATTTTCACTCACACCATACTTTTTAGATACTTTATTTATAACTCTTTTAACTGTTTCATTTTCCCATAATTTAAGAGCGTTAATATCACCTTGGTTACAATATGGGAATTTTTTACATTTATCTTTTATTTTCACAAACTTACCACCCGGAATTTGAGTTTTCTTACTAGCTCTCCAATTCTTACTATCTTTAGCCACAAACGCAGGTGTTGAATATTGTCCCGCAGAAGCCGATGAAGTCGCTTCCTTAGCTTCAAATTTATCTAATATAGAATCATCATCTTCCATTTTCTTTTTAGTGGTCGAAAATAGAGGTTGTGAAAACTGACCCGCACCACCAGCAGAAGTCGCTTCAGTAGTTTCAGGTTGATTTTCATCTTCTAACTCATCTTCACTTATACTATTAATAAATTCATTACTTGATTTCATAGCCTCTACCGCATCAACGTCAAATGCTTTAGCACTCATCATTTGTTGTGACATAGTCTGTTTTAAGTTCTTACCAAAATTTTCTTTCATAATTATATTTTTTAACTATTTTTTAATCTAGGTTCCCAATAACCTCTTTGAGTCCACATGAAGTTATAAAATTCTCTAAAACATTTGAGAACGATTTCTTTTACATCACCTTTTATTTTACCATTTGTAATTTCTTTCTTGATGAGGTCAATTAGTTTATTTTCAAATTGATTAACAGTATTATTACCCATAAAACTTTTAATTTCTTTACGAATCATAATCTCAATTTCTCTTTTTTCTGTTGTCGTTAACGCCATTTTATTTAGTTAATAGTAATATCCCTATCGCAACACCCCCTACGACAGAAACAGCTTTATAGAAACCTTTTTTTCGTTTCTCTTTTTTTAATTCTTTAGTTAAATCAAATTTTAAATTTTCATACTGTATAATCTGTTCGTCCTTTATAAGTAATATAGATTCATAATTTTCACTTTTTTCGTTTAACAATAATATAGTACTATCTTTTTGTTTATCTATTTCTAATAACTTTAAAGTTTTTAAATTAAGAAGTTCAATTTCTTTTCTACACGAATCTCCGGCTATTAAATCTTTAACAATTAACTTAGCAACTCTATAAGGTAGAACAACTCTACTTGTGTCAGTAACCTTAACCTTAGTCGTATCTATTTGCGAAAAACTGCTCAAGCTCGTTAAAAGTATAAGAGTCAACAGAATTAATTTTTTCATTTGTCCTTTGTTTAAAATTTTGTATGTTTTTATCAATACCACCGATATCCTGATTTAATCTATTAATATTTTTATCAACGGATAATAGTTTTACATCTATTTTATTATTAACCATAACAACAGTGTCAATCTCTTCCTTTAATGTTTCAATCTTATTTTCATAACTTTCAACATTTGTTTTTATATCTTGACTAGAAAAAAAATTATACACAACAAATCCTACTATTATAAGTAGTAGGAGTGTTTGAGTGTTAATTTTTATATTGTTAGTAGGTATATTCATTTAATTTGATTGCATTGTTTTCTTACGTGAAGCCAAAATTTTAGCCCATTTAGATTTAAATTTTTCGTAATAATTGTTTAATTTACCAATTACAGATAAGAAATCGTTATCTGCTTTAATCATATCTCCTTTAAAATAGACACCATTATCTTCACCAATCGAATAAAAGAATTCTAAATCAGCATCTATTATTTTCCCTGACCATTCAACATTATTTTGATAAACATTTAATTTATTAAAGTCCACTAAATCCGAAACTTCACTAACAAACTCATCCATAGTTTCTTGGAATGCTAGTTTCTCATCAGTAGTTAATTCTAAGTCTTTTTTATCTTTACCGTGTAACACAATAATACCACCGGAAATTCTATAAGCCTGTCGTTTATCTTTTTTAGGTTTAGTTTCAAATTCAATTTCATCGGCAACATCTTGACCCACATCTATTTTATCGTCATTCTCAGTGTCGGTTAAATTAACTGATTGTTCATTGATAATACCGTATTGTTCTTTTATGTTAATGATAGTTTCATTAACCATATCAGTTTTAAGCATATTTTGAGATGCCTTAATTAACTTTTTAATTTCGTCGTGAGAATCACTCATTTTCTATTTTTTTTAAAATTCTTTCAAAATCAAAAGATGGGTTTAGGTCCGTAAAATCATTACTAAAATTACTTCTCGTAACAACACCTTTATATTTATTTATTTCTTTTATCAAAGTATTATGTTCAACAACATTAAAGACAATATTCATTTTTTCTGTTAAATAATTCAAAACTTCAAGTAATGAAAATACCTGTTCATCACTATACGGTTCCCAATAATGTCTGTCTCTCCATTTCTTTTCAAACACTTCACCTTTATAAATATCACCAATCCAGTTAAGGTAATGTTTTTTTAGAGGTTCTTTTTCTAACCAACCTAAATTTTCCAAGGATATTATAATAGATTCCTTGTTTAATTTATCATTTATTAAATATTTGGTCTCTTTAGTATCCTCAATTAAACGATGAATAACACCGTCTCTACCTATCACATAGTGAGGTACTTTAAAGTTTTTACCATAAATTCTTTTAGTTAATGAAGATAAATATTCAGGTAAATTTCTTGACGTATGAGTTAAGACAATTTTGTCTTTTTTATAATCACCATCAAAATGGTTGAAATTATCATATTTAATGAAATCTAACATTAAAAAATTAAGACTTTTTATACTCCAACACTTTCACTCCCTGAGTGGTGGTGGTAGTTGTGGATGTTTCTTCAACAGGTACCTTAACCTCTTTAATTACCTCAATCTCTTTAATTACTTCAACAGGTACCTCAACCTCCTTAATTACTTCAACAGGTACCTCAACCTCCTTAATTACTTCAACTTCTTTAATTACTTCAACAGGTACCTCAACCTCCTTAATTACTTCAACTTCTTTAATTACCTCAACCTCTTTAATTACTTCGACAGGTACTTCAACCTCCTTAATTACCTCAACAGGTACTTCAACAGGTACTTCAACATCCTCATCTTTAGGTGGAACCTCATCTTCTTTTCTATAACTAATAAAGAAATGTAATGAGGTTAAAGATATAATTGGTAATAATCCTCCGGAAATAAATGCTAACCATCTCTTCAATGAGATAGTATCACCACTCTCAATATCCATTGATTCCCATATAGGTAATGTTAATTCAACCCAAGACTTAAATAGTTGCCCATCAGAATCAATTTCTTTAAAAGAGTAGAATATGTTCCCAATCATTTGAATTAAAGTAACTAAACTAAACATAAACCATACACCGCCTTTTATTCTATTGGTAGTGGCAACTAAAGCTGTCATAGCACCAACTTCAATTGCGATTGAAAGGTATATTGCCCAACTAATAGGATTAGTTAATTCGTACCAAGAAACTACATGAGATATTGAAATACCCCCAACTAAAATAATTGGTATTAAAAACATAAACCTATTAGGGTTTTCCCTAATCCATTTCCATATCGTAACCATTACTTAAGTTTTTGTAATTTTTTTATCTCCAGCTCGATTTGATTTTGACGATTTACATCAAATATTTTTCTATCTGTGGCTTGAATCATTCTTTTTTCCACTCTTAAACCCTCAATTTCTAAGTCCACATTATTAGGTAATTCACTAATATTTAAATTAACCGAATCAATGTCAGTCTGAGTTTGAATTAAACCATCTTTAACTTTATTTAATTCTCTATCAACACCACAAGACTTAAAATAAATTAAGACTAATAAGACAACAATTACCTTAGAACCGTGTCTTTCAAAAAATTTGTTTACTTTTTCCATAATATTTTTTTTTATAAAATTAAAAAACCTTCTACAATAATAAATAGAAGGTTTTTTAGTTTTTACATATAATCAAATAAGACTGAACTTTCGTTTCTAAGTTTTCTTAATGCTTTTTGTTTTATTTGTCTAACCCTTTCTTTAGTCAGATTAAAATCCTCACCGATATCTTCTAAAGTCCTATTTGAACCTTCCATACCGAAATAATCGATAACAATCACTTTTTCTCTCTCATCTAAAACATTAAGAAGGGATAGTAGTTTATTCTTCAACATATCTTTACCCGATAAACCCTCATCAGGCATCTCAGCATCATGATTAGTAATTATATCGACTAAAGTATCCCCGTCCTCATTTATATTTCTATCTAAATCAATAACGTTAGGTAAAGAAGCAAATTTAGAACTTAATTGTTTTCCCGTTTTTTCAATCTCTTTCTTTTCTTTATATAAGTCTTGTACAACATTAACCGGTAATCTTATGGTTCTAGAATTATCATTTAAAGACTGTAGTATTGATTGTTTAACCCACCAAACAGCATATGAAATAAATCTGAGTTTCTTAGTCCAATCAAAGTTTTTTATTGCCTTCATTAAACCTAAATTACCTTCAGCAATTAAATCAGCCAAATCTAAACCTTGATTCTGATATTGTTTTGCAATTGTAATAACAAATCTTAAGTTACCTTCTAAAAGTTCTTGATTTATATTTTCGATTTCAACATCATTTAAAGTACCCGAACACATCAATTCAGAAAGTTCCCTTTCTCTTTTAGGTGTCATAACTTTAATTTTTCTAATGTCTTTTAAGTAGTGTTGTACTTCTTCCTGATTAATCGGGGCGCTAGTATTTTTTTCTTTCATTATTTATTTGATATTTCTTTTAATATTTGTTTTTCATCATCACCTATCGAATCTATCCCTTTGTCGAAAATTTTATCCAATATTTGGTTGAGTGTCTTTTTACTTTTTCTATTTCTAATCTTAACTATCTCATCGTCATCATCCTCTTTATCAACGATTTCTTGGTAAAGAAAATCGAAGTCTTGTTTTAATTTAGTATTTAAATGATTAATTAGTTCACTTTCATTAATTTCATCCGTGTTTTTACTAAAAAGATGAGTTTTAACATTATTGGGTAAATTTATTAAACTGTTTTCAACGTCGTATGGTAATAAAATATAACCATCACCAAAATCAGTTAATACCATCTCCGCCCACTCTTTTATCATACTAAAACTTTCTTTAGTTTTGAAAGTATAAATGTAATGGGACTCGTTGAAAAAGTAATTAACTTCTTCGGTGTTACATACAATTGAAATGTCTTCAGCTATTTCAACAACTTCACCTTCTATACCTTTATTTAAGATTATTAACGTGTAATTAAATTCTTTTTTTTTCATTTCTTCCCTCATATATTTTTTACAAATGTAGTCATTATTGTGAGACATAACTAATATTATCCTCTTTTTTTATTTGAACTACGTTATCTGCCCAATTATTAACTAAAGGATTGTGAGTAATAACGAATATTTTTTCAAAATAGTCTTTTATTTTTACAAAGAAACCACCAATCATATCCAAGTTCTCGTTTGACACTTTACCAAATACCTCATCAAAAACAACCACATTAGGTTTTGGTAGTGAACATATCTTACTTAGTACTGACCTGAGAGCTAATGACGCTATAGTTCTTTCAAAACCTGACCCGGAAGACATGTCTTTACCTATTTGTGTGTTATTATCAATCATAATAAATTCAACCTCATTTTTATGATTTATCTTGACTTCCAATCTAAAGTGACAACCATCCTCTAATAATCTCTGTAGTTCTGAATTTATCAAAGGCATCATAGTCTTCATTATCATTTTAGATATTCCATTTTTACCATAAATCTCCAAATATATTTTATATATTTTTTCTTGACTAGATTCCTCATATATTTTATTGATAATGGTTAAATTGTTTTTTATTTTTTCACCTTTATTTTCAATAATAAATTTATTATTAGAAATACTGTCAGTAATTTTAGTTTTATCAATACCTAAATTATCCATTAATATATCTGCCTTAATCAATTTACTATCAACTTCATTATTTTTAGATATTTTATCCTGAACTTCAAAATACTTTGTAAGTTTTTCTTTTATAATTTGAACTTTTAAATCTAAACTCTCTAAACTAACCTCGTATCTTTCCTTTATTAATTTATTCTTTTCATACTCTATAAATTCATTTTTAAGTTTAACAAAAGTATTCTCAATGATGTTTTTTTCCTTCATTAAGTTATCTAAATCATCTTTTTGTTGGATTAAACCATCAAATTCAGATATTTTTTTCTGAGTAATTGAGGCATTCATTAACTCAATACCACAGTGTTCACATTTTATACCGTCACCAACAGAACTTTTAAGTTTTTCAATTTCACCAATCTTAGATTCAACTCTAATGGTATTCTCATAAATAGATTTAACATCATCTTTTGCTTTATCATGTTCATCTTCATGATAGAATGAAGAAGGTTCAACGACATTAACAGATTCTATTTGACTAACTAACGTATTACGTTTTAGTTTATATTCATTAATTTGAATCTCTAATTTACTAGGTATTAACTTACTTATTTCACTATCAATATCATTAAATTTTTCTTTTAATAATCCGTCACGATAATTCTGACCATCAACCATTCTTTTTTTAATGGTTGATAACTCATCATTTAACTTTTTATTATCGTTTTTAATTTCAATAATCTCAATATCTAATTTTTCGTTGTCACTTTTTAGTTGTTCTGTGTTATATATGTTAGACATCATACCCTTAGAAAATTCAGAATAGATGGTTTTAGCAACTTCTTCTTTTCTTTTAAGGTAATCCAATCCCATAAATCTAGAAACAACCTGACCTCTTGCCGTTGGTTTAGCGTCTATTAACCCTTCTAAATTTGAAGAAGTTGTTAGAATAGTCATTAAAAAATCATCTTTAGTCCCAATAGATTTCTTAATGAAGTCCTCTGTCTCACGTCTTTGTTCACCGGTAAAACTTTGTAAACTACCATCTGAAAATCTTTTATAAAAATCTAAGTTAGTCTTAATGGTCCATTGATTTTTTTTAGATAATTTTCTTTCAATAGAACGAACAATAATATATTCCTCCCCATCAATTAAAATTTCACCTTTAACCATCACTTTATTCTTATCAGTAAATCTATTAAATACTTCTTCAGCTTTAGATGATTTAGTTGTTTCGTTGAAGAATAGAAATAGTAGTAAATCAACAGTTAATACTGTTTTACCACCAAAGTTAGGGGGATTTGACTCCACCACCGAAATACCGTCGCATTTTTCGAAATCAATTTTTTGATTTTGACCATACGATAAAAAGTTAGAAAATTCAATGTTTTTAATAAACCATTTCTTAAATGGTACTACATCATCATCTTCAGATGATAGTTGGTTATCAACAACTGTATTTAACTCAATAACATCATCAACTTGGTCATCGTAACCCTTAGATTTTAAAAACTCATTAATTAACTGTACCTGATAATTACCATCTAACAAATTAAAAGATATGTCCACATTATTCTCAACATCATCACCAACTTTTGTTTTTGTTATTATATTAACACTAGTTGTGTGATATTTCTTTTGGAAGTAATGTTTAACACTTTTTATTTTTTCCTGTGTAAAATTTTCAGCATAGTCCTCCCACACAACTTGTACATTGGGATTGTCATACTTATCAATATTTATTTTTTTACTCATTCTTTTAAGATTAAAATTCGGTGGTGGATTAAATAAATCCATATTTTTTTACTTTAATAGACCTTGAGTCGGATTTGTTGGTTTGTAATCCATATTAATTTCTACAGGTTTTACAGTTTCAGAAATCTCGTCGTTAGAATTAGAGTCACCACTATTAAGTGTTACACCGCTTGATTCCGTAATTTTATCTGTTTCTGTAATACCACTACTATTCTTTAAAAATTCATCGTAGTTAGTTTTCATAATATTTTCATATTCTTGTTGTAATTTTTTACGCTGACTAATAATGTTTTGATTTCTTAGTTTGACACGTTTGTTGTGAGCTTTTTTCCCACCTCTTAATTTTGACTTTGGCATAATCTATTTTTTAATTATTATTTATTTATTTATTATTTTTCTTCAAACCATTCAACGATTGTATTAATTGTCCAAACAATTCCTGAAGATAACACTCCATCGAAGAACCAACTATAAGTAATTGGTAGTTCTAAGTAATTATGTGTGGGCGAGTATAGAACTAACCCAAGAAAAAACCCTCCCCATGTTGAGAAACACATTGGACACGATATAATACCGTATATGAATTTACCCATTCCCCTGAATGGATTTAATTTATTTTCACCCCACCTGAGGAAAAAGTTTCGAAAACCTTCAAATATTGAGCTAAATACCACAATATTCATAAGACCATAACTTAAAAAAGACCATATTAATATTTCCATGTTTTTAATTGTTTAAATTAGAACCTTTCAAATAAACAGCACCAACCGGTTTAGTATTATTTTCAGATTCTTTAATTATTTTATTTAATTTATTTATTTTATCGTTTTTTTCAGATAAATCTTTCCTTAACTTACTTAAAGTTTCTTGAAGTTTCTTCTGATTATTACTTGAGTTAAGTATAGTTTTTTCTTCCGACAGTTTCAACTTTTCTAAGAACTCTTCTCGTTCTTTTTTAAATGAACTTTTTAACTCATTAATTTTGGTATCGTATTCTTCCTCAATTTTGTCACAATTATTGACAATATTTGTGACAATTTTTTCAGTCGGAACCTTCCTATCTACGTATTTGATAACCTCAACTTCTTTGGTGGGTCCGGGAACTTCTTTGATTACCTCGACTATCTTTTCAATTGGGACCTCAACTCTAACCTCCTTTATAACCTCCTTTATAACCTCAACAGGAACTTCAACTTTCTTTACAACCTCAATAATTTTTTCAACTTCTTTCTCAATAATTTTAGAGTCAGTAGTATCACCTATTAACCCATATTTTTTTATATTATACCCATCAATAAAACATTGTAATATGAATCCATCAATATCTTCAATATTGTTTAAGTCACAATAACTTCTCACATTACTTATTTGTTTTTTAGGTAACTTCATTAAGCGTTTTTTAAAATCTCAGAACCCTTCTCAATATCATCAAATGAATTTATTTTAAATGAAATGAATGGTTTGTTATTATCTAAGTCTATAAATTGGTAATCATCTTTTTTAATATCATACACACCGAACCCATGTTTACTAATACTTTCACCGTAATTTTGTTGTATAGTAGAACCAACCATATACGCCTTATTACCTCCGGGTATATCAAAAATTTGTCTCTTATGTATATCACCACATAAAACTAAATCACAACCTGAGAATTTACTAGAATCAAACCCTGTTTCAAACCTATACCCAATATCGGTAGTTAAACCTTGAACAGGACCATGAAATAACCCTATTTTTAAATTCTTAGACGATTCTATTTCAGGTGGTATATTACTTTCAACTAACGAATAAACAACCCAATCAATATTTTCATCTACGTAAACACCTCTATTTTTATAATAAACTATATTATCATTTTTAAGAGAATCAATTATTGGTGTTAAAGCATCTAATCTAGATATGTTATTTTCTAAAAAATCGTGGTTACCTATAATTAAAATTGTTTTAGCAATTTTAGAACATTCGGTTAACACCCAAGAAACCATTTCTATTAATTCAGGCGTCATTTGATTTTTAGAGTGAACTAAGTCACCGGTGAATAATATTCTGTCAGGTTTAATCTCCTTAAATTTTTCTAACATATCACTTACAATACTTTTATATTGTTCGTGATGTTTAAAAAGTCGAATGTGTAAATCCGAAAAATGTACTAGTTTTTTTATCATTTTTTTATTTTTATTTGATAGTTGTCGATAAACCAAATTGTAAAGTTAACCATAATTAATGACACCCAAAACATTGGGTACGTAAGATATCCCTTCATTAAAAATAAACCTATAGCGAGTATAATAGGTATAATAAAAACATAAGGTGTACATAATACACACCTATCTTTTTTCTTAATCCACATCATTAAATAATTTAAATTCTTCATTCATGTGCTCACACTCGTCACATACGTAAGTAGGAAAAGGAACTATTGTATCCTCAGAAGTTCCCGTGAGTAGCTTAGAGACTTTTTTTATTAAAACTATTTCTTTAAACCTAAATGAACCACATTCTTCACATTTTAAGCTTGGTTGTTGTTTTAAATCTATTTGAGGTTTTTGTAACCCACTTGATAAATCACTCATATTCTTTTTTTTATTAAATTTAATACTTTATTTTAATTTAGTCAAATACTTTGACATATCCATATTTAAAATTTCTCGTTGTGTTTTTTTAGGAACTCTAAATTCTTCAAAATCACCACTGTCCTTAACTAATACTACAATACCACCAAATACCGAAATATCCTCATATTCACTACCCTCTAACATTTTTAAAAGCAGTTTACAGTAGAAAGGTAATTGACAATAATAATGACCTAAAGCATTATCAGGTAAATCACTAAATGGATGTAACATATCTTTAGTCCAATATGTACTTTCGAAATTTTTTGGTTTATTAGTTTTCCAATCCGAAATAATTAAACCTATTTTTTTTAATTCAGGATTATATATTAACCACATTTTATCCGGTTGTCCGGTATAACCTAACTCAGGGTCACCTAACACCATTTCAGTGTCTAATAGTACCGCACCTCTCTCCTCCATTATTTTTAGAAATTTATTACCCCCATTAATCATGGAATCTCCTTTTAATATTTGAGTAAAGTCACAGTCAAATATAGGTTCTCTAACCTCTTTATCGATATTAAACATATCTAAGGTATTCTTTTCAAGAATAAAATGAACTCGGGAGCCTAAGTTAGTTGCGTAACTACCAGCGTCTGACCATTCTTTAAGTAATTTTTCTTTATATTCTAAATCACCCTTACTTTTTCTTTCGGCAATTTCGTCTGCCGGAAATGGAGTATAAAATATTTTAAGTACTTTAGAGACTGAAGGCCAAGTAGATGAAAGATTACCTTTTAAATCTTTCATTGTATAAGTATGTGTATCCTCTTCAAATGTAAGACCTAACACTTTTTGTCTATCTGAAACTATTTTTCTTATATTTTTAGCTACTTCTTCTAAATTAACCATATCTTTTTTACAAATATACATATTTTTTATTAATTAACAAAATTAATTAATAGTTTATTTTATTTTATAGTAGTAATCATCTATCTTACCTCTTAAATCAGCGATATCATTATCTACAGGCATTTTCACCACTTTTATTGAACCAAACAACCTACCCCCGTTTAATTCATGATACAACCTCAGAGAATCTTGCCAAGCATCCCCATCTAACGCTAATATAATATTTTTATTTACTTTCTCATATAAAGTGTTAAATAGAAGTTCACTCATATGTTTACCTAACATAGGAATACTATTAGGTAAAAATATAGAATCAAATACACCCTCAACCAAATATACATCGTCGTCCCAATCTATTAAAGACTCGTTAAATATTATCTTATCTTTCTCTTGTTCAGGGTTTTTATATTTAGCTCTCGTGTGAGGTATCCAACTACGAGCAATATAATAGTTTAAAATACCTAAATCATCGTAAGATGGTATTATAATTCTATTCGCATGTGTTCCCGTACCACAAAAACCTATATTATTATCTATAATCATTTTGTCAGTAATACCCCTTTCTCTAAGGTATCTCAAAGCTTGTTTGAACACAGGGTAATTTGGGTTACCATTTTTTATTAAAGTAAAACAATCAGGTAATTTTAATTCCTTTCTTTTCTTTTCTTTAATTTTAAACTCTTCCGGTTGAAATATTTTATATATTTTAATCTGTTCTTTATTACCGTAAGTCCTAATTAACTTAAATAAACTTCCGTGAGTACCGTTATTTGCGCCACAACTCCAACAATGAAATAAGTGTTTTTCTAAAGTAACTTCTAAATTACCCTTTTTCTTACCATCATCACACTCAGGACAATTATAACCATATTGTAACTTACTATCATATACCTTTTCAGGTTTACCTAGTATGTTTTCCAACATATTTAAAAGAATGTCTTTAGTTTCGTCCATATTATACAAATATAGTTATCTTTTTTTTAAAATACAAACTTTACTGATTTTATTAAGTCTTTATATTTATAATAATAATAAATGAGATGCCAACAACAATAACAATTAATAATATAACAGGAGTAACACCATATAATGTATATGTGTGTCCAAATCCGTCAACCACATGTGTTTATATTGATACTATAACATCAATACCATATAGTTTTGACATTCCATCATTTATGGATGGACAGACTTCTTATATATTGAAAGTTATTGATGATAACGATTGCATAATAACAGAAACATTAACCCCTTAATATGAGTTGTTCAGGAAGTACATACTGTTTTACAAATACAGGGAATAATTTAATTAACGATACCTACATTAGTGGTGGTACTCATAACTCAAACTTATATTACACAGGTGTAACAAATAACTTGTTTATTTATTATTCAACCACCAATGATGAGTGGTGTTTGTCAACAGCACTAGATGGTAGTTGTTTAATGTCCGGAGATTCTCCGGGACCATCTCAAGGGTGTCCTGATTTTAGTAATTTTTACTTCTCAGAAGGGTTATGTCCAACACCAACTCCAACACCAACATCTGCAGTAGATTGTAGTGATTTAGACTTTGAAGCGTTATTTGATTGTGATGTAACACCGGAACCATCACCTACCTCAACTCCAACACCGACACCAACACCAACTATAACACCAACATCAACAGATTTATGTGGAGGTGTTGATATTATTGCAACAATAGAATCAATAACACCTACCCCATCACCAACACCTACCATAACCCCAACCACATCATCACCGGTAGTTAGACCTTGTACTTTTTCAGGTGATGTAACTTTTAACGTAATAGATGGTGATATAGTGTGTCCTTATAGTTTTGAATTTCAAGATTGTTATAACGGAGCGACGTATTTAACAACTTCTCAAGTTTCAAGCCCCTCAGGAGGTGAATTAGAAGAATTTGATATATTTAATGCCGATGTTAATGGTGAACGTCGTTGCATATCCTTTATAAAAATAAACTTATTAGAGATTGGTGGTGATATTATAAATTTAATATCAGGACCTATAGGAAAATCAAATGAAGGTGATTGTATCCTTTGCGGACCTTCCCCAAGTGTAACACCAACATCAACAGTAACACCAACACCAACACCAACATCAACCTTACCTATTTTAGGAATCCAATTAGAAGAATGTTGTACTGGTACAAGTTTTATTTTGGAAAATTATTTCGGGACGAATCTTATTCTTGGTGAGACGTATTATTACACCTTTACCGGAGGGGCTGATATTTGCGCTACAGTTGTACCATATTCAGGTTTAGGTCAGTCATATAACTATTTAGGTATTGGTGGACCTGTATTAATGCAACAAGGATGTGACGATTTAGAATGTCCATCATGTGGTGATGAAAGTTACTACGTATATAGAAGATGTGACGATGCTAAATATTGGTTAGTACAAACAGTTTCAGGTTCAACAACAACTTCAGGAGAAGTTGAAAAAGATGTTGAAGATTATTGTTGGGAGTTTCAATATATTTCAGTAGGACTACCTAATTTAGCCCCAGAACTTAATGTAATAAATTTTACGGGTAATTACTTCTCACCTAATACTACGGTTTACAATAATTGTGAATCTTGTAATGTTTCATGTATTGATTGTGAGTTAGAAGGTTACGCATACATAAAAACTCAATAAAACTTAATATAATTATATGCCATTTTCAGCTTCAACTTGTTTAACTAACACCGGAACCACCCCACTAGGAGGTAGTTTTAATATTTACTCAGACACAGACCAATTCTCCAACGCGTTTCTAACCAATGTTAGTGATACCGATTTATTTGGCGCTAACTGTCCATATATCATGAACAATATTCCGGATGGAACAACCTTAATTAGAATTATTGACACTTCAACTAGTTGTTGTGTCACCATAACTTTATTGTCCAACGATTTATGTACTACCTGTGATTTATCTTTTGATTTGTTTGATGATAATAATGTTGGTAGAATTGTGGCGGGTAATTTAACAGGTAGTTGCCAAAATGAAATTACTGATTATAAAATATTTTGGTACGGACCTGACTCTACAACTCAAATCGCCTTCACATCGGGATTTGGAACCGAATTCCAACCATACGAATTAACACACCCATTAACGGGTATTAATTCACCAACCGCATTGGCGGGTGTATATGTTCCAGTAATAGATAAAATTAAATTAGATGGTCTTGAATTTTCTCAAACCGGTGAAACCGGTTATATTCAAGCAGAATTAGAGTGTTTTAATACAACAGTCGTTACCGTTTCATCTTTTAATTGTGATAATGGAGACGAAGAAGGTGATTACACTCATAGAGTTAATTTTTCGGGAGCTTCAGCAGGTAATGACCCTTTAACATTATTATCAACATTTGATTTGGACACCACCACTGATTATTTTGCTTGGAAGTTTAAGGGTTTTCAGGTACCGGACTCTTTAAAAATTACCTTCGTAGGTTCGTCTTACCAAGAACCACTTATTTTAGAATATTGGACAATTGGGTATCAAAGCAACACAGTGAATATAAACCCACTAGAGATACCAAAAACTGATAGAGCGTATTCATACTATAAAAAAGTAACACCATTAACATCGTTAACTATTAACCCAGGTGATTATTTAATTTTAGAGGTAATCCCTAATCCATCTAACCCTCAAACAAATTGGGATTTTTATTTTACTTGTTTAGACACATTTGATTGTTCAATATGCTTAGACAACTTTTTAGACACACCCTATAAAATTGATGTGTCTAGTATCACACAAGAAGATGAGAGTTGTGGAGCAAAAAGAATAAATTATACCTTATCAGGATGCACAGGAAATGAACTTATGTCTAGCGATACTGGTAAGTATTTAATTAGTGAGGGTGGAGGTTCCGTTCTTAGTAATACATTCAACACCATGCGCTATTTTAACTCATCGGGTGAAAGGGATTTTGATGCTTTGTATTTCACAGGAAGGACATCCTGTAGTATTTCAAATTCACAAATTTTGAGAACTTGCTCACAATCAAATAGCAATACTATCAGATTTGAAAAGTCTGTTACGTCGGGTGGCGAAGGTCAAATTGATATGTTCTTTAGTGATTTAAGTGATTTAACCGAATATTATGACTCATACCAACTTCAAAAAAACAGTTCCAATTTTATTGACGACTCATCATTGATAGAATACTACCAACAGGTAAAATTAGCTATCCCTAGTTCGTCGGGTAACGAAATTTGTGGTGACGGTACAATTGAAAATGACTATCAAATACATTTTAGTTCTGTAATAACGACAGGTACAACAACCGGTGGATACACCTTATCAATGAGTATGCCAACAATTTCAAATAATATGACCTTTACAAGTTGTGAAGAAAATTGCGAAAGTAGAACGAACGCATTTGTTAATTTGGTAAATATTGCATCAACAGGTACAACGAATAATTTTATTGTAACCACTAACACAGGTTCGAGATATGTGAGACCATTTTATGGATTTAGAAGAGTAAAATTTACTGTTGATGCTCCTAGATTAGAGAGTACATCGAGTGGGTCATATAAATTTTCTGAGATTCTTAATTCTACTATACCTTTTTCAGGTAGTACCTACCCATATACACCAATAGAATCATTAACATCACAAACTTGTGATTTAACAAGTAAGGGGGTGTTAGAAGACATAGGACAATATATGTATCAATTTGTATATGTATTTCAGTATAAAGTTGTGGTGGATGAAGATAATTTGACAAATTTCGAAATTAAAGCAAACCCAATATCTAACGGTGTTTTACAATCAACTAATTTTCCCGATACTGCGGTTACGGTGGTGAATAATGTTGTAACATATGAAAACCCATTATACACTTTTTAAAATTTACTTTAGATATAAGTAAAAAAAAAACCACAATAAAAGTGGTTTTTTTTATAAGTATTTTTATGTTTTACCAAATACCTTCTTGACCCATATAACCTAAGACACAAGCATAAGCATCAGTTTGGTCAAAATTTTCTTTCTTCAATGTGTTATTTCGAGTATATTGCCATTGTATTTGAGGTTCTTTTTTAGCAACTAAATCAAATATTATTTTTTTCTTATCACATCCTTTTTCATATCCACCGAATAATACTTTCTTACCTTTAGCATTTTCCTTAACCAATTCAGGAAAGGCGAACTTCCTAGAATTATATGTAGATATAAAAACAGGTACTAAACCTAAAGTATCATATATTTGTTTGGTAACTAAAGTATTAAATCTAAGTAAGACCGCAATAGTTCTAATGTTATTTGAATTTAATAAAGGTTCTTCTATAACAACTTTAGTTATACCAATATTTTTATACTCTATTAATTTATTATTAAATATTTCAGATTTTAATATTAATTCCTCCATTTTATCCTCAACTTTAGGTTTAGGTACCGGAGAAATGTGAGTTAACTCTAACAATTCTTTAGTTTGTATGTCGAATAATGCACACCCAATAGTTTTAGTCGAAACATCTAACCCCAAAACTTTAGGACTTTCTTTTAGTTCTTTACTCATATTTTAGTTAAAAATCAAATTTAATAGAAAACTGTTGAATCCCTTGTCGTAAAACAGGTGATTGTAGCTTTGATATAATCATAAGTTCTTTTTGAGAATCGTAAAGACCTATCTCACTCATATATACAGGCTCATCTTTTTTAGTCACCGTATCAATATTCCAAGTAGGGTTAGAAGTTTTTAGAAATTCTGTTTGACCTAAATTTATTTTATATACCATTTCATATATAGTAGCTTGTATATCAGTTTCTAAAGAACCGTAAAAATAATATTCATCACCAAAGTTAAGTTCGTCACTTGAACTACCCAATGTAGGTATGTTAACATATTGAGACAAGTCATAATATGGAGCTAAATCGTATATATCTTCAGTAATAACAAAAGTAGTACCTGTTAAACCACTAGGTGTCAAATAACCATTGACCTTAGAACTATCTAATTGACTTGTATAATCAATTATTCTCCATTCAGAAGAATCCGGTTGAGTATTCCCTGTAACTTTTTGACAAATTATTTGAAATCTATCAGCAAGATATCCCGGATTTATATTACAAACATCATCACACGCTAAATCCGGTTCAGTATATGACCCTAAACAACCAAATTCATCACCAAAACTAACAGTAACATCCTGAGAAGATAAAGATGGTGTACAATTCTTATCGGGTCCGTCAACTTTTCTATAATAATTACAATGTAGTGAATTAGTAAAACTAAGATTATTAGTAAATCTATATGTTACGTATAAATATTCATTTGAATTATCTAATAACCCATCACCAAGACTACTTGTTATTATATTAGGAACTATTAATCCTGTTTCAGGTGCGGGTAATGTCCAATTTCTATTTGACTTATATGACATCGCCGCAATTATTTCTTCATCATCAATAACAATTAACTGAGAATCAGGAAAAACTTTACCAATTCTATTAGGTTTACCAAAATCACTACTATTAGGATTATCATCCCATAGGTGGTAGTAACGTATACCCGGATTATTCATGTCATCATTCTTAGTTGACATAATGTATTGAGGTTCAAATAAATTTAAATTTGAACTAAAATTAGGTGGGTCAACCCAAAAGGTTTGACCATTACAACAATTAGGGTTTTTATGCCACATTAACCAAGGGATATGTAATTTAAAGTTTCTAGCTTGACCCGTAGTATTTGATGGGTTCGAATTATCGTATGGTTCAAAAGCAAATTTTTCACCATAGAAAAAATCTATTGTTTGATTAGTGTAGTGTATTACCGCAATTGCCTTTTGCTCTTCAGGTTCTACAACAACTTTATTACCTACCGAATCATAAAAATAAACATCACTAGTATCTGTTTGACCACTACTCGAAGCGTAACCCAAATATTCTTTAGTACCTAAATAATCCACAGAACCAAATGTCGAATAATCCTTAAACGCCGATTCGTATAACCCCGCAGGATTTACAGACCAAGGAATGTTCATATTCCAAACTTTAACGTCAGACTCATCTGTTTGACAAATAGATTCGTAATTAATTACATCATCATTCCAATGAGGTGTAGGTGTAGTACTATCATATATAGTTGTCATGTTAGGTGGGTAAACTATAGTTCTAGCATAACAACAACCACTTAACAAATAAGTAAAGTCAGGTGTTACTCTATCTAAAGTTACCTCATCTAAACAGACATCTAAAATTTTATAGGTCATCATAGGATAACAACTATCAAAACTCATAAAACAATCTAAAACGGGTTGTTGTGAAGTCGCAGAAGGAGTTGGCTCAATATATGTTGCAGTAGGTGTTGGTGTTACGTCCGGAAGTGCACACGGGTCATAACTCGGTGTTGGAGTCATAGTTGGTGTCGGTGTTGGTGTAACAGGAGGTTGTTCACATTTACAATCATCACCACCGTTGCCATTATAATAAATTGTTATTAAATCACCTATTTTTGGCATTCTAACAATATCAGTATTACACCCCGAATAAATGATTTTAATTTTATCCCCACCATCTAATTTAGACATATCAACAATGTAATTAGAATTTATAGTATAGTCACTATTAGTATATGCACTCCAATTAATAGTATCCGCCGTAGTATTACCACTAAAAAAACCTCTTGTCGCCGCTTGATTATATATTGGAGAAATCTTAGCATCGGGAAATGGTATTCCATAAGTATTACCATCACCACCATCAACATAAAATGGATATTTAATATTTTGTTTATTAGATTGAGGATAACCCGCCGAATTTTGAGCATTAAAACTAGGTTCTAATATATTAAAACTTTTTGGACTATACGTATCAGGTAGAGCATTGTAACTAACTTCACTATCCCCAATTTGAAAGTACTTTATATTAAAATCACCTTTAGCTAATTTCAATCTAGCCGCATCTGTAATTTTTGTATTAATTAACGCTGAAGTATTTTTTAAGATATATCCCATTATTATTATTATTTATTATTCATTTTTATTTTTTTCATTTAAGGCTCTATAAAATTATTATTTACAACCGTACAGCATTCACAACCATTAATACGTAGATTACTTATTTCGAAAGAATTAGAATCAGTACCAAAATCACATCCGTTATTTGCTGGAATATCAAAAGTCAATTTAGAATCGGTAGTAATAATTATATTATCTGCATTACCAATAACTACATTACTCCAAGTGTTAGTAGTTGTTATATATTGAATTGTGTGATTAATCCCTCCACATTGAGGTGAAGCAGGAAGAAAACTTCCCATAATTCCACTAAAAGGACTTATAGAAGTACCATTTTTCGTTAAGTCAACAGTTCTAACTAAATCAGAATATCCCGGTTTTCTACTATTCGCCCAAATACCCGTATGGACAATATCAGCATCTATAGTAACACCGACAGGTAATGGTGGTGTAACCGAGAGTGTAGTTTGAAATAATCTATGATATATATCTGGACTCTGAACTATTACCTGCGTCGTAGTTGATAAATTTACCGAATATGAAGTTTGTGGTAATAATGGATTTAATGTTATTGAATCATTAATAATATTACCAAGACTATCCTTTACTGAAACCGAATAAATCCCCGGACATAGTTCAGTATATATATTACTATTATCATATGTTACACCATTATTAATTGAATATTCATATGGTGGTTGACCTCCCGAAGGATTTAAAGTGATTTGCCCATCACAAATACAACTTGGTTGAGATACACTAGTATCTAAAAGAAACGCAATCGATTCTTCACAAGTACCTGACGATACAATTAACGTTTGTAAAGTAACACCTAAAGGAAACCATTCCATTATAGGCGGATTCGACGATAATAAATCTGTAGAAAATAATTGACCCGCACCTGATGTACCACCAGCAGTAAAATTAATTGGACAAGTCAAATACCATAGCTCATTCTGCGGATTATATAGAACTTCACAAACATTAAATGTGTTATCAGCTATCCATTGAGGATTTCCTAAATTATCATATCCATTACCAACCATATTAAGTTGAACACGAGGTTGTGACCTACCCACAACCTGATACGTTATACAAAATTCTTCTAAAGGTGGTTGACATTGAGTACAGTTAGAATATCCCGTATCTAAACTTAACGAGTATGATGGTCCTACGTAACCTATTATATCTTCAATATATTCCCAACATCCTGGTACTTCATTAAATGTTGAAACATTATTAGCTCCCGGATTAACAACATTTAACCCATATAATGTATCAGCATTTGATTGTTGTGAACCTGAGAATACTATATCGTAAAACTGAGTTTGTTTTTGTGATGCAGTTAAGTAACCAAATTGAGTACCTCCCGTAAATCTTTCCAACTCATCACCAACAGCATATGAAGGTTTGTCTGTCCATGTCGAATCATCAGTTAAATCTATAGAAACTAATAACGTATATGGGTTAGTTGAACCTATAGGTATTTGTCCACTTCCACTACCCATTCTACCTGTATTGTATATACTAATAGTTGTATTGGTTTTTATAACTTTAAATCTGATTTGACCCTTATCATCGTAATTACCCATACCAAATGGTGAAGTACTTTCCCATACTATAGTACTGAAATTACCTGAACCATCAGTAAACGATTGAGTATTGTTATTTGGATTGAAAGATATTCTAGCGATATTATTTTGACTGTTTAAAATAAAGTATAACGTTTGTGTCTGACCTGAAGGACCATACACTCCACTCTCATCCTTAAACGCGGCTAAAACAAGACCTATCGTATCATTATCGGGCGCGGTACTACCCAAAGTTACTTCATGGTTATATTCATTATAACCACATGTTGAGTAAAAACCGTTCATTAATCCACTATTTTGTGAACATTCAATCATTTTTGTAACTCCACCCGCATCTGTAATTTTATCGATTGCCGTCACAACTGTATTAGATACACCACTAACGGTTAGATTATCATTAGTTAAAGAGGATGTAGACCAATTACTTGATGTAGTTAAAAATCTTGTAGCTGTCGGGTTACCATATGCTAATCCTGTGTCTATTGTTGGATTCCATGTTGTCCACCTATATATCGCACCACCCCCAACATCAAATGATACTATAAATTTATTTAGATAAGTATTATAATAGAATTTACCCTCATTTGATTCTTCTGCAGTTACGGGAGCCACGTCTTCACCCTCTTGCATTGTGGTGCCGTAGGTCCCTAAGTAGTTAAGATTAGTCGCTCCAGTATAAAAATACATGTTAGGGTCATTAGTTATTATAGTTCCATTTATTTGTAACCCCGATTGACCTGCACCAGGATAGTTAACTCCTGCAAAATTAGAAAATCTAACCCAATTACTAACAATCACGTCAGGGTCTGTTTGCTCACCAAATGAAATATCTGTCTCAAAACATCCGACACCTCTACATCTTTCATATACACTAATAATTTCACGTGTTGGAGTTTCTGCTGTTAATACACAGACAGTATTTGCTGTAAAATCACCATAAAAATCTGTAATAACCGCAGGATACTCACCGACACTTAAACCATAAATAGCTAAACCTAAACCTCCGTTACCCCAAGTTATATTATAGGGTGGTGTACCTCCGGTAATAGAAATTGAAGCAGAACCATCAGATAAAAAAGACGAACTAGGATTAATAACAACACACTCGACCTCCATAGGAGTTATAGTAATAACTTCACAATCATTTATAAAATCAGATTTAGCCATAGTTTAGTTTTATATTATAAATAATCAGTTACTCCTTTTTTTTTAACTAGAGACTTCATTATTTCAATGTATTTATGTGTAGCACTGTTTTTATCTACAAAATCAAAATAATTATTGTCGTTTTTTAACTTGTCTAAAGGACTGACATTAATATAATCTCCTTTATAAAACTTAGTATCTTTAAGATTGTCTGTCACTCCAGCCATATGTAATATAGGTTTAGTTTTAAAAATATCTATATTGTCAGTAGCCCAAGAAAATTCTAACTCATCATCTATTTTAGTACTAATACCATGTAACCATAAATTCCATAATAAAGACCACATCTCAGCCGTCCAAAATTGAATCCCTCCGGCATTAATCGGATTTCTTCTATGGTAATCTAACATCTTATTATATAGTGGGAGACAATCTTCATATATTTTCACCCATAGTTCATAATTAGTATTTTTTATTAAGTATTGACCACCACCCGAATTTTCTTGATTACACTTAACACACTCAACTTCTAATCCAATAACCTCAGTCATCTCATCAATTAATTGACCTTCATAGGAATTTGGATGTTGTTTTTCATATCTATCACAACAAGTTTTAATATAATCGTAACCAATATACCCTATAGTGTCAGATAAATAAGTAATATCATCATTCATCAATTTTTTAAAATCAGGTAAAACTCTAAAAATAATATCTGAATCATGTAAGAAAAAACATTTTCCATAGTTAGGATATTCTTTTAACCATTTAGAAATTAAGTATGGTTTAATACTTGGAATATAACTCTTATCACCCCTATCGTCTTGATAGTGATGAACATTAACACCCAACTCTATAAGTTTTAAACTCTCTTCACTAGGTTTGTCACCTTTCTTAACTATACCTAATATAATATGTATATTTTCAGGTGGAATACCTAACTCAATAAAGTTATGTACATACACTTTAATTTGCCAATGAAAATATGGGACATCAGGTTGTGAAGTAACAAATAATGGTAACATAAATGAATTTTTCTTTAGAAAAAAAATAAGTCTATTTTTAATTTTTTAAACGCTTTAGATTAATTTTTAAAAACATTCATAAACGTTAGTGATAGAACCATTTGTATCAACTATTGCAGTTATAGTCCCCCCACCGGTAGGGTTATATGATAAACGGTAAGTCTTATTAGCACCGTTAAATATGGTTAAACTTGGAGTATAAACAACATCACCATTTTCAGGAATCGGCCATGAAGGGTCTTGAGCGACTATAAAACAATTAACATCAAGTCCAAAAATACATTGATTTGCACCAGGAACTTCGTCATCATTCTGTTGTGACCTTAAAGCATTTCGATATAGAACTTCACCCTCACTTGTTGGTGTTGGTGTCGGTGTTTGCGATAGTGGAGGTGGTGGAGGTGATTCATAACAACACCCTTGAGATTCCAATAGAACACCTTCTTGACTCAGAATATTCTTTGTACATATTTCAATTTCATCACCAGGCTTCACTATGGCTGTGTTTATAATAGGTATCTCTGAATAACAATCAATCCATCTAATAATACCTTCTTTAGTTAAAGGTAGAGTACTAACAATATATGTTATACAGTTACACGTAGGTGTTGGTGTAACCGTAGGTGTCACCGTATTTGTCGGAGTCACCGTTGGTGTTGGAGTTACAGTATTTGTTGGTGTAACAGTTGGTGTAGGTGTTGGTGACACTCCAGGCGTTCCCGTAGGTGTTGGTGTTACGGTATTTGTTGGTGTTACCGTTGGCGTTGGTGTTACCGTTGGCGTTACCGTAGGTGTTATCGTAGGTGTTGGAGTAACCGTTGGAGTTGGACTTGGTGGAGGACCACAACTAACACAAGATATATTATAATGTATAGTCGTATCAACTCTAAAATTTTTGGGACCATTATAATCACAATCAGTCGAAACTTTGATATAATTGTCAACAAGTATATAAGTTAAATCCTCTATTCCCGGAAAAGATTCCGATAAATTTTCAATGGAAGTTAACCATTCATTATCACTTGGGAAATCATTTAAAGTATAACCCGTATAAAACTGTTGAGAAACAACTGACCCCCCTAAGGTTACCGAATTTTCAAATACCGCATAATTTAAAATACAATTAGTATCGTCAATAGTTAAATCAAAAAACCCTTCATTTAACATTTCTCTAGGTCCTTTATTTATTGTTGTACCCGAATTCTCAAAATCACCACTACAAACATTATATTGTTGTCTCGTATTAATTATATCATACCCTGTAATAGTAACACTTCTTTCTTTTACACATAAATTAGAGTCAACAACTCTTAAGGTATACGTACCCGCACTTAGATTAGTTATGGTATTACCTGTTTGACCACCAACATTATTAGAAATCCAATCTAAAGTGAAAGGTGGTTCCCCATCAATCATAAAAGCACTAACCGTACCATCAGAACCCCCATCGGCGTTTGTGGAATTTAATATAAAATCAACAGAACTAGAATAATCTATAAAAAACAATTCCGTTTGGGCACATCCCGTATTATCTAAAACAGTAGCAGTATAACTACCTGAAGTTAAATTATTAAAAGTTGTTGATGTTAATCCATTAGTAACACTATTACCGTTTATTTGATATGTAAATGGTGATGTTGCTCCACTAGAAACTTCTATAGTTACAGAACCATTACCTAAATTACAAGTGGTACCTGTAGTTGAAATACTTAAATCATATGTACTTTCATCATCAATAACAATAGTCTCAGTATATTCACAGGGACCTAAATCTTCGACTTTGACTTCATAAGTTCCCGGACTTAAACCATTGAACCCATAACTTGAATTATTTACAGTATAGTTAACCGTAGAATTATCAGGATTTGTTAAAGTATAGGTATAAGGAGGAGTACCCCCGAATAAACTAATTGTTATAGTACCTCCATCATTATCACATATGGAATTTGTTTTATTAACACTTAATACTGAAAGACCCCCCGGAGTTGAAAGACTAGTTGATGTTGAAAACGAACATAATCCAGCATCAGTGACTTGTATATTTAAAATACCTGCACCTAAATTTGTAAATGTATTAGACCTGTCAAAGGTAATATTTGTCGAACCGTTAGACCCCGAATAATAAAATGGTTCTGTACCTCCCGTTATATTAATTGTAACTTCACCGTCATTACTATCACAATTTGGACTAACGCTAGTTATTGAACCAAACCCAACAGGTAAAACTTCAGAAATTAATTTAGTTTTAGATACCGAACAACCTGTACTATCAGTAACTACAACCCCATATGTGCCAGCAGTTAAACCTGTTATACTATCTGTAGTCCCACTGTTAGACCATAAATAAGTGTAAGGTGGATTACCTGTTAATCCCGTGATAAATATTTTACCGGAACTCTCGGCACAACCTGCGTCATCAACAGAATAAAACCCATAGTCAATAGTTGTCGAACTTTGAATTATTACCGTTTCAGATTTCCCGGTACAACCTCCCCCGTCACTACCAATAACATAATATGTACTAGCCGATAAACCATTAAAAATAAATTCATTACTAAGTGACGACCCTGAAGTCAGAAACCCGTTAACATTATCATATAATTCAAACGTCGCAGTATTATAAAAATTAGTGGTTGTAGCCGTAAGTGAACCGTTATTATTACCACATATCGTATTATCAATATTTGTAATATCTATTGTAGTCCCACTTGATATATTAATATTAACAGGTTGTACCGTATTGGGTACACAACTATCTATGATATTAAAAGTATAGGTTCCCGCAGATAAACTATTAATAGTATAACCCGTAACACCGGGACCTAAAGGTATTGTACCTAATGAAGGACTAATCCACTGTATTGTATAATCGGGTGCAGAACCATCAATATCAATACTAAACGCACCCGTTCCGAGATTGGAACAATCTCCACTAATACTTGGTAAATATGATATTAAACAACTCATTATTAATTACATAAAATATTTATATTTATACCGACATTGATTTTAAAATTTGTTCCTGTTTCAGAAACAGAACATATAGGGTTATATACACCAACCTTACTACTCACTAAACTCGATGGGTCTTCAAAGTAATAATAGTCATAACCTAAATTTTTTAAATCGTTTAAAGACTGAGTTAAAGCATTATCCCAAACTAAATTTGACGGTGAACTTAATTGTGGTGTTAAATACCCCAATCCATTAAAAAAAGGTGTTTCAACAACTAACACATCGTCAATATATAATTCCACATACCAATTAGTTTGTAAACTATTTATGACACAATCATCTAACACATATCCATTATCACCCAAATAATTTGTTAATACTACACCCAATAAAGAACCAAAGTCCTGCATATTTGCATTCCACGGATATACACTACAAACTAATTCTTCAATAGGACAATCAGGTCTAAAAATATTTGTAACTAACTCACATGGATTACAAGGTACAGGAATCAATTGACACCCTTCTTGTCTTCTCCAAACCATCTTTTGCCTATGAAATATTGAATTTTCGTATTTAACACCACTATTCCATATTGTAGAAGCTGGCACCATTTGTTCAACTAACCTAACCCAATAGTCTCCAATACCCATAACATATTCAATCATGTTCTCATAATTGAAATTATTATTTTCAACACCTATGTTTTCCTGTGATTGTAAATATTTCCAATACACAGACTCAAGTGTAGGATATCCACCTGTTTTACCATTAGAAGTATACATCCTATTTCTAACATTAATCATGTTAATCCAAAATGTTTGAGCAAACTCAAAGAATGTTTGAGTTCTTGGTCTTGACGAAACAGTTGTATCATCAACCCCACCTCTAATAGGTAAATTAATATAATTATCACCTGATATTGGGTATCCATATCTGTTAGACATATCCCAAACATCATAAACTAAACCTTGAGCCGGATTTAAAAATAAATCAATATTTTTTACATTTAAAACTAATTTATCGTTTTCGGTGTAATATACAGCATTCATTCTACCATCTAAATTACTCCTTAAACCGGTTTCAGTGTTAGTCCAACTTTTATTATTATCAATTTCCTTTCGTAAGTTAAACTTAACACCCATATATGGGAAATCTTCATATCTATTCAAATATTCTTGACCATAAGTAAACGGCTGTAAAATAGTTTGGAAGTCCGGATTGTTTCCACTAAAAACACTATTAGTTAAATCTACTTTTTCTGGTGACCTATGTTGAGGTGTCGATTCAAACCATCCTGCACCTTTTTGAAAAAAGTATTCTCCCCCAATTAAAGGTCTTCGAGGATACCCATCACTATCTACCGGATATTCCTCTATCTGTACATTGGAATCTTCAATTGTGTTACTAGTAGTAAAACCTGTATATTGTACCCCCATTATCGAAAAGGTATTTCCTGATTCTAATATTGGTGTGTTAGAAACGTAAGTACCTCCCGATATTTCCGCATATTGTTTATCAAATTCCGTTACACTTATTTTTTGGTCGGCCAAATACACATACTCATTAAATTCAACTAAAGCATCAGGGGCACCTATTAATTTCATCAGATACTCAATAGATTTTCTTGTACCTTTAGATTTAAATAAGTAACCCGAATTCAATATCAAATTCCTATAATATTCATAGTTAAGTTCATCAGGAGTTTTTTCAGTACTTAAACCACTAAATTGTGATTGGTCAGTGTTTGAACCCCCAAATACAGAATTTAAAAATTCATCATTACTTATGGGTGAAATATTAGTTTCCCAACCCAATGTTTGTGATAAATTTCTTAATAATTGTGAAGGTATATCATTTCCGGTATTATAATTAACCGAATTCATATAAGCTAACGCATCTATAAATTTCTTAGATTCATCAAAACTCCTACCATAAATTTGTAAAGTTTTCTCAACTTTTTGGTCTGACGTATCAAATTCCTTCAACGAACCTGTTATCATAAATCTAGAAATTATATTAGTTTTATAACCATCAAATTCTTGACTTACATCATTTAGTTGAGTTAAATAATTTTGAAATCTAGATGTTAATATATCTAAATTCCATTGTCCATATAATGGCCAACTAATTCTATTGGACGCAATACTAAATGTACCATCATCAGATTCTCTCGGAACTTTAAATGTTGCGGTGTAAATAGGTGAGACATCTCGATTAAGTAAATATTTTTCAACTTCATCAAAATACATACTATATGATTTATTAACCTCAGTATCGTTAGGTCTTATAACTAAATCATCATAGGTAAATGATTGACCTGAAAAAGGATTACCTTGTACATAAAACTTTAAAATACCTGTACTTAATGACGTTGTTGGTAGTAAACTAGTTAATTTATATTCACCACCATTGAGAAATAAAGAATATTTAGTAAATTCAACACTAATATTTCTTAGAGGTGATACTTCATTTTCTCTAACATCTAAATTACGTGAAGAATTTGTTGAAAAGTCAACCGAAAATGGGTTTCTTAATCTACTAACATTTAACTCTATCTTAGTTTGGTCGTATTCACTATAATAAATAATATTATCCGCCGTAATACCTGTAGTATAATCTATACCCATAGAGGTTGACTCTATACCTGCAGGAAAATAATTAATAATGTTTTGAACTGATACGGACATTCTTTTAACCATTGAACCGTATTGTGTGAAATTGGTAATTTGAGATAAATCAAAATTAGGAAAAACTTTAAAATTCTTTTGGAAAATAAGTCTTGATTCCTCATCACTATTAATACCTAAGTTTTCTAAAGAAATTGGCGTAGAAAATGTACCCGTATTAAAAGTCCTATTGACCTTTTCATCGGATGTTGATTTAAACTCGAAATTTCCTTGTGTTAATCCACCTCCAGTAACTGTCTGTAAACCGACAATGTTATCTGAGAAAGTACCTTCCCCTGATGGGCCCTGAGGCGGGTAACTATATTTAACTACCGGCATTATTCTGTTATATTTGTAAAGTTTTTACTAAAATCGATATCAGAACCTCTGTCCTGTCTAACTTCGTAAAGTAATTCATTAAATTGGTCTCTGATTTCATATAAATTATATTGTTTATAAATGTTATTATCCGTATCGTAAATAGTATATATACCATCTTCCATAGACTTAGTTTGATTACCGTATAACGATATCGCTAATGTTGATATATCATGTTCAACTATCTCAATATCCATAGTTATAGGGTTAAAAAACGTATTGGTTACTATTATATTTTGATTAGGCTGACCGATATAAGGTACAGCGTTAGGCTTATTTGTTGGTGCTGAAGATGGTGTTAAAGTACAAAAAATCAAATTCGTATTACTTTCAGTATATCTATATCTAACCGCTTTTTGTGAACTATTAGTCAAATTTTGAACAACCGGTTCACAAAAAAATGATGACGTTATTAATCTAAAGAAATTAGGTACTTTAGTACCATCATCGTTTAAGTATTCTATTCTAAAACCAACTAACCCTTGAGTAACAAATTTATTTCGATATTCAGAAGGTACGGCATTTAAATCAATAACAATACCCTTAACATTGGGTAAAGATGATAGTACACCACAATCTAAAATAGTTGTTCTAATTTGAGCAGGTCTAATAAATAAAGTATAAATACCTAAGGCGTTAAATTGTTCAGCCGGTAACCTTAAATTATATAACCCACCTAATATTTCAACATCAGGTGACCCACCCGTACTATTGTTATTAAAGTAGGGTTGTAATATCGATGGTGCATCTAACTTAGTTAAAACAAAATTATCAGTTTCATCTCTAGTTGGTGTATAATTTAAAATTATCTCAACATCTTCGGGACTAACGTCCGCACTTCTTATATTTCCATATGTTCCGACAGCCATTTTTTATCTTTTATTATAAATACTTAATTTATGTTTTTATTACATCAAAAAACTTGTAACCATATTTTTCCAAGTCTCCAACATTATCAACCTCACCTAATCTATTCATAGATTCTAAGGCTGACATTTTACCTCTTTCAATGAAAACATTTGATTGAATTTCAGCTTCACTAATAACACCCATTAAGACTTCGTTCTTAGTTAAACCTGAACATATAACCATATCTTCAGTAATGCCCGACGACTCAACAACAAATACCGTAGTCCCATCTGAATAATCATAATAGTTTACATCATTAATTGTATACGCCGTATATAGTCCGTCATTAGATACACCGTTAACAACTCCGTTAACACCATTGTCACCTGTGACATTAACCCCAACTTTAAATTTACCACCTAACAACAATGACTTTTTACCATAGACTTGTAAGTCATTTATTGTTGATTCAGTATACCCACTAACGATAAATGGAGTTGTCGTAAAATTAGTTATAGGTGGTCCTGAATCACACGACTCATCACCGTGAAAAATATAATCATACATTAAAGGTGTTCCCGACCAACTACCACCTCTAGGTAAAAAATATGCCGTACCATCAGGGTTATTAGCAGTAACATTAGTAAATGGAACTGTTACATCTTTCTTAACAACATTATATCCCCATGGACTAGCACCGGATAATACTATTTTGTATACCCCCGAAGAACCATACGTGTGTGTATAACTTAACGGAGTTGTGTTAGTAATTGTTTGAACAGGGGAACCATCACCCCAATCGACATAATAATTAGAAAAACTTAAATACTTTTTAAATTCTTTATCAGAGGTATTATAAAAATGTACTTGATAAGGTGAAGTTGTTGTCGATGAAAATAAAAAATTACTAATAACCTCTTTTTGAGTTACCGCGCCGTCAAAAACTGAATAGTAACCCATATCGTTTGTGGTTTCAGTTAACAAAATAGGTATTGTCAAACCTGTTAATAATGAATCACCGTTAGTTCCACCTGTGAGTATTTGAGTCATGGACGAGTACACATAAGTCTCACCTGTTTTTGGTGTTATAATAGGTATTACATCAATATCACAACATTCATCATCTATAGTGTCTCCAGTTATGAAACCATCGTTATATTTAACCCCATAAATCGTGTTTATGTTTTCAGGTGATATTTTAATATGAAAAGTTCTATCTGACATATTATTGAGGATTTACATATTCATACCAATTAACCGGTGTATCAGTACCAACTCTATTACCTAGATTATCTTTAATCTGATAAGTTTTTTTATTGTAATCAAGATGAACATCATAATAAAAATATTCAGAACCTTCAAAAACAAATTTATCTGAAGTAAAGTAAGATTGTGGAGTATTCATCATTTTAACAAATACCCCTAATCTCGCATCAAAAAATTTTGCTGTCATGTGAAATGTATCAATATTTAAGTATTCACTATTCCTTAACCAATAGTAAAAGAAACCCTCTTTATCCCCAACATAATCTAACGAGTATGACGGTTTTTTTATATCAACATTAGGTTTAAATGGTGACATTGAAACGTTTTCGGTACCCCCTTGTTGAACAGGGATTACAACTGTAAAAAGGTTTTTTTGGCTAATTGGGTTTTTAGTATCATAAAAATCCAATTTAAAAAACGACTTGGTAAATGGTTTTTCAAAATAGTAAACTTGTTGAGGTATAAATCCCTCGGTTATGTAACTGACCTCCCAATCAGAATTTGATGGATTATTAATATCCGTACCACCAAAAAAATGAAAATCGTAGTTAACATTAGTTTTTATTTTTCCTGAATGAATAGGGACATATTCTTCATGAGCAAACCTACCTACCTCAAAGTCATCAACACTACCTATAACTTCCTTAATAACTTCAGTTTCAAACTTATCAATACTATCATCTTGACCTAAAGAATCCCATTTAATTTCTAAAGGTAAGTTGATGTATTTTCCACCATCTCTCGGTATTTTAAATTTATATTTATTCACAGTCGTCTATTAATGGTTCTTGAGTTGTACTTTGTTCTATATAATTAGTTCCTTCGGGTATTATTCTGAATATAAAATTATCATAAGGGTAATGAGTATCATTTAAAAATGGGTAATCTACACCGACACCATCAGTGTCAATATACCCAAAAGGATATAAATCTCTCCATATAAATTTATTACCATCGACAGAAAAATATGAATAATCAGGTATTCCCGCAACATTTTTTTTGTCACCTTCTTCAATATATCCTGAATAATCACGTATTTTTAACGAATAGTGAGGTTCATAATAATAACCTAACTGATTAGTACCTACAGGATTTTCACTAATATCAAACACAAATGGGTTAAATGTAAATTTATGTGTTAATTTAGAAACAACCCTTTCATGTTGGTCTGTGTCATTCCACTCACATATATCACCTTCAATAATATCACCACTTTTCAAAGACTTAACATAAGTAAATGGTATTGATAATGGAGACGAAGAAGGCCCCGTTTGAACAGGTTGGGTGGTGGTATAACCACTTAACTCAAAATTAGTTTCGGATAACCCTTCTTGAGTACTCCACCAAGTTTGTGGGAGACCATTGACCAACGGTTTATTAAATTCGTAACCTTGTTTTAACCCTGACTTAAGTGATGGAGTACGATTTAACCCAAAAGTATACCCAAAATAACCTTTCCATATAACACTAAAAAATAATTCACTCACAGGTCTCTTTTGATTATCTAAGACACCCTTTAAATCAATATCCTTATTGAAAGATAATGTATACGAATCACTACCTTCTATTGTTGAAACTCTTGATTTTTTATTTGGGGTAAAGTTTTTACTTTCATACTTTCTTTTAACCCCAAAGGCGTTTTGTTCAAAACCCGCCTTATTCAACACTGTTTCACTAACATCAGTTAATAACTTATGTCTCCTAACATAGTAACTTGAAATTGTTTCACCACTTATATTAATATTAATTATTCTTTTAAAACAACCTAACACCCCATCATTAAAAGTAGAACCTGTATAACCCACATTAATTATGTTAAATATATATTCATCAGAATCATAAAAATCATCACCTAAGGACGTAACTTGAAATGTATTTACCCCATTATAATTTAAAGGTGTATTTACCCCCGCCACGGGTTTCGATAATTCAACATACTCACCAACAGATAAATTATGTTTAACTACAGAACGAAAAGAAATAACATCTAAACCTTCACTAGTAGTATTTTTGATTATAAATGGTAATCCGTCAGATACGTTCCATTCAAATGGTTGGGGAGATGTTAACCCATATCCATCAAAATAACACCGAACAGTTTTTTCATATAAGTTATCGTAAGGATATGAAACGAAATGATTCCAATTATAGGTCGACGCACTTTTAGCAACAAAATCAATATGATTATCAGGAGGTGCTGTATAACCCGTAACATTATAATCGGTTCTAATAAAATCAAACTCATTGTATTGTAAAAATCCCTTCCAAGAAACCGTAGTACTTCCTGACAAACACTGTAGTAACAAATCATCGGTAGCATCAACATAAGATATATTATTTTCTAAAGGTTCATAGTTGGTTGAACCTGTATATGCATTTTTAAATATTAATGAAAATTTACCGCTAGGTCTAAAAACAGTAGAACTCTGTCTTTCGTCATCGTAAACTTGTTGTAGATTTATATTTACTGACCTATCGAACTCATCATTAATTTTATTACTTTGAACTAAAGGCACATTCAAATACAATTCAGTTTCAGGTGCTGACTTGTACCTCAATGAACCTAAAACAATCGTAGTATCAATTCTATTACCCATATTAGTTTATTATTATTTCAGTATTTATAAATTTTTGTCTAAATCTGTCAAAAGCAGAACCACCTTGTCTTAAACCAAAGTAAAAGTGGAAAGGACCACCAACAGTAATCCATTGAGTACCAGCACCCGTTCCGCTCTGATTTAAATCCCAATTATTTAAAGATTCATCAATATCTAAAGTTATAGTGTCACCACTAACCGAATATATATAACCCTTATCAAAGTAAGTTTCATTACTCCCACCATTTGTTCTAAAGTATCTTGAATTAGGTTCCAACCTATCTAAATCTTGATATTTATGAGAAAATAATCCTTCATGTGCAACTGTCCCTAACGCTTCCTTTCTCCACGTATTTTCTTGGTAACCAAATATACTCCAATTACTAATCTGTTCATCATTGTCGTTTTTTATATCCCATTGATACATAGGAACCACCTGAGAAAAAACATTTATATCATTAAATGAACAACCGTCAACAGAACTAGTAAAGGCATTTAATATTTGCCGTTTAGGACTTATATAATCTCTTGTTTGTGTGTTGGATGAAAAGAAAATACCTATAGCAGCATTGTTACCATTCGCATTATTAAAAAATATTGGATTTTGATATCCCGGTGGATTATCAGGATAACGAGAAGCCTGAAAAGGAGCTACACCTAATTCTGAACTAATTGAAATTAGTTGAGAATAGTCACCATCAAAACTCAATTTATTTCTACTAAAATAACTTAAGAGTGCTAAAGGACCCGCTATATTTTCAAGGAAAGTAGAATTTATCAATCGACTAATAATAAATAAATTTAAAATTTCATCAACGTCACTGTAAGTACTAGAATTTAAATTATCTACAACATAACCATCATAATCATCAGACATAACAATTTCCTGTATTAATTCGTTAACAGGACCTAAATCCATTATAGTGGTAGGATACCTAATACCTGTTCTATTAAAACCAACAAATTCATCCGTATCATAATTATAAGGACTACTTCGATAGTAAAAATTATTAGTTTTATGTAAATTTACTACGTTATCACAAAACCTACCTTGACTTATAGGTTGGTTTGGTGGGTTAGCGGTTGGAGACGTAAATATAACGTCATTAGCAAATGGAAAAGCAAATAAAGTACCATTAATCCAATTATTATTGAACCTATGTGAAAATACGTTTCTACATGCCGCCAATGAAATCATATTTCTACTTATCAATTCAAGACTTCTTTGTATATCACCGAATAATGTTATAATATATTTTTGTATAAAAATATAACAACCGGACCTAAAAATATCTTTTTTTCTTTTACCTGCCGATAGATAACAGTTATCCCTATAAGGTTTAACTATCATATTACCACTACCACCGTCATAACATTTTAAAGGAGCCGAACCCTCACAGGTAAATGAATCAATTATAGTGTTAATAGCACCAATGTTTTCAGTTTCTTCAGAAAAATCTTCTTGTATACCCACATCAGAATCTCCGGTACCAGCACTTCCACTTCCAAACTCTAAAACACCTTGACCAGGTATTAAGTACATTGATAGACTTGGATTTTTTTGTAGCGGAAACACATTACAACAATACTCCTCGAGAATATTTGTTGAGGTAGGTAACCTATCACCTCTCATGACCATTTGATTAGGAGTTACACCTGCACCTAAATCGAAATTAAATGTGTTACCTGTTGTGTTGTATATAGGAGCGTAATAATAACTTCTAACGTTATTTATATTATTAGATTCAGCCTGACCCATAGCGGTAGACCCCTCAACAATTTCATTAGGAAAGTAACCTCTATTTCTACCATTGCTAGGACCATTTGCTTGGGTATTACCATACGATAGTAAATCAAATGGTCCTATGCTTTGAGGTAATATCTCCTTACTAAACCAATTATTCGATTGGATAGCGATACCTCTAGAAGAGTTATTAGTAAAATAACTTACCTGTGGTGGTGATGGGTCACCACATATAGGTTTATAACCACTATTTTCAGTATCTAATCTAGAGTAATAACTAAGTAAATTAGACGTAAAACCACTATACTCACCAACTGTAATAGTCGTACTTGGATTGTTAGGGTCAGGAATAGAATATCCGTTTAAATCAGGTTGAAATAAATATGAGTCGTGATATAGTGGTTGATTTGTATATGAGTCTGTTGAAGTATTCTTATTACCACTATAGTTATTTTTACTGTGACTAACATTTTTAAACTCACCGTTAATTGGTATATTTAATCTGTATACATTTTCCCTAACCTTAACATCATCTTCATTAAGATATCCAAATATCTTACCTAAACCATATTCAATATCTGTAGGTAAAGAATATGGGTCAACACCCCTATTTAAAATTACCACACATTGGTCTTGATAATCTTGAATATTTTCAAGAACCGGTACATTAAATCTACCCCCATAAGTATTACCAACATAGTAACCTCCAGCAAACTCTTCGGTATAATACAACTTACAATAATTATCAAGGTACCTTTTATTAAGTGAATTATTTAATTGATTACTACACTGCGAATTGAATTCATTGTAAGTCATACCCGTAATGACTTGAAAATATTCGACATCAGATGGAAACTTATAAAAATTAACAGTCTCGGTAGACCCCGTTGGTTGACTAATATTGGTGTAATTTGCATCTTGGTTACCTGAACCGTTTGGATTTGAATAGTTAACCGTCAACCCAGTTATATTATATCCGGTAGAGGTAGGTACTACACCCGCCTTTGTAGTACCTGTAATGGCCTGATTACCAAAAACATTTGATACACTATCGGTTAAATTAATGTCACCAGTTCGACTTGGGTTAGTGAAAGATATCATTTGACCCGCATTTAACTTATTTAAAGCCCCTGCATCACATATTAACACAACCGTATTATCATAATGATTCTCATTATATTGAACAGCAGGGTTAAACCTAACCTTCATCCTATTAACACCACCACCGGGATTACCAGTAAAATCATTAAAGTATTTAGCTTTAGTGTTAAACAGATTTACCCTATCAGCAATAGGTAAACTTAAGGTATTAGTGTACTGTGTTGCAGCAGTACCATCATTATCCCATACCATTTTAATAGGTCTAGGTGCTCCCGCATTGAAGACACTGCCCGGGTCTGATAAATCAGGTTGACCACCCATTAGTTGATTTAAGAAACCTAATCTAATCGCTGAATTGGATATTGGTAAACCTGTAGATGGAGCAGTAGGTGTAGTATAAGAAAAAGGACTTTGTATAGATAAAGGAAGTGATGCGGGAGACAAAGAACCACCATTAATAGGTGCCGGGTCAGGATAAACGTACTCACACGGTACTCTTTCACCATTACCACTTGAAGATGTACCCTGTTGAGTATTTGAAATGGCCTCTTCTGAATCTTCACCGTCAGAAGTATTACCTTGACTACAGCTACATAAAGCACAGTCCGGATAGGTTAATAAAGGTAATGAGAATCCTTTGAGTTCTACTTCCCAAAGTTTAACCGTTATAAAACCAAGTGCCACACCAAATGCCAACCAAGCGATACCTGCCGCTAAAACACCCCAACTGAAAGTAACTCCAAACCCCACAGAAACAGCTCCGGCTATTAAAGAAATACCTTGAACAACGGCGAAAATCGCTAAAGCCGGTAAAAGACCATATCTTATAATGTCAAATAATAAATAAAGAATATGCATCGCTATTATAATCGCGAACATTATAGGTATAAAGACAAGACTTATTAATAAAAATAATATATATAGTATATCAAATCGTAAATTACCATCATTGTTAGGAAACTTATTATTGGTACTATCACATTCAGAATCTAAATTATTCTTAATACCGATGTACCTCTCAATAAAACCACCTCTCCTTTGCTCATCAATGAATTGAGACACAGTATAAACCTTATTGTATATCATAGGATAGAATCTATCACCACAGTCTATAGCCTCCTGTATCATAGCTTGACCTGTTGTTGTTGTAACATCACCATAATCATCCCAATCTAAACTAAACGCATAAGAGTTTGACTCATCAGTAGTATTTGTAACATTAGTCCCACCACTATTCCAACCATATTCCTTTACATTAGGAACTAAAAAATAACCTCTTTTAACTGGTTCACTAAGTGATGGTGATTGACCCCATTTGACCTTAAAACGATATTTACCGGCAGTCGGAATACCAACTTCGGGGTCGTTTGATAAAACTCTCTCCCCAAACTCGTTAGTAGTAACATAATCTAAATTCATTGGGACATCAATTAACCATGTACCATTCGCATCAATAACTAACCCACCACTTGAACTTAAATCCACAGTCTCCAAAATCGGTCTACCGTCACTATCTTGAAATATAGTTTGCCTTATAGCGAGTATGTCTCCGGAGTTAGTAATTAAATTACATAAATAACCTAATTTACTTTTTGGTTTACAGTTTCTTTTAACAAAGGAATCGTCAGGTGATGATATGATTGAACCCATAAAAACAGATGTTGGTCTTACATCAATATTTGCCTCACTACTTAAATCAAAATCAGTTCGATTTATACCTATATCACATAATTCCTCTTGCCCCCATAACGGCTCCACTTGTATAGTTTTATTTATATTAACAATTTGAGGTAATATTCTTAAATTTTCACTCGTTTTAAACTCAGTACCGGCAACTTGTTGTTCGGTAGCAACACCCATTCTAACTAAATCCTGAGGAGATAATGAAAATTCACCAATGTCCGATAAATCTACGTCCATTACAATTTGATGACTCCCAACAGGAACACCAAATATCATAAAGTCACCACTTTCGTTAGTTGTTGCAGTATATTTATAATACTTATCAAAAACCTCAATTAAATTAGTATCAATAAGCACATCCTCCCTATCGAAAAAAGTACCTGTGGCATTATGTCCATTATAAGAATTTTTATACGGTAATAAGTTATATCTATAACCATCCTCATTTACATCATTTAATGTCTTATAAGGATATAATTCACTAATAATAGGATTTTCCTCGTCCTCACTTTCAAGAGGAATGAAAATAGATACTTTAGCATTTGGAATACCAAATCCATTATTAACACTAACACGCCCAATAACAACACCATAATCAGAACATTGTCTGGTGTAGATATCACTTTGTAATAATTTTAGAGATAAAATCTCTAAATATTCAAAATCTTGTTCAATATTGACATTAATTGATTTATCAACTCCGGGTGAAGTCCTTATTCTATATGATTTAGACATGGTTTTCTTTTATTTATAAATAGTTTATATATCATTTTAATAAAATGATAACTTACTATGTTTTAAAATAAACCTACATAACACTTTGAACTCAAGTTCTGTGATTTCCTTTAATGAAGTTGATAACAATTTATAAAATATACATACTATAAAATACTAAGTATTTTAATAAAATAAATTGTTATGAGAAGTTTACGTTCTTAAGGTTTTTAACTCTAACATTTACATCTCTGTTAGGAAATCTTAGTTGGTATGTTTGACTTGGTTCTGCAAAAATAGTATCGTCAATTAAACCGATTTGTCTAGTTTGAGAATCTATATACTTTTGAGAAGTCTGAGATGATGAATATTGACCCCCAACCTGATTATAAATTTTTATATCTGATAATGATATAATTCCATTCTCTGATTGGATTAGTCTTCTTAATTCTGATATATAAACGTTCTCACCCATCCCCCTATTTAACGGACTGAAGAAGTCTGTAACAATATTAATAATTTTAGAAATTAAAGTACCTTGATTTTGACTATTATCTAAAACAACATCTACGTCAACAGATAAATCAATAACATTCGCAGATTCAATAGATATATAATCATTCATCATTCTGTAGTTAGATAGATAATTAGCAACATTATTTTTTAAAGTCTCAGAAACAACTTCAGTTAATTGACCCGACTCATTATAAGACAAAATCTTAATTTCAATTTTATTATTATTTTCAGTTATCGCCACTTTAGCAGGTGCTCCAAATTGGGAAGGCATAGTTCTAAGAATAGCATTATAATCATTAATGGTAACAGCTCGATTTTGTGATGAAAAGTTAAATCCAACTAAATTTCTAACCTCCTCAATAGTCATTATGTTTGCTCCACCAATTGCCGCAGTTACATTAGTACACCTTAAGGAATTTATAACACTAGTGTTTATATTATCTGAAGGACCGTTAACAAAAAATGAAACAACTCCGACTTGATTTATAACATTCACACCTAAATTACTCGATAAACCACCACCAACTCTATATTGAATAAAAATTGTGGTATTAGATTTAAGGGTTGACCCTAAAGCAAAATTATTAGAATATTTGTTTAAATTAAGATTGTAACCGTTTCTAGCAAATTCTCTTAGTTGTTCATCCGCAGATTGACTACCACCACCAAAGGTCATTTTAAGATAACCTTCAGGAGTATATTCAGTTATAAATTTATCGTTTGTTGTTATATATCTACCAACCTTAATTCCCGGATTATCTGAAACTTTAGAAGGGTCTTCCACAAATACTTTATCCTCAACTAAAGCCTTAACTTCATACCATCGGTTATCTAAAGATAAAAATTCCTGAACCGGAGGTACGTTGGCATATTGGGTTCCGTCCTTTAGAAGTACACTAGTTACACCTAATACATTTTTTTCAGGTAGAAATATTTCGTAAAATGGTCGCACATCATTAGGTGATATAGTTTTCTTAAAAACCTTAGTAACACCGTTAACAACAGTTTCTCTTTTTACTATAGTATAATTTATTAATTTATTATTAGCGTCAAAGTTAGGTATTTTTAATCTATTGGGTGTACCGTCACCACCAACCGAAGAAGCAAAATCAATATCATAAACTGTTTCAAAGACTTGTCCGGCTCCAATAGATTGAGAACCTCTTCTTAAAATACCACAGTACCTTAAATCCTCTTTATCTCCAAAAGCGGGAACCGTTATAGAGAAATCAACTAAAGCAACTGAAGGTCTTTGTCCCGGAATTTTTAAACCATAAGTTCTAGCGATATTAAATACCGATGATTTTTGTTGAGCATATTGAAGTACTGTCTCTTGAATACTTCTATCTATATTGAATTGTAAGTTATCTGTAACCGCCGCGTTTAAATCTAATAAAACTGAGAAGACAGACGCATCATTTACGTTATCAACTAAATCAGGGTAATACGTTTTAGTAAAATTAATTAACTCTGTCCTTATACCTTGGAAGTCCCTTGTTGTGTATGAAATTTTCTTATTACCCATAATTTTTAAATGTTAATGATTATAAAATCATTACTGCTAAACGCACTGTTATTTATTGTATAATCTATTTTAACTTTAGCGGTATGTTCTTTAGTTTCTAAACCCGGGACTTGATAAACATTATTATCAGTAGACGGAGTATCTTCAGAAGAAGGTTTAATACTTATCTCATTTAAAGTTATTCCGGGCATAAACTCATCAACCGCATCTTTTATTTCTGATTGTATATCTGAAAACGTTGGCCCATCCATAGGTTCAAAAATAAACTCATATAATCTCGTCCCAAAACTAGGTAAAAAATATCTACTACCTTTACGTGTTAGTATCAAATGTACTAAATCTGTCCTAATTTCTTCATCGTCAGTTTGAGTTAGTTCCAAAAACTTACCATCAACAGAATCCAAAAATGGAAAAGTAATTCCGTATGTTCTACCATTTGCCATATCGATAAATATATTGCCTTAGTTATTTATTATAAATACCAATAAATAAAAAATCGTGACACAACAATAAAGACGTGCCACGATTAGTATATTTGGTTTATATATTATTGACAACTGTCACACTCCAATATATTTCTTGAAAAGGCTTGAGCCGAATTCTGTGAGAATTGATAATAAAGTGTCTTAACACCTTCTTCATGTGCATATAGATATAATTGATTAATATCTTTAGCCGGAATAGAAGGATGTATCATAATATTTAAACTTTGAGCTTGGTCAATATATTTTTGTCGTTGAGCAGCTTGTAGTATAATTTCCTTAGGTGTTATCTCTAAGAATGTTTTAAAAACATCTTTAGTTGGAAACTCTAAGTGTTGAACTGACCCATCTTTCTTTAATATACCTTCCCAAACCTCAGGTGTGTTAATACCATATTTTTCAAGTTCAGAAGTTAAGTAAGGATTCTTGTAAACTGTTTTAATCTTAGCCAAATCCTTCACAAAGTAATTGGATTTGATTGGTTCTATACCCATACTTACCTGACCTAAAATAAAAGAACTTGACTTAGTAGGTGCAATAGCCACTAAAGTTGTGTTAGCAAAACCGTCTCTAATTGATTTATATTTTTCATTATCTCTTTGATATAACTCTTGAGAAGCATTGTCAGTTCTTTCTTTAAGAATTTTAAATATATGATTATTATAATATTTAGATTGAAGTGATTCAAATTCTAATAATTTAGACTGTAAAAGAGAATGATACCCTAATACACCAACCCCAATCGCTCTATGGTCTTTAGCAAATCTCCAAGCTCTCTTCATTCCCGGCATATTATAGGACTTAAAAATAAACTCATCTAAAACCGCATTTAAGAATTGAGTGTATACCTCGATAGCGTCAGTGTTTTCTATTTCATCCCAATGTAGTAGATTAATAGAACCAATACAACAAACAAATGAATTGAAACTATCTGTAGGTAGTTGAATTTCAGAACATAGGTTAGACGCCGTAATTTCTAACCCCATATCTTTATATGGTGAGTTATTATTAGTATTGTCCTTAAACATCAAATACGGAAAACCAAACTCACTTCTTCTTTGAATAACTTTAGCCCAAATCTTACGTTTACTAGAATCTCCTTGTTTCATTTCAGACATCCACTCATCTGTAATAGTAACACCAAATTGTAAATTTTGTATCGGATTCCCTTCAGTACCAATATCTAAGAATTCTGATATATCCTCATGCTCAATAGGTAACCAAACCGCACATGCCCCTCTACGAGCTTCTGATTGTTTACACACATCAATAGCCGTATCGTATAGTCTAGCATAATGAACCGGTCCATCAGCTTTACCACCTGTAGATATTACACTACCTCTTGACCTAATATTACCCAAATAAGCGGAAGTACCACCACCATATTTTGACATCATACCAATTTCTCTACCAGCATTTAATATACTATCTAATGAGTCATCAATATTAGAACCATAACAACTAATAGGTAGACCCTTTTCTTTACCAAAGTTTATCCAAACAGGTGTAGATAAAGTATAAAACCCTCTAGACATGTAGTCTTCAAATTTTTTACCCCAACCTTCAATTTTAAGACTTTCCTCAGCTTTATTAGCAATATCCTTTATTCTTTGTTCCGGTGTTTCGGAAATATATCCTCGAGATAAAAATTTTCTCGATTCTTCATTTAACCAATAATACTTTTCATAATTAGAGGTTGTAATTTCGTTAACTTCTGAATTTAAAATGTCGTTAACCTTGATTTCTTCTATCTCTTCAATAGAGTATCCGTTATTCATATTCATATTTTATATTTTTATTTGTTTTGTTTTTTGTTTAAAATAAGTCGTCTTCAGTAATCGCTTTTTGTTTTTTAGAATAATCTATTTGTTTCTTGTAAAAGAAATCCCCTTCCTTTGTTGAGGTTATTTCAACTTCGAACCATAATGTTTTTTCTAATTGATTAATATCAACATCAAAAACATTACTCATCCCTATCTTATTTAGAGAATTGTTAAATCTATTCATAATAAAGTGTTTAATAGTTTCTTTTGGTAGAAAATCTAATTCACCACTTTCGAAAATCCAATCTAATATTTTACATTCAGCATTAAAAGCCTTTTTACAAGCTGAATTAATTAAGTTTTCAAAATCTTCGTCAAACCACTCAGGATTTTCACTCTTAATAATGTTAATCAGTTCAACACCAAAATTACCATGAATATCTTCTTCTTTTGAAGTCGCTTCGACAACATTTGAAATTCCTTTAAAAACATTTAACTCCTTATTAAAAGACATCATAATTAAAAATTGTGAAAAAAGAGAAACGTGTTCAATAAATAACGAAAATAATAATACTGATTTAGTATACATTTTGTTATCTCGACTTCTTGTTCCGTCTAAATACTTAGTCAAATATTTAATCCTGTCTTTAATAGCCGGAATTTCAACAACGTGTTTAAATTCATCTTCTAACCCAAGAATTCTTATTAATCTAGCATAAGCGTCTTTATGTCTAACTTCAGATTCGGCAAATGTCATACCGACGTCCCCAATCTCTGTGATAGGCATTCTTTTATATAAGTCTGCCCAAAATGTTTTAACACTCACTTCAATTTGAGCAATAGACAACATAGTTCGTTTTATAACCTGTCTTTCGTTATCACCAATTACAACTTTAAAGTCGTTAATGTCGGTAGTGAAATTATACTCTGTGTCAATCCAATAAGAGTGTCTAATAGCATCCTTATACTTCAGTAGTGAAGGATAATCGTAAGGTAATATATTTACTCTTTTGTTAAAAATACTTTGTTTTTCCATATGTTTTTTTTCTTTGTTATATAACTATTTTAAAATAATAATTAGTTTTGTTAAATTTTTGTTTAATGTATTGAACAATAAAATAAAATTATTGTGAATTTTTTTGTTTTAACTTTTTCTTCTCCAATAACTCTTTTACTCTTTGTCTGTTTTTTTCCTCTTTGTTATCTTCAAGACCTAAAAAAGTTACCGAACTTTCGGTGTCAATCTCTAACATACCATTATCGAACTTACAATTTTCGAAAACGATACCGTCATCACCAATTCTTGATTTAGTTATTGCTATAGTAGCTAATTTCATTTCTTTTTGTTGTAATGATTTTGCAACTGATATAATAACATGACCAACTTGAGCCTTTTTTATAGAACCACCCATTTGGTCAGTAGTTACAACATCTGAGGATATAGAACTTCTATTACCTTGAGTTGCCGTCCACCCAACAATATCTAATTCGTGACACATAGCTTCAAATGCCCTCATTACAGAACCTTCAGATTTCCATTCATCACCTAAATTTCTCTCAGGTACAACACAGTCAATGTAATCTAATAGAATCACATCAATATTAACACCCTCAGCAATCATTTTTCTAACTTGGTTCTTAATCTGACCCATAGTAACAGTATCCGACGGAAGTTTTTTTAGAATTAACTTATTTTCCATAGTATCCCTTACTTCTTGAACTTTAACCATAACCTCTTCTTTTCTGTCAGATAAATCATCAGGATGGATTTTTGTCCAAAGAGTTATATGTTTCCTTTGAATTATTTTTGGGTTGTCCTCAAAGAAAACTTGTAAAACGTTTTTACCTATGTTAAAAGCGTGATTTGCTATTTTAGTCAATAACGTAGATTTACCTACCCCGGTCGGAGCCAAAACAACACCAATTTCACCTTTAGCTAAACCTCCCTTTAAAAGTCTATCTATACCAGGTATACCCATAGGTACCGGATGTCTATAATCCTCGTTTAAAACCTCATCTAAGTTGTAGAAAACGTCTGACATATTGTCTTCTCGTTCCCCAACTAATAAAGCTTCTCTAACTAACCTTTCTAACGTATCATAATTTTCAAACTCACCATCGTCAATTATCTTTTGAGCGGTATGCATAACCTTCTGTAATTCTTGTTGTTTACAAAATTTCATAGCTTTCTCTTGAACGAACTCAGCACCTTCAATACTAACATCTTTTATTTTAGTTAAAGTGTCAATTATGATTTTACTCGCCATTTCCTGCTGAATCTCTGACTTTGTTAATTGTTTTAAAGTCTCAAAGTTAGGTGTATGCTCGTATTTCAAATAATACTCTTTAATCATCTGTGTGATGATTTTAAAATATTTATTATCAAAATAATCCGTTTCGATTACATCTATAATAGACCTAGAAAAATCTTTATCAACTATGATTTGATTTAGTAATTGTTGTTGGAAAGTGGTCCCAAGATAATCGAATTTTTTTGTTATAGACATATAATTTTATTTGTAGTAAAAATAAATATTAGTTACTTAGATTAACGTTCAGATATTTGTAATTTAATTCTTCAGATGAAAATATGTCAGTCAGTTCGTAAAGTAGAGATTTTAGGTGAGGACGGACATCTACGGTATATCTTATTTTAGGTGGGTATAATTTTGCATCTAAAATTCTATGACACATTGTCACCCCATCTTTTTTAAGATAAATGTTTATATGTTCAGGACCCTCAGTATTTGAAGTTTCCAAAATATTTGGATTGTTCATTATTTGGTACATATTTTCACTCATGTAGTCCATCGATTTAACTTTTAAATCGTTACTTAAAACACTTGCGAAATCTTTTAAATACTCATACAATTCATAAGAATTTTTCGCCTTTTTGTTATAGTCTCTTACATTAAAAAAACGTTGTACAATGAAGTTGTCATTAACCGTCATTAGAAACTCTAACTTAGTTGAATCTTGGTTTTTACCATTAATTAAATCTTTATTTTTCATATTATTTTGTTTGTTGTTTTACAATTTTAAAATTACCACATAGAGTAATCTCTCTTTTCTTTTTGTTTCTATTAAATTTTACACATTGACCATCAATTTTATAATCGTTAGTGTTATACTGTTCACCGAACGAATCAGTCACCAAATATAAACCTTTTTCTTCAGATAACATAATTTTAGTACCAATTATTAATGTTAACACTACTACTATAATTATAACAATCTTCTTCATATTTTTCTTAAACCATTTTTTTATTTTTTGATTTACACCACCAATCACATTACTTACAAGTCCACCCATTTCAACACCCCTTGGTTTACCACCCATCATTTGTTTTTGCATGTCTTTAAGAATTTTAGGGTTCATATTACCCAACATCTTCATTTGTTTTTCAATATCCATATTGTTATTTATTTTTTTTATAATTTCTTTTTTCTTTTCGAGTTAACTTTAAAAATGGAGTTAAAAAATAAACCCATTTATCATCACCTTTTGGTAGATATTTAAATATCCCATCATCCATCATCATTTTTATTAGGTTACGATGTCCTCGACCTTCAGGGTCTAAAGTTTCAGAGTAATAGAGTTCAACTAACTCTTTTCCCTCATCAGTTATCAATGGTTTGGATAAATCCACTATTTTTTCATTAATAACAAAAAATTCGTCACCGTAAATTCCCGATTTTGTTTTTCCGGTTAATAGGTTTTTTATCGCCGAACCACCTTCATTGTTTTCAAATAACTTTTCCGCCTTTGTTAAAATATCGGAAACTGAAACCGTATTATCAAGTATCTCAGGGAAAAACTTAACTAAAGTTTTCTCACCAAAATAATAGATGCCGTCGATATTATCTGATTTATCACCCGATAAAATTTTAAGGGTTTTAATATTAGAATGTGGAAATTCAAAATCTTTACCCTTAACTTTATCTCCATTATGATAGAATTGTTTTGTATTTGGGGAATATAAAGATACTGTCTCACCAATTAGTTGGGTAAGGTCTTTATCTCCTGAAAAGATTGTTTTGTGTTCGTTTTCTGATATCTGACAATAGTAAGCAATTAAATCATCGGCCTCGTTATTATCGATATCAATTTGTCTAATAAACATCTCCTCCAAATAAAGTTTAACCCTCCCCTTTTGTTCAGAGAATGATTGTTCTTTATATTCGTTGGAATCAGAATGTTTTTTTCTATTTTCCTTATACTGAGGGTATATTAGTTTTCTTGCGTTAGAACTATCTTCCCCATCCCAAAAAACCACAACCTTATCGTAATTGTGGTTTTCAATGAAACGTCTAGTAGTGTTTAAGAAATGCCATATTCCACCGATATGTTTACCTTTATGGTAGTAGTCTTTTACTCCGTGGAAACCTATCTTCAGTAAGTTATTACCGTCGACTAATAATGTTTTAATCACATTTTATTTATTGTGGTGATTTCTCACCGGTTTGTACTATAAAAATTTACTCTCCTCTTTCTTCTTTTAAATCAAAATCACCTTCAGAACCAATTATTTTGTTCCAATATTCAGCGTTAGCCACTTTATATTTTTCTATTGATTTTTTTTCTTCCGCACTATCTTTACCGGGTAGAAATCCGTGAGGTGTAACTAAGATTTTACCGTCTTCATAACCTAACCCGTTGATGTGATTTTTCATAACAGAAATTTTAGTTCTAGACGCGAATCTAATTTTTCTCTTATCTTTTACAGCAGATATTTTAGTGGTACCCGCATCTTTTTGATTACCAAATAGGAAAACTAAAGATGAGTTTAACCAAATAGCTTCACCACCTTTACTCTTTATCTTAGGTTGACCAAATGGGTTATCCGGAAGTTGTACCCAAGGTTGATTAACAATAATTAAAGTATTTTCATATTTTGAGTCAGCTCTCCTACTACCGGATATTCTCTGATTAATCCCCATACCTATTTTATCTGACAATGCTGACGCCGTATGCATTTTACCACCTTTACCATCAAAAGTCATTTTACAAGGTACCGAACCAACAGAATCCCACATTATACAAAGACTATAATCTAATTCACCTTTTTGTTGAGCGTCCAATAATTGATTTATATAGTCGGTGATTTGTTCCAAATATTCAAAACCGTTATTGAATAAAAAGAACCCATCCCAATCTAATTCACCTGTTTCTTCATCAACCACTTCTTCACATTCAAATCCCATTAATCTAGCGTGTTCAAAAGACCATTTTTGTTCCGTAATAATAAAAACGGGTAACACACCTTTTTTCTGAGCGTCGACAGCTGTTTTTACTAAGGCTGTAGTTTTACCTGTGTCGGAATGACCTAAAAACATATTTAAATGACCAATGGCCGGACCCGGAACTCCTGACGCATCTAAAAATGATTCACCAACATCAAAAAACCTCTGTGGTTTATATTTCGCTGAAGTGGAAAATTTTTGTTTAAGACTTTTAAAATCAGTTTTTTTCTTTATCGCCATAATTCTTTACTTTCTTTTAAGGTTTGTAACTTATCTTTTGATTCACCTAATGATTTAATCGATTTGTCAATTTCATCTATAATTTGAGGATGTTCTCCAACTCCAACATGGTTATTATAATATAAATCTAATTTAAATTGAGACTCAGCAATTTCAGACTCATATTTTAATTTTAAAGATTCGTATATTCTTTCTTGTATTGTACTCATTTTTAATTTTTATTTGATATTAAAATAACCTCCCACATAGAATGGGAGGTTATAATTTATTAATCATATTACTTAGAACGGCATATCATCTGAAGACTGTTCTTTAGCTTGTGGGTCCTCTTTCTTAGTATCCTCTTTAGTTGATTGTCCACCAAATGAATAATCACCTTGACTACTATCACCATATACATACTTACCTGTCACAGTATCCCACTTTGGAGTCTCACCATTAGCTACCGCCTCTAAGTATTCAACAGGTTTTTTAGCGTAAACATCATGTAGTGTTGAGGTATCATTAACCCAAGTATCACCCGTATCTTTATCTTCATGTACCGGAGATGGGTCATCAAACATAACCGTTTGAACCACAGTATACTGATTTCCGTTATTAGCCTTAGCCTTAGTTAATTCTAAGATAATATCTCTACCTTTTTCAGGGTCAGTAATATCACCTTTAGTTCTAAAGATAGGAATAATCTTGTCTAATATACCTTCGTTTTTGTAGTTGTGTTTAAATCTCCAAAATTTAACACCGTCAGCTTCATTATCTCTATCGATAACTTTAACAATGTAAAATTTACGTGAGCGATATTGTGAAGCCAATTGTCTATCAGAATCTTTACCTGTAGATGTAAGGGCATCATATACCTCAGTTAATGGTGAACGTTCATTGTCGTTTGCTCCTGGGTCATATAGTTTAACCCATTTACCATCTACTTGCATTTCATGGTACCACACCTCTTTAAAGGGTGAGGAACCATCCAATGTAGGTAGGATTCTAAGTCTTCTTTGACCTTGTTTTTCATCTTTTGGTAGGATAGCTGCGAAATACCTTTTCAGTCTTTCTTCACTAGTCATTTTGTTTGAGGAATTCCCCGAGTTCTGTGCTTTCTCATATTGATTTAAGATAGCATCTAATGCGTTGTTTGACATAATTTTATATTTTTTTAATGATTAATACTTCAAATATAAGGAACATTTATTGTTTTGTCAAATGATTATATAAAAAAAAAGAGTCCTAATTGGACTCTTTTTAAAATTACGTTTAAAATTATTATATCTTAAGTAAATGATTGTCTTATTTGGTCATCCGTAAAATTTTCAACTTCGTCAGTAGTTAAAATATATTCATTTTTACCTGTTTTTTCAATGTCTTTTTGTTTATCAATGAAAAAATCACTTAATTTTTGTTTATAAGGACCTGAATCAAGACTTCTTAACTCTAATTTTTCTTCAGGGGTTTTAGGTCTATATTTTTCAATCTTATCCTCTAAACTATTTAACTTATCAACAATTTGGTCCATATTACCCAATTTACCTTCTAATTCATCTAATTGATTAAATAAATTATTAAAATAATCATCTTGTTTTTCTTCAATGGTTTTTTGAGAATTAACTAAATCTGTTATTTCCAACTCTTCAGTTTCATCTGAACCTTCTCCATTATTTGTTTCATCACCCATAACGTCACCATCATTATTTAGTTTTTCAACGTCAGGGTCATTATCAGTATCAATAGGTTGTGCGGTCTCAGGCTCCATAGGGGGTGTGGATTCCATATCACCTATTTCCCCTTCATCCGGCATAGGGCCACCTACTTCTCCCGCAGGTAAATCATCTTCCGGCGGTGGTGGTAACTCGGCTTCCTGTTCCGTAATATAGTTATTTATTGAATTATATCTTGTTAATTCATCAAGTATTTTTTTATCAATTTCCATATTTAATTATCCGTTTAACAGTTGTTTAACTCCGTTTGAAGTTTCCACCTGAATTCGTTTATTTGTTCTCATAGTATTGTCTACTCTTTCAATAAGACCGTCTCTCATACTTATAGTATAACAGTCACCAGTATCCAAATCACAAACTTGTTTAGTTCCGTCTCCGTTATCTTTTTCAGACATTTTAGTATTCTTACCCAAATAATTGTCTAGTATTAATTTTAAATCCATATTTTCTTTTTATTATAAATATCGTTTATTATGAAAAAATTTAATTTTATTACGTTACATCGTATAAATTAATAGATTCCTTAACTAAACTTTCAATTTTTTTCTTATCCACATCATCCATATCAGTGTAAACATTATCATCTAAAGTAATAGGTCCACTGTTTAGTATTAAGAATTTAGATATACTAACCTCATCTTTTGTTACATCGGCAACTCTCTTCTCCCATCTACTTTTAAGTAAACCAACATTATCAAGTAAACTATTAAACACAACGTAAGGAGTGTTGTTTTTAACACAGTAAAATTTCTTACTTGACATATATTGATTAACAATACCTTGAGAATATTTTTCTTTTATACTTATACCTGAGAAATTATTATTATAGGATATAAATTGATTACTTTTATTTGAACCTAAGTATATAGATGCAAATATAATATACCCTAAATTACCACTGTTATTATTAATCGTATTTACTATATTAAGTTTAACATCAGAATACGAACTAGTAGTTCCTGATGGTACAACATCTTTAAATTCACTATAAACACCATTATTATTAGGTTCACAATTACTAGTATTAGAATACTCTTTATTTGGTTGATTCAACAAATCATTAGACACACCACTTTTTTGAGTTATCACATTAGTATCAATATTCCCTGTTTTAGTGGTGCTTGGAGTTGCAATTCTATCATTATTTTTTTCAATTATACTATTTAATAAGTTATTTCTTAGAGTTTGAATATAGTTATCCACTCTAGGTAACCCCGCAAAAGGTTGTCTAATACCTTCAACAATAGTTTCAAATTGACCCGGATTAATTGTATGGTCAACTCTTGTAATCATGTATGGACCATTAAACATAGGAACATGCCTTAAATTAAAATACATTGTCGGTTGTAACATAGCGTTACCCATCATAGATAAAACACAACTATAACTTCTGTTCTTGTATATATTATATAACCCTAAATTTGAATTGCTTTGTTGATAACTGTTTACCAAAGCATTTTCAGCCTCTATGGATTCATAAGTGGCCTTTCCCGGATTTTGTGAAACTCTAAAAGACGTAAAAATAGATTGATTCTGAGGACCAATGTCAACGTTAAAACCAACAACTTTATTAGAAATGGCAAAATCATTTTTATCTTCGTTGATATCATCAACAAATCCACTATCCGGTTTACGTAAATCAGGGGCATCACTCTTAAATCTGTAACTACCATTATCTTCCATCGATAGTTTAGAACTTCCCGTATTTCCATATAAACAAACTAACTTGGTTGACGATTCTCGGTAATCCACACTCTCGAACGTACCAAATAAAGTATTTGCCGATTCTAAACTACTTTCCGGTTTAGGTGTAGGATTTTTAACAACTTTATTTACGTTATAGAAATTAAAATATGAAGGGACGTTAAGTACATTAAACCCATTATCTACGATAATAGTTGTTACAAATGTTAACACATCCATTGAACTAGCATTTTCAATATCATGAAGTAAGTCTCTTAATTTGTATATATCAACAAAAACTTCGTTACCAATATCTCTACTCGCCCTATCTAAAAATAACACACCCTCAAACACAGTTTCCGTTGAAAAATCATGACCCGAAATCCACTTGTCATTTAAAGCTTTAAATAACTCCCATAATTCCACCTTAATTTGTTCACCACCTAAAATAGCACTTTTCTTCTTTAAAGAAGTACTCGAATCCACATCGGGTAAACTTGACCTTAATTTAGTAATTAAATTATTTGTTATCTTATTTTGAAAACTGTCTGTATCATTTATATAATTTTCAATTAATTGACCAAATTTAGCCGACGTCATTGTCGAATCCTTTAGTTTTTGAGTGGCATACATTTTAATGATTGGTGAAAAGTTTTTAATATTTTCAGAATTAAAAGATACGTTATTATCAATAAAAAAATCTGTAATGTAGGAACCATTATTATCGTAAACTAATTCAGGGATATCCGAAAACCCAACATATAATTCTAAATCTCTCCACTCATTAGGATACAATAATTTGGAACTAGCTAAGGTAGTCGGATTAGTAATTGTAGGTAAAGCATTTGGTGTAGATAGACTGTATTGTTCCCAAGTATAACCATCAACAAGTGTTGTATTATTCGCAAACGAATAAAAAAGTCTTTTATCAAATAGACCGGGATTACCGTATTTGAAGTAAACATTATATTCTAAAAATTGACCCAACACATTACTGAAAAAATTCATTTGTTCATCTTGGGATTTACTTACCGTTCCTTCACCTGTAGTTAAAGTCACCTTAGGTATTCTACACATTTGTATAAAAAATTCGTGAAAATTTTCGAATCTAGTAAGAGGTACTTGGTCATCTAAGATTGAAAAATCTTCTGGTATGTTTTCACTAATATCAAACCTACTCTTTGTAAAGTCTAAAAACTTAGTCTCAAATTGGTCCATCACGTCTTTTTCAAAAACTGAAAAAGTTTCACTAATATCACTATATTCACTAATTAATCCGTTAATTGAGAAACTTTGAGGTGGACTCGGAAATTCTACATCATCCCCTAAAACTTTTTTCATGTGTTGATTATACTCAGGTTTAACAACTTTACTGTTGTCAAAATACCCATAATTAGGTGCTCCCCAAAATAACCTAACAGAACCATTATACATTGATTGGTTATTTTTTATGTCAAATTTTAACACTCCACTATCATTAATACACTCATTTTTAGTTTGGTTAATTAAAGAACCATTTGATGGTATTATAAATGATGATGTGGTAAATTTACTATTATATAATACACTCCACGGAGTCAATCTAATATCTTCATCAGTACTTGAGTAATTAATAACCGCATCTTGAACAAACGTCATTTCTAAATTAGAGTCTATTCCGGATTGTATATCCGAATCACTATAAGTTGTAAATATTTCATTACCCTCAAACAAGAAAGTAAAGTCATTTATTAGTTTAGGATAAAACCCACTATTAATTGAAGTTGTGTTTTTTGTTTGACCACCTACGGTAATGGTATTAGTCTCTTCCATTACCATATCATACGGTGAACCATTTATATTTAATGAGTATTGTTTGTTAGGTGATGACGTTTGTGGGTCATAATTTGAGTTCTCATCAAAATCTACCCAAGAACTACTTAATATATCAACATTACTTTGAATAAACGTTTTATATCTATGCCACTCGGACCCTATTTTAAGAACCCAAGCATAAGGTACTGATTGTATACTACCAAACTTTTTTATAGTACCGAATATATAATCTAATGTAACCGCGTTAACATATCCTTCATCATTTTTTGTAAACTTTTCTCTAAGTGTGGCTAAAGGCAAACTATTAATAAATAAGTAAGCCGGAACAGTAAATGGGTTTTGAGTACCACTTCTTATTTTGTCTGCAGATTGTTGTAACGAATTTATAAAATAAGGTGTGTTCAGAATAGAAACGGTTTGATTTGAACTAACTAAACCACTATAGTCAAAATAATTTAAATTACCCTCGGTAGGAAACTGAGTTGATGGGTTTCTATATTTATAAAAAGTACGTAAATCATTAGTCTCGTACCGAGGAACTGTTAACGCCTCTTTATAATTATAATTAGTTATTGGAGCGAATCCACTTGAATCTCCTTCGAAATTAGATATTACTTTATATGTATTATTATAAAATAAAGTATCTGAAGTATTTTTAACATCATTAACGTTAGATATTTTATTTCCTTCTTGTAAATTATTTTTAACCCATGTTAAATCAGTAAAAGGATAAGTGTCAGTAATATTAATAACATTACTTTTACTAGATTTCAAATATTTCGATAGAACATCACTTTTAGGTACTGAAGTTGTTGGTGATGCTAAAGATTTAAGTAAAAAATTTGAACTAAGAAACGTGAAACTTGCATTGTCAACGTCATTTTTTATATAACCCGTATTAAATATTCCCCTTATTAAATTATTCCAACTGACACCTTGACCGTCATTTGAAATAGTTCTAAGTACCGTTAAGAAATTTTCACCTGTTAAGTTAGAACTTTTAAGGGCTTGTATTAAAAAAGGATTATCATTAGATAGACTATCAATAATATTAGTACTTTCAATACTAGCAATTAAATCACTCATCTCATCAGAATCAAGTAAATCATTAATTCTAACGAGTCCTGTATAGTTAGCAGTTAAAAATAATCTTTCATATATTTCGTATATGTATTTCACCTTTTCTTTATTTTGGTAAACGTCATTACCAATAGGGAATTCAATCGCATTAACAGAAACTCTATTTGTCTCGTTCAGACCATTTGGATTTGAAGGTCCCAAATTAGTCATTATCCCCCTTCTAGTTTTACCGTCTAAATACTCTTCCACAAATTCAACCTCAGGCCAAATATCATATCTATAACCTTTAGTTAGACTATTATACTTGTCATCTCCCGGATAAGCTTTTTCATATTGTTCCCCATTGGGGTTTGTAGTTTTAACAATAAACTCAGGCCAAGGATAAACAGGGTTATCTGTATTTACCCCCGATGATAAGTTATCAGGATTAGCACTACCAACATCACTATTAAAAATGGCCGCCTGTCTATCTCTATTATCTCTAACATTCCAAGCTTCTCTGTGAGTATCATCTAATAACCTAAGAAACGCCTCAGCATTTGCAAATACTACAGCTAACACATTTCTAATTGTTGGTACGAAACCAATACCGTTATCACCCTTACTTTTTAATAAAGAAGATAAAGACTCGGTTAATTCATCTTGTATTTTATCTTTAATTTGTCTAACTTGTATCTGCATATCATCGATGATACCCATAAAAGAACCCTTACCCTCAAACGTGTAAAAGTAATTAATTTTATCGGGGTTCACACTTAAAACACTTTGACCACGAGGAATACTTAATTCAGTATTAGAGAAAATGTTCTGAGTAATTAATTCAGTCTTAAATTCTTCAAGTTGGTTAGGTGTTGGTGATATACCTGTTTGTTTTTGTTGTATGTAAGTTTCTTCAAAATCAACATCATTAATTGTAATATCTTTTTTGTTAAACGTTTCATAATTTATAGGATTAGGTATTTCAGACTTAAAAGGAGGTTTATTACCAATGGTATAGGTGCCATTTTTCCCCAAAGTTTCGTTATCATCTAATAATGTATTATATTTTGTTATAAGACCTTTTAAATTTGATATTGCAGTATTTCTTTTTTGTGGGTCTCTAAACTCCTTTCTAAATGTATAAACTTTAGTATTTTGTTCATCATTAAGAATAAAAAAGTTTTCAGTATCCATATATTGATTAAACCAAGAACCACCTTTATCAGTACCACTATATAAAAAAACTTCTTTTGAGTAGTCTGTTATATTAGTATTATAGTCACCAACATTAGTTAATGGGTCTAAATTTTCTTTAGTAAAGGTATCCAAAGTATTTTTCATAAATTGTTCCAACCTAAATCTTAATTGCACTAAAGTTAATTCAGGAAAATCGTCAGGTATTATACCTTTAGATTTATATTCACCATACATTTCACTAATTTTTTTATATCCTAAAGACACTGAAGTGTTTTCAACATCAGAGAAATTAGTAGAAGTATTTTCTTTAGTCTGTATTTTAATTCTTGACGTATACATATGTGGTACCGCCAACAAATACCCCATAGTCGTCTCAGCTAACATCGTAAATTTATAAGTGTAAAATTTTAAATCTATTTTAAAATTACCATCACCGGTATCATATCTTGATGTAAAGGTCTGTAACATTAAAGGTAAACGAGTAGCTTTACCGTAATAACCTTTTATCGTTAAATAAAATTTAGGGTATGGGAAATTGAAGAAAGCGGCATACGGTGAGTTTTGACCACTCTCAAACATGGCTCTACCTTTTATATCCTCTAAAGTCATTTGGATTGTAGGATATAAGGATAATGACGTGTTAATATTTATACTAGTAATTCCCAACAAACCATTATTAACGGCCCCTTGTTTACCATCACTGACTAAAATTTGATTACTATCGTTTTGTTTAATCTGATTAACACCAAACCCAAACCCGTTTTTAGAATCACCCTTTAAAGTGTTTTTACCTGTTAGTTCATCAGTATATGAATTATCTAAATATTCCTTATCACCTTGTTTTAAGAAATTAATAGAACCAATATTTATTGTTTGATTTCTATCGTCTTGAGACGCACCTACAGCAAGTTTAGTTCTTGGAGTTATATTACACTCTAAATTGGCATACATAACCAACCGCTCTTGTTTAACAGTCCTTTCTTTGATTTTACCCTCACTATTAACAACCCTATTAGGGTCAATTAAAAAAATGTTATTATAATCAAACTCTACAAAAATATTTTCATCATTATCTACCATAATAAAAAAAGTGGTTATCTAACTGAGATTTATAGTCTTGTATAGAACTTACTAAAGGATATGGAATAGTCAATATAGAACCATCCGTTATACTCCACTCTTGACCACCAAACTGTGGGTTAGCACTCATAATTAACCACCCAAAAAAAGGAGTCCCATAATATTGTTGTGAAACTTTATCTAATCTTGATTGAGCAACCTTATAAATATATTTTTTGTCAGTACCTTTAGAAGGTAGTGTTATATAAGGAACAGTAGTTTGTTTACCCTCAATATTAAATCCCTTATATCTGTTATAATATTCTTTTCCCATTTTAAGTTAATTTAACAACATTATTCCACTTATCACCACCAACACCACTATATAATTCTTTTACTCGGTTTTGTTGTTCTTCTATATATTGATTTATTACCTCAGTAGAATAAGTAAATTCTCTAACCTTACCTTTTTCATAATCAGTTTCATTTAAATACAAATTATAAGTCTCTTCATTTTTTAACTTTTCCACTAACTCTATTTCTTTTTTTAATTCTACTTCAACGTCACCCGCAAATCTCTTACATATTTTTTTAAGACGTCTACTTAACCTACCTGTATTACCACTAATATTGAGAAGACAACTGTCAATGAAAACATCAAGGTCATCAGAATTGTTAAATACATTTGAAAGTATCATAAACATATGTTGGTCTTGAGGAGAAGCAATTTTATCTGATATATTTGGGAATGTCCCATTTTCTTCATCATATTTACTACCTCCGGATAAAATAAATGACATATTACTATCAGTAGTACTTTCACCAACTAATATGTCGAGGTAAAAACTTTTAAGACTATTCAAAACTTTACCATAATCATGTGAAAGTTCATCATAAGTATTTTCAAATTGTGAAGGACCGGACGTGTTAGCAACATTTTCAGTTGGTTTTGTATTATAAATAATTGGTATACCAACACTAGGTATTTTTCCATCAAAAGTAGTTGGGGATAAAGGTGGTACAATTGAAGTTGGTTCAACAATTAAATTAATTTGTCTTAGTAACATAATCATATTTTGTTGTTGTTGTACCATTTCATTAATTTTTGTAAAAATTGGTGAAGAAAACTCAACTTTATAATTATTAATATAATTTATCATATTAACCTTAACCGCATCTATTTGAGGTGCTTGGAAGTTTAATTTACCTAATTCACTAATTATAAAATTACTATCATCGTTAATATCGTCAATTAAAAACTGAAATAAGTTATCTATATTTTTTTGAACATTTTCAGGTTTACCATAGATAGGAATATTAAGAATTTCATTATCTTTTAAAGTTACTTGACCTTCAATGTATTTTCTATTTTTTGAAACCAAATTCCACACACCAAAATTATTTTCATTCACAAAGGTCTCTATTTTATTTGGAATAGATTCATAATAATTTTTTTGAATACCTAATAACTCATCCATTATTTTTTGATATGTTATAGTACCAACATATCCACTAAGAGCCGTTTCCTCAGAAGTTACAGTACCTATTGTATTACCTCCTTGTAGAGGAATATTATTTTCAACATTTGCTTGTTCTTCCCTGTCAATAATTTTTTGAATTAATTCTCTATCTAAATCTGACCTATCTTCAGTTGCTACAGCTCTCTCATCATAAACTTCAGTATTAGCATAATAGTTAAATGATAAAGCATTTTGTAATTGTTCAACAGGTTTTGACAGTCCTTGACCACCTATAAAATCAAAACTGAGTGTGACGTCCGCAACCATAGGTTGTACACCAATACCTTCGGGGTTTAAATCTAAATTTAATGGGTTATAAGTTATATTAACACTTTTAGGTACAATTTTAGTGTTATAGAAATCACCAATTCTTAAAACTAAAATAGGTGGTGAACCAAAAGAAGTGTTTTGAGCATCGTTACTAACTAAAGTATCGTTACCGTTACTATCTGTTCTAACAATAGGTATTGTCTCACCCGGTCTAACACACTGATTTAAAAAGGTTAATCTTCCATTTAACCCTTCAGGAGTCATAGAATGAAATGCTGGATTAAAATATTTTATTTTTTCTTTTATTGAATCATACACCATAGGGTTTTCTTGTTGAATAACCTCAAAATAATCACATTCAGATAATAATTTTCTTAAAATCCTCTTACCAATACCTTCTTTTAACTTTTCTTGTACTGTCTTAGTAATATTATCTTTTTTAACAATCGTTGTCTTAGGTACTTGTGTTGTTGTTGTTGTTGTTACCTTGTCAAGAGGAATCGTTTCGATAACTAAGCTAACTCTTCTACAGGCCATAGCATTTACAGAGTAAATCTGAGACCCTCGGTTAATACTACCGGTATTATCTTTAATATTTTTGGTACAATCAACATCGGACCCAAACTGACCCACTATATTCTGAGTAGAAGTTGTGTTTCCGGTAGTAATGGTTCCGTCAGGGCTAGTTTTAGGGAAAACAATTTCTTCTTCTTCACCTACAGCATCAACTTTTATTGTCCCTTTATCGAAAAACTCACTTAAATTAGCATCTCCCGAACTAGTTTCACTAAGATACTGTCTAACAGAGTCCACTCTTCGTTTTGATAAATTCACATTATAATCTTTTGATGCCGGTGCAGACGCGGAACCAACTAATTTAACAGTAATTCTAGCTTTCTCTTCTTTTAATATATCAAAAGCATCCTTTATAAAATTACTTTTAGGGTTTTCAGAAATGGCTTTAAAATTATTAATAACAACTAAATCAAAAAATTGTTGTACATTCCTTTCTGGAGCCCCCTCATCAAAAAGACCATTAGCCTTTGTAACATATTTACTTATATTTGATGAACTAGTATATGGTCCATATGTTTCATTAAATGGAACTGAGGACGTTGTATTATTAGTGTTGGGGTCAGGTCTATCATTATCAAAATAAAAACCTAAATCATCATATTTTTCTTTAAATTCCGTTAAACTAAGGTCGTTATTATCAACACTATCATTTTCTGACTCACCCTTAGGTAGTTCATCAACAATATCACTGACTTCCTCAAAAGTAGGATTGTTACTTAATATTTCCTGATATGTAAATAAATCAGAGGAAGGGATTGTGTTAAATTTAACACCTAAATCATATAAATCATATTTTAAACATCCCGCAAAAAAGGAATCTAACATAGAATTTACCTTTTCTTTATTGACACCTTCTAACTGTTTCTTCACAATTAAGTTCATAATTGATGGGTGGTCAACAACTATCTTCCATTTTAGACTACCCGTTCTAGTAGTATCTTTATACGTATATATAGGTTCAGGTCTACCTAAAAATGATGTGGAAGACCAATTAGCAGCATTACTTTCACTGAAGTCAATATCATAAGGGGGAAACCACATTACTCTACCACCATTAGGACCTTTTTCACAATTAGGTAAATCATCATATCTAAAACCCGGTTTACTTGATGTTCTCCAAGCTAAATTTTCAATAGAAAACATATATTTCTTAGCTACAAAATTATTAGTACCTTCAACTTTAACAACATTCTCACTTGTAGGTGCAATATTTAAATTGAAAGTATTTTTTAAAATAGAGTTATTAAATTTTCTACCCGAATCGACGATTCCGTCTGTTTTTTGTAAATCATTGTACGTGTAATAAGGAGTATCTTTAGTAAAAACTCGACAGTACTCAATACCCGCTTGGCTACCATCAGCATTATTAACATATGATAACACTTGTGAACCTTTAGTTATCTCTTTATAACCATCATTAAAAACTTTACTAACTTGATTAATTGCATTACCGACATGTTTTAACCTAGCGATACCGCTAACATTATCCGCAGAATCAACAAGTCTTTGAGTATTATCTAATATTGAAGTCTCTTTAAATGTTAATTTCGTAGACTCACCTTCAGTAAATTGACCTGATATTAGATTATAGTTAGGGTCTTGACTTGTAGTATCACCACCCGGACCTACTTTAAACCCGGCATTAGGTTTATATTTAGGTGAAACCCAAACAAACTGACCTGTTATACCCCCACCATCAGTCAATGATTTACCTGCGAGTCCAAAATTTAAACTATCAATATTCCCCTCATATAGTTTACCCATCTCAGATGGACCATAAACAGGAGCCTGTTCTTGTTGACCAAATGGATTAACGGGAACTTGATTAGGTGGAGATGTTATTGTTGATGGGTCAGAATTTTTATCACCAACATAGTAACCTCCATTTAATGTACCATTATTTGGGTTTATCAAATCAATAGCAAGATTAACCAAACCTTGACCAATACCTAATAACCCACCGAAATCCTTACTAAAACCTGGTTGATATCTATTATAATCTAAAGACCTAAAAAGAGCCGACCTTTGTCCATTACCGGTATTAGCGATAAATACTTGTGACGGTTGTCTTCTTTTATTAAGAATAGGTCCTAAGAACCCACCTGTTAATTGATTAACAACATTTAAAGCTTTTGATGTTTGTTTATCATCAAAATTCGGTTCATCAAAATAATCACCCGGTATTGGTGATACAGGCCAATAAGCCCCACCTAATCGAGTTATAAAATCCGCGGCTTGTAAAATTGGGTTTTCAGGTACTGTAATCCTCCAATTTTTATATATTAAAGGTTCTTGACCTGTAGCAATTAAAGATGCCTCAAATGGGTCTTGTAGTGAGTCTAAGTTAACTAAACCAACCGTATTTTGATATATTTCAGCATCGACTCTGTTTTGAAAAGACGTCTTAAGTTGTTCAGCGCCTAATCTAGCTAAATACGAATCTTGAGATAGTGGTCCTACATCACCTTGAGGATTATCAGAAAAAAGTATATTATACGGACTGTAACTTGACGGAGTAAAATTAGGTGGGTCCCAATAAGGTTGATAAATAAAATTATTTAATTGTATATCAGTCATCGTGACCATATACTGATACCCTCCTTGAGGACCATAAGCATTTTGTAAGTAAGCCGCGTCAATAAAAGTATCATTTAGTATGTCCATATTAGTCTGAGTAGGACTATACTCAGCATACGTAGGTATAACAGGTACTAAAGGACCATTAAATGTAATTGCACTATTAAAACCCCCCGTAGGACCAAATTCATTTAAAACATACGATTGATTAGGAAACGGACTATTAGCAATTAAAAAATCAGGTGAATCAACAACACTAAAATTACTTAGTTGTGTTGGATACGTTAAAGGACCTCCCGGAGGTGTATATGTACCCGGAACATTATATGGGGGTAAGTTAACACCCATGAGTGAGTTCCTAAAAGAAGATGTAGAAGCAAATGATAAACTACTCATAATAAGATTTTATATTTTTATTATAAATAGACTAATAAGTTATTTTTTAAGAAGTTATATAAGGGTTCATTAGTTTAGTTTTAGATGAAGTAGGTGCGGATAGACCATTATTATACATAGTTTCTCTCATAGTCTCATATAACTTTTCTCTAACACCTTGATTTTCTAATGCCAAAACAACTTGATTAGTATCTATTTGATTAGGTGCATCTATTTTAATATTAAGATTAATATCTGCAGTTGTTTTTGTTTCAACAGGAGTTTCATTATTGTTACTACTATTCGTAGAGGATTTCATACTTTTCATTTGAGTTATAAAATCCTGTAATTGAGTGTTAGTAGTGTTATTATTATTAATAGTAGGTAAAGATTTCATTTCTTTTATACCATCAATGAAACTTTCAAATCCTGTACCACCAAATATAGTGTCCTGAGGTAGTGTTTGAAGAACCATCCCCGGTGTTTTTATAAAATCTTCAACAGGAACCACAGGAGTTTTTTCTACTTGAGAATTGTTTCCTACCTTTTCAATAAATCCCGTAAGTGCCTCTAACACCCCATTAAATTTATTAGTACCCGTTTTAAATTCTTCAATGTTATCGGTAATAACTTTCATAGCCGGTTTAAAATTGTTCTTAAAATCTTCAGCAACTTCAGTACCTACCTGACCAATATTTCCTAAGACTTCAGTAATTTCCATTTCACCCGTAACAAGTTTTTCAACAGAATTCACTAACGTATCCGTAACTTTATCAACATTTTCACTTATTTTTTCAGTTTTACCTATCGCGGTACTAAAAGTATCGTATATCGTGGTCTCAAGTAATTCACCACCTTCTACAATATCATTAGATGACTTAGAACCCGCAATACCTGATGCGGTTTTATTAAGAAGTGACTTCAGGGAAGCATCAATGGATTGTTGAGCACTTAATTGACTTTTTTGTATGTCTTTAATATCTTTAGGTGCCGAACTATCTTTAATTGCTTGTACATCACTTTCAGTTAATTCAACAACATTTTTAGTTTGTGATTTTCCTTCAGCGTCTTCAAATTTAATTGTCGCAGAACCTCCCGGTTTTATTTCGGACATATTAGCAATTAATTTTTTGTCGTCTTCAGACACGTCAAAATTAGGCATCCTAATTTTACTCATCTTGAAATCAAGTTCTGCTTCTGCTATTCCAAACTTTTGTATGGTACCAACACCCAATTGAAGTTGACTATTAATTTCTCTTAATCTGGCTTTCGCACCGGGCATAATTGTAGCGTTACCTTCCTTATTAATCTTAACAAACTGTTTAGCATATTCGGCCAAGTCTTTTTGTATCTTTTCAGGGTTATTCCGAGCGTTAAACATCAATTCATTAACATCGGTAAGTCCCGGTATTGTCGCCCCTAATCGTTGGAATGATGTCGCAATTTCAATTGCTCCTTCAGGACTAAAAGCTTTATCAGCTAAGTCCATAGCGGTTTTCATATCAACTCTTAAATTTGTTGACTCTGCGGCCATACGAGCCAACCCATCAATACCACCCTTAAAATTAAAACGGTTTAATTCACTGAGATTTGAAGTTATTTTTTCTGTAACCGCTACGGTATTAAGACCCATACTTCTAGAAGAGTTAGAAATACCTTCAATTTCTTTAGCGACATTATACATAGAAAATCCTGCACTCTTAAAAGTACTTGTTAATGACCTAGTACTTTTACCACTGATTTCACTTGCAGCATACAAATCCGCAATAGCATCAGTTTCTATTATTAAACTTCTACCTAATTCATCACCAATACCACTTATGATGTTTTTCACATTCACCATCTCACCACCTAACCTTTCAACCTCACTAACGGCTCCGGTTAACGAAGATTTAATAGCCATAACCTGTTCACCGGCTAAACCAAACGTCTTATTGACTTCAAAAGCAGCATTATCTACTTCGTAAATTTTTTCCTTTAACTTATCCGCACTGGGTATAAGAGAGTTTTTCATTAACTCTTCTAAATTTTTAAATGAAAGTGGATTATCCGCCATAATTAACTTTTTCTATATAACATAAATACACCAAAAAGTAATTTTAACTCTTTGGTGTATTGTCTTCTATTATTCTATTTAAAATATATTTCCTACCATATGTAGGTAATTCGTTGAAGTCTTTCATCGATAAAGTAATAAACTTATTAATAAGATAGAACTCCTCGAGCAGATTTTGCCTATGACTAGAAGAAAGGCCGAAAAAACTCCACCCCAAAAGCAACATCCGATGTCACTAATTCTCCTGATGGGGCGTAAATTTTCCTTCTTAAGTCCAAGGACGGGACGTTTTTATTTATAAAGTCTCTAATAAACTTAGAATCAAATATAGGCATTCCACTAATAAACTTACTAATTTCACCTTTATCGGTATTACCATTTAATTCAACAATTTGTTTTTCCAATCTCCAATTGACCACAGGTGCAACTCTACCCAACGGATATTTTTTCTTTTGTGACTCCAATTCACGATTTTCACCAAAAGTTAATGGTTTAAGTTTAACGGTAACGTCTGATTTAGGTAATTTTACAACAAAACACCCTTCTTCGGTTGGTTCAACATCCGGTTTGTTTATATCAAGTTCATCTAATGTGACCGTCTGTTCAAACATTTTTGATGTTGCCGGGTCTTTTAATTTAAAAATATACTCAGGACCAAAAGATGTGTTACGTAAAAATAACAATATTGACTCAATATCTTCATTAAGTAAATCTTCAGGTCTAACATCAGGTTCATATATCTTACTACGTAGTAATTGATATGTTAACTCAGATGCGTTATTCTCTAAAGCATTAAGTAACATATTTTCATCACTCGCAGTTAAATATCCTACTTTGATTGATTTTTTTTTGTTTTTATAAAATTTCCCACCTGTAGGAAACTTTACAACATCGTGTGGTAAACTAAAGTTTTCAGTACCAGCCTTTATTAAATTATCATCCATATAAAATTTCTTTAAGACAATTATAATTCACTTTTATTAATTATAAATGATATTAATCGTAAATGTTAAAAAAAAAACCCATACAGAGTACAGGTTTTTAAATTAAGTTTATTTTTTTTTAGTTTAGTACACTAAAACACAACGGTCCATTCTCATACTCGCTGTAATATTAGCAATAGCGTCTGATTTATAATCAAGTGACCCGAAATCAGTTGAGGTTAAGAAAGTACCTTCTAATATCCATTTTTCAACAACAACACCTGTTGGGTCTAATAACTCTAAGTCAACATTTTTTTTGTATCCCGCAGCATATCCCATACGTCCTGTAACAGATTCCGCACACAATCTAACCCATTCCATTAAAGCTTGCGATGCCGAAGGTCCTATTGGGTCTCTAAATGTAACATTAAGAGGTTCCCAGTTAAATCTTCCTGCGACGAATGTTGATGTATTTAAAAATTGTATCTCTGTTGCACCTACAGTTATTTTAGGTCTTGATGTAGACTCTACGAACCATTCATTTATCCCCAGAGATGATGGAAATCTCAGAACGAACCTATTTTGTCTTTTTGGTTCGTATGGTATGGGCATTTTCATTAATAAATCAGCCATTTGTTTTTTCTATTTAATATTTTTGTTTATCTTTTAATTTCTTATATAAATATAAGTTATTTGAAATTTTTCTATTTACTTTATTTTTTTTTAAAATATTCTCTAACTAGAACTATAATAATTAATACTTAAATTTATTTTTCTTATTTATAAATATATAATTAACTGGTAATATATTACATACTGTTAAAAAATATTTAATAAGGTTTCTTAATTCCACCGGCGGTTGAGTACGTTTTTACCATAGGTTCATCTTTAAACCTATCTTTTATAACCTCAACATTACGTATATCATCATCTGAGAAACCAACTGTCGGAGTAAAATTATTTGAAACTTTGTTTTTGAGAAAAGCTCTTTTTTTAATTTCTTTAGAGATTAATTTAATATGTTCAATGAATTTACGTAAAGCCTTAACTTTACCTTCTTCAGGGTCAGTTGCCGAACCTTCTCCATAACTTACAGGATGAAAACGACATAAGTCTAAGTACTCCCTTATCATATCTTTTTTAGAAATCTTCTCTTGTCCACTAATATCTCTAAACTTTTCCAAGTTTTTTACTAATTCACTTGAATCTATACCATTATGATTAGAAACAATTAAATTGTAACAAGCCTCTTTTAAAATTGATGGTGTATGACCTCTCGCGGTTATAATGGAAAAAATTGAACCGTTGTTAATTGCTTCCACAAAATCAGGCCAAGCCGGACCTACAGACGCTAACATAGAGTCAATTATAAATTTTTTATCACCTTTAACACCGAAATTTCTAAACGGGTCATCACCAAAACCAACAATTTTATGACCTTCATAGTCGAAATCTCCTTTACCTATTAAAGTCCTATATTCGGCAAAATCTTCAGTGGACATACCCACTTCATTACCTTCGTCGTCTTTTAATATAATTTTTGTCGGCATATTCATAATATTATCGTCCCAATCAAAAGCATAATACTTCATATCCGGAGTTCCTTCTTCGTCAATACCTTCTAAAATGTTTTTATTTGTTTTCATATTATATAAATAAAAGGTGGAGTTATTTTAAAACCCCACCTTTAATATTAATTATTAAATGTTCTCAAACGATGCTCCCGCAGGTGTTATATAGAACGTTATGTCAATGAATTCTAATGACTTAGTAGGTTTAATATAAATACTACCTGTCATTTGATTTCTATCCAAGTCAGATGCGTCAGATGAGACAGTTACTCTAAAGTCGTATATACCTCTATCTCTTCTAATTGCGTCTAAGATAGGATTAACAGCGTCTAAGAAATCTTGTCTTACTTTATCATCGTTTTGTTCGAATAATAGTCTAACAGAAACCGCTGATATCAACTTACGTGCTTGTAACAACAATCTTCTAACGTTAATTCTATCTAAAGCACTTTCCCTAATTTGTAAGGTCTTATTACCCCAAATAACTGTTCCCACATCTGAGAATGTTGCTATCGGGTTAATTCTACCTTGATAAAGTACATCTCTATCTTCTTGAGTTAGTTTCTTTCTCGCTTTAATTGCGTTAACTATACCTCTTGTGTAACCCGCCGCAGCGAACCAAGGGAATGCGATATTATCGGTTAGTGCTAAATTCTTAACAACTTCAGCCGTTGGTGGTAAATAGATTTGAGTGTTATTCACACTATCTCTAGTTAATACCCATGGGTAGTAAGTTGCCGTATAATTAGAATCTATACCTGTATCGTCCAAATTATCTACCGCTTCTTGAGGGTAAATAATATCTGACTGAATACCCGTTGTTGGTGTAAATAGATTATAATCAGGTGTCGTCGCAATATAAATCGAATCCGCTCTGTCATTTTCTATCATATCTATACTCTGTTCTACTAAGTCAGAGTTATTAAGATAATCAATACCCGGTGTTGCAAATATATTGATATTTACCGCTTCAGGGTTTTCAAAAGTTCTTTGACCTAATAAGTAAGCGTAATAATCAGTATTACCGTAACCTTGTGTGTTATCACCTACAGTTATCTGTTTAAATGCTCCCCATCCCGATGCCGTTGGGTATTTTATGGATGAACAAGAACCTTTCAAGTATCCTGACCTACCTAACACGAACCTATCACTATTTGTTCTAGTTTCTCTATAGATGTCCCATCCGTCGAATCCACCAGCCACTAATAAAGTAAACTTACGTGCAAATAATCTGTAGTAAGGGTTATCCTCACTTTGAGGGTCGTTTACAAAAGGTGCATCACCCGTATAGAATGCCGTTGTACCACTCGTCGCGTAAAAGTCCGATATTGTGATAGCACTTGCGTTAATATCCATGTGGAAACCTTTGGTTTTATATGCCCACTCATTACCCGTTGTATTTGTACAAATATCTAAAGGTAATTGTTTACCTTTATAATTGAAAAACTCAGTATCTATTCCGATAGTGTTAGAAATACCTAAATAAGTTCTTCTAACATTATCACCACTACTTCTGATTATATCATCATCACCTGATGCCAAACCGAAAGGTGGGTTATAAATAACTTCACCAGGGAAATCATATTTTGTTTTATATATTGGGAATGGAGGTCTTGAACCTGCATATTCTCTGAAATCATACCCTTGGAATCCACAAGGTAGTGAATCAATCGGTGCGTTTTCATTCATGGTTAACATAACATATTTTGAATTCAATGAGTATTCACCATCAACAGTACCTACCTTTTTAGCTACATAACTATTTTGGTTTGGGTCCATAGAACAATTTGTAAATTTCTCCAATACAACCGGATTTGCGTCAGTATCAAAGAAATCTCTTACTAATAAATCAAACGTTCCATTATTAAACGAAATATTAGTTACCGATAATTTAACTTCGGTATTTGATGAATTACCATCCGAAATAGTTGTAAACTTAAATAAGTCGAAAACTTCAGAACCTCTCAACTCTGACACTACCCACGGTGATTCAGCTGATTGATATTGTTCTAAATAGAAACCTATCGATGTTGGGTCTGAACCTTGTCTTGCGTCAGGTAAAGCGTTTAACTCACAATTAAGTCCTCTAATAAATCCACTTCTCCAACCATAATTTAATAATGTTTGGAATTTCTCCTCCACAAATAAAGGTACATTAGCCCTTGTTTTTGCGAAATTAGATGAACCAAATACTTTACTTAGGTACTTAGGGTCTGAATTCTGAAATGATGTTTCAAAGAAATATTTTTTATTATCTTTATTTGTAATATTAACACCAAATGCCGCATAAGGGTTTTTAGTAACACCTGAATATGTTCCGGTACATTCTAAACTAACATCTGTTAATCCCGAAACTTCATAAACCGCACCATCGTCAGTAGAATAAGTTGC
>ENA-UZWT01000211-UZWT01000211.1-metagenome-genome-assembly--contig:-Day-1-50m-contig-211_pt1 | contig 96021 bp, 129 predicted proteins | sample MGYA00260338_ERZ794898 | MGnify/ENA metagenome assembly ERZ794898 | reverse complement strand
ACCCAAGTTTACCCAAGTTTACCCAAGCTTACCCAACCCAGCCCCCCTTACATGAATTTAAAAAAGGTCTTGACATTTCGGAACAAAGGGACTATAATTTAGAAAATGGAGGAAAATTATGGCAGACAATGAACTGACCCTTATTAGCCCAGAAGGCCTGGACATAGCGTGTGCCTACCTGGAAAATAAGAGCGATACTAAAGAGACAGCACTAGCTCTAGGAATACCTATCGAAGAAGTGCATCGGTATCTACAAAAACGAGAAGTAAAAGCGTATATCGATAATTTATATTTTGAATCAGGCTTCCGCAACAGAGAACGCATGGGAGCGGTGATGGACGAAATCATAGCGCAAAAATTAGAGGAAATGGATGATACTGGAATGGGCTCTAGTAAAGATATCCTAGAGATTCTTAAAGAGGCTCACTCTATGAAGATGAAAGAAATGGAAATGGAGATTAAACTGATGGGAGCTAAAACCCCCGCGATACAAGTTAATAACCAAACCAACAATAATTATAATAGTTTACTGGATAAGATTCTAGATGCAAGTTAGTAGATCGTGTCTAAAGTACGATGAACTCCTAGAGTTTCCAGTAGACCAAAGGTTTTTAAAGCTTCCTGTGGAAGGATTTCTCCGAGTTAGTGAAATTGTGCCCATCTCTCCGCAGGTTGCTTTAATCAACGCACTAAACGATCCTTCGTATCGTTTTATCGTAGCGTGCTTGTCTCGCCGTACGGGCAAGACTTTCATAGCTAACACAGTTGCGTTCTTAAAAGCTCTAGAGCCTAATACCAATGTATTAATCGTCTCTCCTAATTTTTCATTGACTAACATATCATGGAATGAGCAGACTGCTATGCTAGAGGAACACGCTATAGAGGTCAAGTCTAAGAATAAGACAGAAAAAGAGATTCATTTAGAGAATGGGTCGATGATAAAATTCGGATCGATATCGAGCGTGAATAGCTTGGTGGGACGATCGTATGATTTAATACTGTTTGATGAAGCAGCACTGGATGGGGCGGGGATTAACGCTTTCAACGTTCAGTTGCGCCCGACCTTAGACAGACCTGGTTCTAAATGTATATTCATATCAACGCCTCGTGGTCTTAACTATTTCCACCAGTTTTACATGCGTGGGTTTGACATAGATACTAGTACAGGTAAACCACGTGGTTATCCTAAGTGGGTTTCTATTCACTCAACGTGGGAAGATAATCCTAGGAATACTGCAGAGGATATAGAAGAAGCCCGAAGTGGCATGTCCCGAGCTGAATTCAAACAAGAATATGAGGCTGACTTTACTACATTCGAAGGGCAAATATACGAGTCGTTCGATGAGAAAAAACATGTACGTTCGCTTGATGATATGGATTGGGCTACTGACCCTTATAGATATGAAACTATAATGGGAATCGATCCCGGGTATAAGGATCATACTGGTGGTGTTGTGCTGAAGTACGATACTGACGAAGATATGTTTTATGCTGTTTGGGACTACCAAGTAAATGAGGCTGTAACTTCGGTACACGCTGCTGCTTTTGGATCTACTTATGATAAGTATGATGTGGATATGGTATTTTGCGATTCCGCGGCTGCTCAGTTTAGGCAAGATATGGCAGTAGATTATGACCTTCCTAGCACTAAAGCTAAGAAGTCTATTCTAGACGGTATAGCGTATTGTCAGTCTTTAATAGACAATGACAAATTAATTGTTGACCCAAGCTGTGAACACTTAATCACGATGTTAGTAAACTACCGTTGGGATCCTAATGAAGCACTAGTTAAACCCAAGCCGAAACACGATATGTATTCCCATGTTGCGGATGCATTCCGATATGCGTTGTACACCTACAGGCGATAGGCTTGTGGGTGGAGCGAAATACAAAAGTTCGCTTGCGTTTTGGAGATTAGTTAAGTATAATAGTTTTATTGATGTGTCCCGAACTGACAGGTACAAGTAGTAATAATTTTCAAGAAAGCACGCGTTTGGCGGGTATCTACTAGGTGAAGCTATGAAGTTGTGTCAGGGGTTAGAACGCTAAATAAGGAGTTGCCATATGGCATCCAATACAAATAAAAGAGTCGCACTGAAACACGTACGAGACGGAATAAAAGCTCAATACCCAGAGAAGTGCAAGTGTGCTGTCTGTGGTACTACCGAAGACCTTGAAGGTCATCACTACGCTACCCTTTCACTAGTTTTTAAAGATTATTGCGACAAACACAATATTGATGTACGAACTGATGAACAAGTCCTAGAGATGCGTGATCAGTTCTACGAAGATAACTGGGAAGCTGTGGTTACTGATATGGTAACACTATGCAATAAGCACCACAAGGCGTTACATAAGCTTTATGGTAAACAGCCGCCGTTAACTTCAACCAAAAAACAAAAACATTGGGTTCACCGAATGTTTGAAAAGAACAATGGACTAAGCGAGGGGACGGATTCCCGCCCTATTACTGAGTCTCGCTTTGGCAGACATATCCCACGGACGCGGGTAGACTTTGCCTCACTAATTTAAAGGAGCCTGAAATGCCATCATTATGGGCAGCAATTAAAGAAAAATTCAACCCTATCCAAGACGAGATCGCCAGGGATGAGGGTACTAGAGTAAGTAGTACACAAACAAGTATAAGAACCGTACAGAATGCTTACGAGCTAGTTGAGGTAGTTAATCGCTGTATCAATATGTTAGTTGATAATTCCGCAATGGTGAACTTCGATGTTGCTAGCACTCTAAGCTTTACAGGACAGGTTGCAGGGACACGAGGTAAGACCTTAGGTAATATCTTAAACCACAGACCAAATCCTTACATGGATATTAACACGTTTAGACGTCTAGTATTAATGGACTTTCTTATTGACGGTAACTCGTTCATCCACTTCGATGGAGCAGGACTATACCACATACCAGCAAGTCTGGTTGAAGTAGTTCCTGATGACAAAACCTATATCAACTCGTTTATCTATAACGGAATACACAGGTTTGCAGCGAATGAGATCATACATGTAAAAGACAACAGTACAACTTCAGTTTATCGTGGAGATTCACGTATAAACAGCACTATCGGATCACTTCTAACTCGCGAGTCTATGCTAGACTTCCAGAAAGCTTTCTTCACTAACGGTGCCGTAATGGGTATAATCGTTGAGACTGATGAAATCTTGAGTAAGAAAATGAAAGAACGCCAGGAAAGAGAGTGGATGTCTAAGTACAACCCTAAGAATGGCAACGGTAGACCTCTTATATTAGATGGTGGCTTATCAGCTAAGTCAATGTCTAACTCCAACTTCAGAGAGTTATCCTTTACTGAGAGTATAAATAACCTCGAAGAAAAAGTATGCACCGCACTAGGAGTTCCTCCTATCTTGCTAAATAGCGGAAACAATGCTAACATAAAACCTAATTTAGAGTTAATGTTTTACACTACAATTCTACCTATGCTTAGGAAGTTTGAGGCTGCGTATGAATATTTCTTTGCATACGATGTAGAGCTATCTACACACAAAGTACCTGCACTTAAACCAGACCAAAAAGATCAAGCTGAACGCTTATCCGCACTAGTCAATAATGGTATTCTTATGGGTAACGAAGCTCGTAAAGAGTTAAGACTAGACCCGGTAGACGATCCTGCTATGAACAAAATCAGAATCCCAGCTAACGTTGCAGGTTCTGGAACTGGTGTAACTGGACAAGAAGGTGGAAAACCACCAAAAGAGGAAGATTGATGATCATAAAGGAAATATACGCAGTATATGGAGATAGCTTACCTAAGACTCGTAGCAACTACAGCGCTACTGTTAAAAGCCCTATCCCAATGCTCGCAATTACAAAACAGTTTAAGACTTGGAATAAGTTCGTTCTAGAGTACAACAAGTACGCTATTATGCAACGCAACTCTAAGCCAAAGACTGTAGAGAAGAAAGTGGAGCCTAAAAAGTATGTCAAAAAGAAAGATGTATGAAGCTTCGATAGTTAGTAGTATTAAGTCTGTAAAAGCTGATGACAACGATGATTTAATCATCGAGGGTTACGCCAATACGGTCTCTAAAGACCGAGCCGGCGATGTGATCCCTAAAGAGGCTTGGCAGACTAAGAATGCTATGACTAACTACGAAAAGAACCCCATAATTCTAGCTTACCATGACCATAGTAAGCCGATCGGTAAAATGATTGGACACGAGGTTACTGAGCTGGGATTAAAGATAAAAGCGAAAATCAGCAAAGGTGCTGGCGACGTTTATCATTTAATCAAGGATGGTATCTTATCCACGTTTAGCGTAGGATTCGGTATACTTGATGCTGAGTACGACAGTAAATCGGACACGTACTACATCAATGATGTAGAACTACACGAAGTATCTGTTGTATCTGTACCTTGCAACCAAGACTCTGTTTTTCAGGTTGCGAAAAGTATGACCTCTCAAGATTTTGAGAAGTTTAAATCAAATATCACGCCAGAAGATATCACATCCGGCGATAACAAGGAAAAAATTAAAATGACATTAGAAGAAATGCAAGCGCAACTTGCTGAGATGAAAAGTAACTCGGTAAATCCTGACGCTATTGCTGAAGCTGCTGCTAAAGCCGCTACTAAAGCTATTCAAGACGCTGCTGCTGAAAAAGCTGCTGCTGAAAAAGCTGAAAAAGACGCTAAAACCGCTCAAGACGCTCAAACTGCTATCGTAAAAGCTGCTGCTAAAGCTGAAGCTGAAGAGCTTGTTAAAAGCCTTAAAGCTGAATTAGAAGCTAAAGACGGTACTTTCGCTGAAATGGTTAAAGCTAACAACGATCAAATCGTTTCGCTTAAAGATGAGATTGCTCAAGTGGTTGCTTCTCGTAACACTCCAGTTAACGCTATTGCTAAAGCAGTACGTGGTGGTGATGCACAACGTGAGAAAAACATTGACGCAATGGTAATGCTTGGTATTATCAAAGGTGTTAATTCTTTAGAAACTCCTTTCGGTAAATCATTCGCTGCAACTGAAAAAGCTGTTAACGGTTCTTCAAGCATCGCTGTTTCTAGTGAAGGTTACGAAACTGAGTTCTCTACGAACTTAATGCGTGACATTCAAGCTAAATTAATCGTTGCTCCGTTATTCACTGAATTAGCAATGACCTCTGCTAACATGACGATTCCAATCAATCCAGCACGTTCAAACGCTAACTGGGTATCTGCTGCTGCATTAGGCGACAATACTGATAAAGCGCGTACTGGTTCTGAGATCACTGTTGCACTAACAGAGAAAACATTAAAGACATTCAAGCTAGCTGCTAAGACTTTCTTAACAGAAGAAACTGAAGAAGATGCAATCATCTCAGTAATTCCTCTTTTACGTTCTCACTTAGTTGAATCACATGCTTCTGAAATGGACGCTGCTTTCTTAATCGGTGACGGTTCTGCTAAGCCTAAGGGTCTAGTAACTCAAGCTGAAGCTGCTTCTGGTCAAACTCACGTTTCCGCTGCTACTTCAACAGGTTCTACTAAAGTAACTGCTGCTGATTTATTAGCTGCACGTCGTAAGATGGGCTTATACGGTATCGACATTAAAGATATCTCATTAGTTGTTTCTCAAGACGCTTATTGGGATTTACTAGAAGATACTGAGTGGGCTGACGTTCAACAAGTTGGTGATGCCAACGCTGTTAAACTTAAAGGTGAAGTTGGAAACGTATACGGAATGAAAGTTCTAGTATCTGACGAATTCGCTGCTAAAGCCGCTTCTACAGCATTCGCTGTAATGGTTAATACTTCTAACTTCGTAACAACTCGCCAACGTGGTATGACATTACGTAGCGACTTCGATATCGAGTTAGATCGTACAGTATTTGTTGCAACTCAACGCGTTAACTTAGAATCTCTAATCGATGATGGTTCTGGTAACGGTAAGGGTGTTGTTTCAATCACTTACGCAGCTTAATATATAGTTGACTTATAAAAAGCCCTCCCGCTATGGGCGGGCTTTTTTGCTTTCTGGAGGAAAGAAATGGTAATAACATTAGAAGATTATAAGTCGTACGCAGGGATTGCTAATCCAAAGAGCGACGAGAAACTCCAGTTCATAGTTGACTTCGTTAACGAATATATTATCAACTACTGTAATACTGCATTTACTACAACTGTAGTTACAGGCGAGAGAGTAACCTCACATGATGGTTACGAAATACTACTGAAGAATGCACCCGTACAAAGTGTAGAAGAGATCCGCATATATGATGCAGCCGTTGACGATACTACATATATTGTAGATACTGACCTAGGTGGTGTAGAGTCTATCGATGGTTTCAGTACTGGACGTTTGGTTTACGAAGTAGATTATACACATGGGCATGCTAGTGTTCCTACAGATCTAGTGCTATCAGCATTGGAATTCGTAACCCACTTACACAAACGAGAGTTTAATAAGTCTCGTAATTTAGGTAATGGAGAGTCCGCAGATTACGGTGATCCTGAATTAATGCCTGCTCAGGTGCGTATAGGGTTGAATATGCATAAGGTGCTGTAATGGCGTCTAACGTATTCGAAGCTATAGTAAAGTACAGACTAGGTAAGGTACCTAGTCAGTTCAGCAAACAGGATGTACAAATCCAAGTAGCTGCAAACCATAAAAGAGACCACTTAAAGACAACTTTCTTAGCACACGCGGGTGAGGACTTAACTCCTGAAACTATCAAAGCATTGGAGAAAGCCGCAGACGACTATATCGATGATGTATTTGTCCCTGATGTGTATGACCTTGTAGAGGCTAGTATATCCGATGATAAGAGGGTAACTAAGACCACTAGAAATGAGTCATTCAAGCTGCAGGTAGCCGCGCCTCACGGGCTAAAGCTTAAAAATAACCAACCTATATCAGCACCCAACCTAGCAAAGTTACTAAACACTATTCTATACGTTTATGTATCTAAGTTAATGGGCAGGGCTGCAGACGGGAAGTTAGGTGGGGGGCGCTACTTTAAGTATCAAACAGGTAGATTTGCCCACACTATGAAAGTTTTAGGTATTGATACCGAAAGTATTTCCTCAAAGTTTCGAGGTACTTCAGTATACTTTTCTTATCTTGTGTCCCCTTATGCAGTATTCGAAGGAGACCCCAGGTACTCCGGGAAATACGCTACCCCTACAATGTTAGGTAAGCAGGCTATTCAGGCTGCTATGCTAGACACACTACATAAGGATAGTATTAAGTCACTCTACCTGAGTAACTTCAACACTTATATAAATAGGTCATATAAATGAGCGCAAGATCAGGAATAGCTAAAGCCATGGCTTCAGAAATGGCTACATTAATAGACGGCTCAGGAGATTATGTAAATAATCTGTACGGTAATACAACTAATAAGGTTGTACATTTTGATGAAATAACCGACTTTCCTTCTATAAGTATTACCCCCGGACCTGAAAGGCGTGAGGATATGCCCTCTAATTTCACATGGTCTACACTAACTGTTTACATAAGAATTTATGTAGAAAATAATGACGATGCTCAAGGAGAGCTAGAATCTCTCATATCAGATATAGAGACTTTTGTTGACAACCACTTAAAATTGTCGTATAATGTAATTACATCACAAGGTTTAGTGACTAGGTCCACAGTGGACAATAGTATAATGTCTATTACCACAGATGAGGGCTTGCTTGATCCTAATGCTTTAGGTGAAGTAGTCTTGGACGTACGATACGAGAAGATAAGATAAAATTTTAGGAGAATTTTAAAATGGCGATTAATTTATCCCGTAATACCAGAGTTTGGGCTAGTACTAGTAATACTACTCATAATAACTCTAACACTTTTGAGATACCAGTGCAGGAAGGCTACTCATTATCTCAATCAGTTTCTACAGCCGATGTGTCGGTAGAGGAAACAGGCGCTGAGCCAACACGTGGGTCTGCTAGGTTTAACGCTAGCTTAGATCCTGTGGAATGGTCTTTCGCAACTTACTTCAACCCTTATGTTGATGTAGACACAAACCACTACACAACAGATATGCTAATGTGGCATGCTCTGGCTACTAAAGATAGTATAGCCCCAGATTTAGATAATACAGGTACATCTTCTATTATCTACGGGGACACTTCTAAGTTCCGTGTTGGTTTTGGCAACAACTCTGCCCATGTGCTTACTAAGTTATATTTATACTTTAAGATAGACAACGATGTTTACTTAGTAGAAGATGTTCAAGTAGGTCAAGCAGAAATTTCAATTGATATTTCTGATTTAGCAATGGTTAACTGGTCTGGTAATGGAACCGTGTATAACCGTATAGCTAGTGGTTCTGTTCCTGCATTTATTACTGCTAATGGGACTACATATGACCAGGCAGGCGCAACAGACGATGACTTTGTTAAGATACCTACAACAGGTAAAGAGTATATTGTTAACAAGCTAACTACAATGGATTTCCAATCTGATGTATCTGGTTCTAACTTATACTACACTATGCCTATCACTTCTGGAACTATAACAGTTAATAACAATATTTCGTACCTTACACCTAATACTTTAGCTGTAGTAGATACGGCGGTTGGTTCTTTTACTGGTTCTTTTGAAGTAACTGGCTCTCTAGATGCTTATATGCGTGATACGGGTAACGACGGTTTAACCGAGCCGAACTCAAAAGGTACCACAGAGCTTCTAGAAGATATGTTAGGTAACACAGGTCAGATAACGAACACTACTGATGTAACGTTCAATATTGGTGGTACTGCTTCAGGTGATCCTGCCGCGAAAATCACTATGCCAACGTTGCATATCTCAGTTCCTAGCCTGTCTGTTGATGATGTTGTTTCTACCTCTATTGAGTTTAAAGCAATACCAAATGATCCAGATATGAAGTCAGGTACTGAACTATCTTTAGAGATTACTGCAGCTAACGCGTAATTATGGCTATTACGTTCCAGCAAGGGACAAAGCTAATTATTGATGACGGAACTGATCGCTACTTAATAGCGGTTAGTTCTGCAACAGCAAGTCAGTCTTTCACAGAGTCTAGTAGGGCGGTAAAAACAATACACAACCCTGTTGTGGTTGAAGATACCTTTACTACTGCTAAAGGCTCTGCGAACTTATCCTTCTCCTGTTATATAGGAGATGGGGAAGCGGAGGACAGTATTTTAGAACTATTTGGTTTCGTTTGGTCTGCTGGTAAGTATGTCCTTAGTACCAATAACAACACAGTTAATACTGCAGATATTTATATTGATGCTGGAAACACGGTGTATAAGTTAGATACTTGCGTGGGGGAGAATATCTCTTTCAAGTTGAGTAGGAAAGAATTACTAAGTATTGACGTCTCTGCTAAGGCTGTAGAGTTAATAGCTGGTGTGCCCCTTCCAACTAACGGAGTTCTACACCAACAGAACTTAGCCTCTTTGTATAATAATACAATCAATATTCCTGGGTTTTCAGATGTTGTAACAGTTACTTGCGAGTTGACTAGAGATATACGCTGGCTATCCCAAAAATCAATTCACGATATAGGTTCCATATACTTACCAAGGAATCCTGTATTAGGGACTCTGTCTATGAGCGGCTCCATTACTAGAAATAAGAAAGATAATAATAATTCTTATAGTAATTCTGGAGTACCTATCACCATAGAATACGGAGACACTTTCAAAATTAACCTGGACCAATGCAATACAACAGATCGTTGGGACTTAGGTGAAGTACATAAAAACGTAACAGACTATAAGCTCATGCCTACAGCCTCAAATACGTACATTACATTCTAGAGGAAAGAATAAATGAATTTAAAAGATATAATAGTAAACACAAAGACCGTAGAGATTGACTACCCAGGACTTCCAGGGTTTAAAGTAAAAGTAGCAGCAGTTTCTAGAGAGGTTTCTAGAAAACTTAAAGAAGATTCTGAAGTTACTAAAATAGACCACAAACTAAAGATGCCCGTAACTGAAATTGACGAGGATACTTTTGTTGAAAAGTTCGCAGCAGCGGCTATTAAGGGTTGGTCTGGTCTTAAGTATAAGTACTTACAGGAACTAGTTCTTGTAAATGAGTCTGAGATAGAAGACTCAGAGGCTGAAGTAGAGTTCTCACAAGATAATGTGGTAGCTATTCTTAAGCACTCCCAAATATTTGACACTTGGATAAACGAGCAGGTGTTTAATATCGAACGATTTCGAAGCTGAGAGGCGTGAAACTACGTTAGAGTACCTTAAAAAGTACTTAGACAATGTAGGAAGCGGCATGAACGTCGCTAGGTATTTAGAGATGTGTGAGGTTTATGGAGATACTCCAGACCCTAATAAGATGCCTCCTGAGTACGACAGCTTTCCTTCTTATGTACACGTAGCTATGGAGATCTATAATGCCCTACCAGATACCTACTCTGGGGGTATGGCTCCAGTATACACAGGTAAGAACTTATCCTCTTTACAGGTATTGTTCGACCTCTTCAGAGTAGACACTGATGATAGACTCGTAGTGTTTGAAGTAATAAGATTTCTAGATACTAAGGCAAGAGAGCAGTCTATGAGAGATGCCGAGAAAGCAAATAAAAAGGCTTCTCGCAAATGATCCTCTAGAATAGGGCTTCCGCCCTATTTAGCCCCTAGTCTTAATTGCCTAGGGGCTTTTTTATAAGGAATATTTATAAATGACAGGTAAAAAAGGTAAGACAGTTCAGATAAAGACGGTCGCCAAAGGTCTTAGTAAGGTAATTAAAGACTTTGACGATTTAAGTGGTGAAATGTCTGAAATAAAACAAACAACTAAAGGTATAGAGAATCAAATGGATTCCCTAACCTCAGTATTGAAGCAGTTGGGCGACACTTCAGGGACTAAAAAGTTGGTTAGTAGTATGGAACAGTTGGCAGGGACTTCTCAAGATACCTTAAGTACTATGGAAGGAATGTCCAGCACTATGGTGCACTTACTAGAGAACATCATGTCGCTTAACCAAGCTACTGGCAGTATGAACGACAACCTATATGAGATGAGATTATCCATGGATTCTGTAGACACCGCTACTAGCCGTGCTAATGAGGAAATGGAAGAACAAACCCAACACATGAGGCAGAGTACTAAGGAGCGTAAGAAGTACAATAAAGAGGTAGATAAGTCCACTAAAGGGACTGAGGGTTTAGCCAGAACTAACGGACGTAACGGTAAGCAAATGGGTAAGATGTCTAAGCACGCAGGTATTTTAGCGGCTCAGTATGCTATTGTAGCTGCTAACGTTTACGCACTAACTGAAACTTTCAGGGTGTTAAGCGAGGCTGCGAATCTCGAAAGGCTACTAACACAGACAGCAACATTCTCTGCTAGCGTTAGTGGTATTAACGTTAAGGCTTTAGCTGCCGATATGAGTAGACTATCTGGCTCTATACTTTCTGTTAAAGAGAGTATGCAGTTTGCTGTGAAAGGTGCCGCCTTTAGCTTTACTGCAGAGCAACTAGAACGACTAACAGTAGGTGCACGAAAGTCGTCTATCGCTTTAGGTATTAATTTTACTGATGCTATGGATAGGGTTATGCGTGGTATCTCCAAGCAGGAGATAGAACTATTTGATGAATTAGGTATTGTTACAAGGTTAACTCCAGCGTTTCAAAGGTACGCAGACCAGGTTAATAAGACAGTTGCTGAATTGTCAGACTATGAGAGACAGCTCGCGCTAACTAATGAGGTTCAAAGACAGTTAGATGAGAGATTCTCTGGGATAGAAGTTTATGCGACTTCCTGGGAGAAACTGTCTAAGAACGCGAAAGACTTCAAAGATAGTGCCTTAATGGGTATTGCGGACTCCTTGTCCGGAGTAGCAGAAGGTCTCGCCGCTGTGTTGGATATTTCTGATCCTGTGGCGGATAGGACTAATAACGTGGTTGAATCTTTAGAGATACTATCAAATGCTAAAGCCCCTGGGGCCTTTATTACGGCTACCTCGGAGTTGTCTAAAGCATTAAGTATAGTAAACAAAGAGACTCAATCCATTGCAAGCAATGTAGAGGTATACCTTGACCTTGCCAGAAATATAGGCGCAGTAGTAGCGGTAATAGGTGCTTTAGTGGCAGTAAGTTTACGAGCTACTGCAGCTAATCTGACGTTAGCAGCTAGTCTAAACACTGTGACCTCCTCAGCTTTAATTGCGGCACGTGTAGGTATTGTTGCATTTACAGCGGCTATAACGAGAGCTGCTGTCGCAGTTGCTGCTTTTATAGGCGGAACTGCTATGATGTTGTTAGCTTTGGCTGCTATACCCGCTTTGATATATATTACTACATCTGCACAAGAGAAGTCAAAAAAGGCTTCCGAAGAGGCAGCTAAGGTAGCGGAAGATAGGCTACATAGACTAGCTGACGCAGAGACCCGTTACGTTGCTGCGAAAAAGAAAGCTACTGAGCTAGGTATTGATTTTGCGGCGATTTCTGTGGAAGCGGAGAAAAGGCGTTTTGAACAAATAGACGCACTAAGGGCACAGTACGCTACCGCAGATGCGAAAGAACAAGCAGCTATCCTTAAGAGAGTAGCCGCGGTTAAGTCACAAAGCGAAATGGAGCGATCTCTTCTCGCGGAACGAGGTAACGCACTTACCCAAAGCTTTAAAACTATGGCTACGGGAGAGGAGAAACTTCTTAGTTTCTCTAACTTATCCAATAAGGTTACCTCTTCTTTCTCTGGAGCTTTGGACGAGGTTAAGGTATTCACCTCAGGTCTTGCCACTAACTATGGTGGTGATAGTATAGCTGCAGGGGTAAAGGAGTCTCAAGAGAGATTTGAGTCGTTTACTGCCTCCCTTAAAAAATCAGGTGCTGCTCCTTTAGCGCCTTGGATAACAGGTTTTAGGGAGTTAGAGGACGCTATAGTTAATGTTCATGAAGAAACTTTATCCCTTAAACCTACTATGACTATGGCTGCAGGGGCGAACACTCTTGGAGGTGGTGATGCAGTCTCTGGGTTGACAACACAACTAGGGTTGCTTCATAGGTATCAAAACACCTTAGGTACTATAGGTGGAATATCTGCAGAACAACATAGAAAAAATGCTGAACGTATAGTGATTATGGAACAGCAGCTCCAAATACAGAAAGAGCAGAAACGCCAAAGCCTAGAACTAGCAACTTTGGAGTACTCTAGTGCTCGTGAGAAAGAGTCAACGTCTCACTTGTACACTTTGGAATCTACTGAGTTAGGTAGGCAGGTATCTCTTGCGAAAGGTAGGTACGAAATCCAACTAAGCAATAAAAACCTTACAGAGGTTGCTAGAAAAGAGATAGAATTGATAAGAGATAGGGAGTTAGATCTTTTAAACATTAAAAAGAGACAAGCTGAAGTACAAGAAGCCATAAATCTTAAATTACTATCTAACAGGCAGACACTAGCCTCCGTGCAGGAAGATATTGCATCTAAAGAGCACACGAAGAACTTAGTGGGTGATAATACTACAGCGGCGTTTGATAATAAGAACAGACAGCAGTTGCAGCAGGCTCAAATCGATAAAGCCAATGACGACATCTCCGCTAAAGGTGGTGAAGTTGGTATGGGTACTATTGCGTATGAGGAGGCTACGGATAAAGTGGAAGCGTTACACGACAGCCTACAAAGAACCAAAGAACTAGAACCTAGAGCTATGATGGATGACTGGAAAGCAGGTATGGAAAGTTTAGCTAATATACCAGGTCTTGATAGTATGACGTCTCAAGTGGTTAGCGCCACAGCTAGTTTGGGCGAGTCCTTGTTCAATATTAGTGAATCTTTCGCGAACGGTAACGAGAACCTTATGGAAAACTTAGGTCAAGCAATACAAGCGGGTGCTGAAATCACTATGTCAGTGTTGTCTATGCTGTCTAAGGCTAAAGAAGACAGTATCAACAGACAGATCGAAGCTGAGAAACGCAGAGATGGAAAATCGGAAGAATCTCTAGCTAAGATCAAGAAGTTAGAAGCTAAGAAGATTAAAGAGAAAGCCAAAAGCGATAAGATGATGGTAGGTATGGGAACTGCGGTAGGTATGATCCGAGCGTTCTCTGACTTAGGTTGGCCTGCAGGTATTCCTGCTGCTGCTGCAATGGCAGCAATGGGGGCGTTCCAGATGTCTCAAATCGACAAAGCCGCTTCTGGAGCCTTAGCAGGTCTAGGTGGTGGTATGCCTAGTAAAATGTCCATAACTGGAGGTACAAAAGATAACTCTATCAATGTATCTAAAGCAGCTTCCGCAGGGGAGTACGCAGCACTTACTAGTGGTACACCAGGTCGTGCAGGTGGTGGTTTCTCTGAGGCAGGCAGCTCCTTTATTGCGGGTGAGCGTGGACCGGAAATAATAACTCCAACTGTTCCAGTCAATGTGACTACGGCAGGTAACTCAAGTGGTATGGGCGGTGGTCTTACATTCGCTCCTGTATTCCATGCGCAAGCAGTGGATCAGGCGGGTATGGAAGAGCTATTCCAGAACTACAGTAAAGAGTTATACGACGGTTTGCAGCAAGAACTTGCAGCAAATAATCAGACCTTAGAAAGTCTGTAATAAAAAAGGAGCTTCGGCTCCTTTTTTGCTATCCGAAACTAAATTTTCCACTTGTGTTTATTTATGTTATGGGATATAATGTATTAATAAATGGAGGACTACACCAATGTCATATGATAATTTACAGCGTTTACCAGACCCTAATACATCCCCAACAGGGCCAGGATTTGTTTCGCAATCTTTACTACCTAACACTCCAGGAATGGTACACCCACTTAACTCAGGTGAAAGTGTTAGTGTGAAGTTCGCTGGAGATTACTGGAATATTACCCTGGGATATCCACAACTTACAGTTGCGGAAGGGTCTACTATATTCCCTTTCCTGTATTCCCTTCAAGGGGGTTTTACAAACTTTTACGTACAACTACCTACAATGGCGAACCCAACAACGGGAGCTTGGGGTGCAGGACTTCATACAGATGTATTTGGAGCTGGAAATCTAACCGCTCCACTGAGTAACCAACTGGCTATCAGCTCTTGGTCTTCAGTTAGCGGAGCTAACGACCTTTCAGTAGGTGATCCTATTAAGATAAGCTCTATGAAGAAAATATTTCTAATAGTTGGCACAGATCTTAATGCTGACGTTATGACGCTAACGTTGAGCAGCGATATACCTGACACTTCATTACTAGTAGGTGCAGGAGTACAACCAAACGATATACGATTCAGAGTTAAGCTAAAAGGCAAAACTCCTTCTGCAGTACTAGACGCGGACGGTTTATATGCCGCATTTAGTCTATCTCTAAGGGAGAACACTCTATGAGCAGAAATCTACTAGCAAGTGCGCAAACATACCTAGAGACAGAACAATCATTAAAAATAGCTCATCTAGTACGTTTGGAGCTCTCTAGTAGTACTGACGATGTAAAAGTGTACGCGTACCTTACAGACTACATGGGTAATATTGACTGGAATAGCCAAACCTATGAAGCTGGGAAGGTGACAAAAATAGGCGATGTTAAACAGAGCCAAGGACTATCTAACTACAAACTATCTATAGACATAGCAGGAGAGTTCCAAACGGAACTAGACCGAGGTCTAGTAGAGAACTTAGAGGAGTCTTATGTTGGTAAAGATATAGAAGTATTACGAGCGTACATAGACACTGATGGGTCTATTATACCTTTTGATGCGGACGACAACGGACCTATGAAGTACTTTATAGGTGATATCTCTGACATCAGTATTACTGAGGGGGTAGTTTCAGGTACGTCAACAGTTAAGTGGCAGTGTGCAGGTAAGTTTGCAGACTTCCAGAAGGTTAACGGTAGAATAACAGATGATACTTCCCATAGAGGTCTTGTGAATAACAATGGTACTTTTGAGGGCAGTGACGGCGCAAAGAAAACGTCTCATCAAACAGACACAGGGTTCCAACACGCGAACCAGTCTATTCACGTAGCTTCTAAGTATCTTACTACAGAAACAAGATACAAAATGAAAAAACGTCATTTCTGGCAGTCTTCGAAAATGGTAGAGTACGAAGAAGAGGTCGAAAAAGAGGTTGAGTTGGGCGTTGATATGTCTGCTAAGTTTCTACCTAAAGTATATGGAGTACGTAAAGTACCTGGAATACCTGTATTTATAGACTCCCTCATCAGTGAACCTAGCCATGTTTACATAGTGTACGCATTCGCAGAGGGTGAGATTGACTCTTTCCTTAACTTCTACCTAGATGGTGATTCTGTGATATGCAGCTCTGAAGTAGAAGGGCAAGGCACTGTATGTCTGGGCAACCAAGCTAATGGTGATACCTTATCTGCATATATGTCAACAACCGCAGCTGCTGAGCTGGAGCAAATAGAGAGGGAAGCTTATAGACCCTCCCAAGAAGAAGCCTCTAGAGAGGGCATTCCTTACATGCCTATCCCATATAAAGTGCCTGTTCAAGGTATTGCTAGAACTCTAGGTACTACACATACTATAGATCCTGGAGGGACTAATGAAGTGGTTAGTTACTTTACTGTTAGGAACGAGAAAGGTGTAAAAGAAATAACCACGTTTCATGGTAAAGATAACCAAAACGCCAGCGAGGAATTAGTAAACATAGCCGCAGCAGGGGACTTCGCGTTACAAGCTAGGTGGTCAGATAATACAGGCAGACCTGCTTCAGAGTACTGGGACGCTTCATGCAAGCTACTAGACACCGCATATGTAGTAATGAAAATAGCTATAACAGAAGAAGAAACTGATTTACCTAAAATAGACGCTGTCGTGTCTGGTAGTTTAGTATCTACGTACGATGCTGTAGGTAATGAAACTACGGATCAGTACACTTTGAACCCTGTATGGCATACTTTGGCATACATGCGAGATAAGGTGTGTGGTGGGGGGATGGAAGAGGCTGAGATTAACTTAAAGTCTTTCTATGATATAGCCCAAAAACAAGATGTAGTGACAGACTCGTATGAGAATGACTATTTGACATACTGGAGGTACGTGGGTTGGAAAACTACCCCACAAGATCAAGGTTTAGGGGATGACCCGCAAAAAACACTTATGCAGTGCAACACATTAATAAAGACTGAAGATACTGTAACTAAGAACTTACAAGCACTCCTTGGACAGTTTGACGCAACTCTCAATATTCTGGGCGGTAAGTACCACTTATCTGTTGAAACAGATGATGCACCTATAGCGCACATAGACGTGATGGATATTAAGGGTAGTATTAAAACTAAAGACTTGTCAAATAAGAGCAAGTGGAACTCTATCCAAGCATCTATTGTGGATCCTGCAATGGCCTGGGGAACAAACCAAGTTAATTTCTTTAATTCTGAATACTTAAAGAAAGACAATGGAGTCAAGAAGAAAGGTAATATACAGTTCAGACACTTAACTAATTATTATACAGCAAGGGCTTGGGCTAAGATTCAACTAGCCAAATCCAGATACTCTAGAGAGCTTACGTTTACCACTTATTATAAGTTTACTAATCTACACCCTAATGCGAATGTGACGTTCTCATACCCTAGATTTGGCTACACGGTTGCCTCTCCTGGGACTTTCAGGGTCAAGTCTACTACACTTAAATCGAATGGTTTAGTCAGTTTAGTACTAGAAGATTACGATAATAGTATATATGATACTGAACTTAGTGATGATCAAAGTGGTGAACGCACTCCAAGCAGTGTACCTATTATGCCACCTACGGGAGTAGAATACGTATCTTTACCAGACGCTAGGTTTAGTGTTGGTGATGATAATACACAAGGTATAATGGTTTGGGACATAAGTACAGATCCCACTATACTTCGTTATGAGGTGAGAGATTGGCTTGACCTATCCAGCGATCAGGGTGTGCCCTATGATAGAGTTATTTCTGATAGTGGAACAAATAAAAACTATATACTAGTTTCTGGGCTTGATGCCAACACTGAGTATGATTTTAAGGTAAGAACCATCGCTAAAAACGGGAAGGGTAGTAAGTATGCTGTGTATACTCATACTACATCATCGAATGTATCTCCGATAAGCTTCTCCCCAGTTACGAATTTTAAAGCTACCAATGCTGCAGAAGGGTACTTCGATGGAGGTGACCTAAGTATGTCTTGGGACGCTCACACAGACCCGAACGTTGTAGATTATGATATTGCAGTATGGGATGCTACAGGAACAACCACTATTTATAGGCTTGAATCTGTTGTCGGAACTACGTATACGTATTCTATATCTAAAAATAAAGACGACTACGCTGCAGAGAATGCAGGAGCTGTTGGGGCTTATAGATCTTTTGTTATAAAGATCAGAGCAACCGATGGTGGAACTGTCGTATCAGAATGGACTAATTTAATATGATATTTGAAAACAAACAACCTCTAGTTTTTAACGTAGACCTACTGGAAATTGGCTACACTAAAATCAGAGCAGCGCATAATGTCCCTGTAGATACCGATATTAACTCGAGGGTTGTTTGGTATAAGGATGCTGGGGCAGCTAAAAATACGGCTTCTCGTCATGAAGTTACTTACGAAGGTATTAACTATGTAGACGTATCGGGCTTGTCAGAAGGTACAGGGTATGATTTATCCTACTCTCTAGTAGATGACTTTGCTATCTCCGATTTGGTAATCTTAGAGGCACAGTACCAAACTGCTGCTAACATTATTACCATAACAGAGCAGAATAGTGTAACAACTAAATCTTCTGTTAGCATAGCTTCGGCAACTAACATAAACAATGACCAAGAACAGATAGGAGCACATCCTTCTGTTCTTCGCATGGTCATGTCTGGGGATGCTACAAACGTAGTGATAGAGGCGACTGATAATGCTTGGGGTAGTGCTTACGTAATATACCAAGGCAGTGTTTCCGACGGTGAAGTTATTGATGTAACTCTTGCCCCTGGAACTTATAATCTTCGTGCAACCTCTGAGTTTATTTTTGCAAATGGGGAAGTAGATAACGGAGGTACTAATGTATATGGAACTGCTGTATCTGTATCCGATAGTATAACTGCGCCTGCAGATCCTAGCAGTATTCAAGCGACAGCTACAAAAATATTAGATAATGTTGCTAGTTACAACTTAGGTATGTCTTGGACTTGGGCTATTGGTGCTGGGGGTTCTAAACAGAACACTTTGGTATCTTACATGGAATTCGATGGTACCATTTCAGATTTAAGCACACTAGACTGGACAACAGCAACTAGTGAGGTAGCATTAGACCTAGACCATACTTTCATATCTGTTCCTTACAGAAAGAACCTAGCAGTTCGTGTGGTTGTACAAGGTTGGAACAATAATGCAAGCTCCGCGGTATATAGAGAAGTATTTATCTCAGAGAACTTAAGCTCTCCGGATAATCTTGAGACAGGGTATATAGTACCTGTGGACGGAGAAGCTCTACCTGATGAAACGAAAGTATATATAGATAGTAGGTACATTTCCGGTTTTGATTCTGTAGGAGATAAGACGTTTAACTTCGATGCAGCTACTGGTGACGTTACAATTGGTAAGTCTGGTACTTATAATGGTACTGTAGTTTCTACTCCTTTCCAGTTTGACGCATCTGCTCAAATATTAAGTATCTCAGGGCAAACGATCACAGATAAAATTGTTGCAGCGGATTACGTTATGGGTTGGTTGTCTGGGAGTGCTCCTCAGTTTCGTACATCTAACAGGTCTTCATACGGTGACGGTAATGAGGGTATTTGGATGGGATATTCCGATGCTTCTACTTTCCAAATGGATATTGGTAACGCAACAGAGTACATCCGCTGGGATGGTGCTAATTTAAGAATATCAGGGCAAGTAACCATCGATGGTGGTTCTGCACTAAATCAGTTACAGAAAAACGTATCCTACTACAAAGCGGCGACAAGCACGCCTAATACCCCTACGGGAGGTACTTTTGCTAGCCCTACACCTACTAATGAGGCTGGGTGGTTTACATATATCCCTGCTCTGGGTGAGAACGATAACGCTTACATGTCTCAGAGATTATTCACGTCTGATGCCGAAGCTCCAGAAGGGGATTGGACAACTCCTGGCTTATTTACAACAGGTGGGGGAGAGCCTGGTGGTATAGGACCTGACGGTCCTAGGGGGCCTGGAGAATATTACGTAGAGACTACGGACAGTACCTTCCCTAATACACTAGCAGCTGCAAAAACTCTAGCCACTAGCAGTGTTCCTGATAGTACTCCAATAGAGCATGATAGGGTTACTATCGTCAATACTGAGACAACTACGGATCTACCTTGGACCCTAAAGTTTGGTGCTTCTGATTGGAGCGAATACGCTTTAATAGTACACGGAGACGTACTTGTAAACGGTACTGTTGACGCGGATTCTATTTATGTTTCGGGCACTGACGGTTCTGTTGAGATAACTGGAGACAATGAGGAGTTAATACACGCTAAAGGTAAGGTAGGTGGGGTAGAATCTACTGTATTTAAGATAACTAATACAGGGGAGGGGGAACTAAATGGAGGAATCCTTTTAGGTAGCTCCATTCTTCCAAGTGCTTTAAATAATACAGCTACTACAGATTGGTTGAAAAACCTTATAGGGGCAACTACTGCGTCTGGGGGTACTATAGCCGTAAACAAGTCTGTAGTTTTAACTGGTTCTTTTATAGATATACCTGTAGGGACAATGACACATGTAAGCGGCTCCCCTATGAACTTCGCGGCATCTATATCTAGTAACGAGCAAACTAGATTCGGTATGGTTGGGCAGGTTACGCCAGGAAGTAAGAGTATGTCTGCTCAGTGGTATAGGGGAGGTGTAGCTCAAGGTTCTGCTACTAATTTTACAGCCACTGCCGTTCAGATTGCTTGGAACTCCATAGACGATGTCTATAGCTGGAAGTACACATTTAATGTACCTTCTATTCCCTTGTCTAGTCAGGATCCGGGAGATGGAGAATACACATATAAATTAAGAATAACGGGTAACATGGATCAAGGCATTATGTCTATGGGTACTGCCACAGTTATAGCTAGTGTAGACGAGGCTCTTGTTAATACTGGAGTGGATTTATCAGACTATACTGAAAAGGTTAGTGATCAAACACTAAAAGCCGGTACAGCACTTACTAGTAATGGTATGACAGTAACGCTTACTAAAGGTGACGCAACTACGGATGTAGTTAACGTACCTATTACAGACTCTGTTAGTACTACAAACAGTGCTATGACCGCTAGTGCTACGGCTGTGAAAGCTGCTTACGATATAGGTAACCATACACATCCTTATGCAGCAAGTAACCATACACATCCTTATGCAGCAAGTAACCATACTCATGGTTGGAGTACGCTTACTGATCGCCCTACCACACTAGTAGGTTATGGTATCACCGATGCGGCTAGTAGTGCTCACAGTCATAATTTACGAGATTTAACCTTTGGAACTTCCAGTAACTCAGGTACTGCCTTTGACTCTAATGGAGTTTGGCTATCTTCACATACAACAGGACAAACAGACGTACCAGGTAACTATCATGATATTATTAATTTAAGTAATGGTATTTCACATGGTATTCAAATTGCATCAGGATTTGGCGCAAGCTCTGGACACCTATATATGCGAACTCGTTCTGATAATCCAAGCGCACCTAATGGAGTTGGTTTACAGCCTTGGGTTAAATTATGGCACTCAGGTAATGATGGTACAGGTTCAGGTCTAGATGCTGATAAGTTAGATGGCTATGACAGTGGAGCTTTTGGTAAATTATCCACAACTAATACTTGGACAGGTACTAGCACGTTTAATACTGGCGCTATGTACCCTATTGAAATCAAGAAATCAGTTAATTCTGGTGGTGTTGGTATCGAATTTACGGATACTTCTGGTGATAGTCAACATGGATTCATCACGTATTACCACAGTGACTCTCAAAGCTATGGGTCAGCGAATGCGTTTTTGTACTCTGGCGACCAACCTAGTATGTCTCATGTGTTTGATGTAGGAACTAACGGCTCTGGCTTACAGGCTAGAGTCAGTGGCACTACCCATAAAATTTGGCATGCAGGTAACGATGGAGCTAGTTCGGGGCTAGACGCTGATAAAATCAGAGGTATTGATTTTAGAACTGGTGATTCGTCAAACGCTATTTCACCAGACAACATCACGGTTAATGGTACCAGTTACATAAACAGTGTTTCTATTTTTGGTCAAACTGATGGTGCTTTATACTCACAGTCATACAGTAGCAGTTGGGTGCATCAAATATATGGTGACTACCGTACAGGTAACTTAGCGGTTAGGGGTAAAAATGGCGGCTCTTGGCAGAATTGGCACACCATCTGGTCATCTGGAAATGATGGTACAGGCTCCGGATTAGACGCAGATCTGCTCGATGGAGCACATGGTAACGTGTCTGCACAGGACTTCACTGGTGATCAGTATGTGCGTAGACATGGTAGTGGTTATATATTCTCCAATTACTTTAATATGACAGCTAATCAAACAACGTCATTGCCTACTAGAATTCCAGTAGAGACAGGTACTGATAAATACTTGAGGTGGCAGACGTTGGCAGACTTCAGGACTAATGTTGTTACAAAAACGCATATTGATTCTTTAAATGTCGATGCTGATACTATTGATGGTTATGACAGCGGAGCGTTTGGTAAGTTAAGTAACAATAATACTTGGTCAGGCACTAATACGTTTAGCCTCGATATTTATGCTAATAACTTTATGTCGGTTGCAGGAACATCGAGTTTATATATACTTGGTATTACTAATGAACTTAGAATGCCAACTAACACTACAACAAGTGATGTTTCATTTTGTAATAGTTCAGATCAAGACACTGGTATAAATTTCAACGGTGCAGGGGAAATGAACCTTGTTGCTGAGAATGCAAACCGATTAGCAGTAACACAATATGGTTTACGTGGTGAACGTAATGGTGGTGCTTACTACCAAGAACACTCTCATGCGACTAATGCTAGCTATCACTATGGTGTGGTTCCTACCCCTGCAGGGGCATTCTATGGTACTACGCAGGCTGATTACTTAGGTGCGATAAAGATAAAGTTACCTGTTTATGGCACTTACGGTATGGTGAAGTTTGAAGTCGATATTTTTGACTACACAACAAACGAATCCGTTAAGTTACTAATAGCAGGGTATCATTACAACGGTACTTACTGGAATAACCAAACTGTAACAAATCTAACGTCTAATATAGCTAAATACTACAATGTTCGGTTCGGGCATGATGGTACTAAGAGTTGTGTATGGATTGGCGAAACAAATAGTACATGGAACTACCCACAAGTGGCAGTTACAAATGTTATGGTTGGGTTCTCTGACCCTGTAAGCAGATACGCTAAAGATTGGGAAATCACATTTGTAACATCATTCGATACTGTTGGTGCCACAATATCTACTGACATATTGCCGATTGCGGGTGGTGTAAAAGCTTGTCGTGACGGTAGTGCGGCTGCACCAGTATTTAGCTTTAAGGGCGATACTGATACAGGATTTTACCGTACAAGTAGTGGTGTTGTTGGCTACAGTGCTAACAATGATTTACAACTATCGTTCAAGTCTGGCACTTACGGTCTTGATATGAATTCCTATATCGATATGAACAACAACGCTATTCACTATGCTAGCGAGATCCATTTTAACGGTAGTTCAAAATTTACTCCTGGGGGTAATTCAGGTCAGATAAGAATGAAATCTTCAGGTTCGGCTACAAGTGGTGCTTTAGATTTTGGACCAGATACAAGCTTTGTGACTAAAGGTAAAGTCTATTGGAATAGTTCAGGATTCGGACTGTTAGATAAAGATGGTTCTTGGGCATTTAGATGCAATGGTTCGCATAGCTATCTATACGATAACAGTGTGGCGAAGTTAGAGACTACGACTACAGGGGTAACGGTTACAGGCTCATTAATAACAACTGACCATGTACAGATTGGTAAGTATGATACTTCTGAAACTGGCTCACTATTGTTGACGGGCAGCACTGCTAATAAACAAGCTGTCTTGAAGTGTACCAATGGTAACTTACACATAGATGCTAATACAGGACATAACACATACCTAAATTACTATGCTGGTTCGCAGATTTACTTTGGTGGTGGGGCTAGTAATTACAGAGGTACTTTCACAGGTAGTACAGGTAAGTTCTGGTCAGAGTATACTGAGTCAGGGGCAGCCTTGAGCGACCTAGGTTATAAAGGGGGCTTCTTTGTTAAGCATAGTGAGTCTCATGCCTCTGGTACGCAAACTTACTACCCCTCTTTTGGTAGCACCTCTAAACACAACAATGGGTATAGACAACATTTGTCGATGGGTCACAAGCGTAATACGGCGTGGGACGATGCTTACATTGCAATAGGAGGTAATGATTCTTACCCAACTGTTGAGTGGTTGTTCTCTGCTAGCGGTATGCTTACCACTGCCTCGCTTACAGCAACTGCTGATGTTGATGTGGCGTATACATTAAGAGCGAAACGTGTTGAAGCAGGTTATAATCATAGTGTTGATAACTCTATAGGTTGTTCAAACTGGTTCAGGAGTTCAGGGCAAACTGGTTGGTATAATGGTACTTATGGCGGTGGTATATACATGACGGACACTACGTATGTAAGAACCTATGCTAGTAAGCGTTTCCATTCGTCTGCTGTAGCTATTAATTCATTTAACACAGATGGAGGTATTCAACTTTGTTCTGGTGGTAACTATGGTTACGGTGTAACAGGTCGTTATAGTGCAACACGTTTCCAAGGTGTGTTCTCAATGGGCGCTGCTTATCAGTTACCTGCTGATGGAACAACCTCAGGTAATCTCTACGGTATCGCTTGGACGCATAGTAACAACACTAACGCTAACGGGAGTAAAATCTCAGGGCATCATGCTTGTTTCATGTCAAACGGCGTTACTAAGTCTGCTGTGGGTGATCATATATGGACGAGTGGGAACATAACCTCCACAAACCAATACTTAGCAGGTAACTGTTATCATACTGGGGATACTAATACTTATACTGGTTTTCACGCAGCAGCGCAATGGAGAGTAGTTTGTGATGGAACTCAACGACTTAATGTTAATAGTTCAGGCGTTCAGGTAGTTGGAGCTATTACGGCAACATCTACTATGCAAGCTAAAGGGTTTCAGGGTACAGTCTCTCAAGTAATGACTTGGGATGATTTTGATCCTAGCTTGACACCCCCTGCTGACATGGAAGATGTAATTACTACTCATTGGTTAGCGGCAGGAGCAGTTACTTCTAATATCATTGGAGCTTACCAAGTTAATGCAGGTAAAGTTCGAATTCAGTCTGGTATTGATGTAGACGACCAAGGAACTATTGTTCATAATGGTAAATTAGCCATTAATATTGATCCTGTATCTGACACACCAATTAGTATTGCTAGAATTAGGTCATCCGTTGGGGGCACAAAATATAGTGAGCCTATACCTATCTTTAGCATATCTGATGTAGATGATGATCCTGATGATCCTTCTGAGATATATGCAGGTGCTGTAGTTGAAGGTAAGGCAGGTTATAAGTTTTGTAGGACTATAGATTCTATATCTGATCGAGTTAAAGAAAACATATACCCCTACTACAACGGTTCGGGTGCTGATGTTGTTACTATAGCAGCAGACTCGTATATTACTACCGAAACTAAGTTAGGTACTCTGAATATAACGGGTGATGCTGACACATACGACGTTCATATCACTCAAGACTTGAGTGTATCTGAGCATACTTCATACTCAGGGTCTGCGACTAACTACACAGCTCCTGCGTGGCGGATAGAGGTATTTCGTAATTCCCCTTCTAGTACTCCCATTTATGATGAAATTCATTCCGGAACTTCATACAATGATGTAGAGTACGAACAAGGGCAGATAGTAAACCATTATGGAGGTTGTTCTTTAACTATCAGCCTAGCTATAGTAGATACTGGAGTATCTACGGGGAGCACTTCATACTACATCAGGTACACTAGAGTTCATACCGCAGGTACAGACACCCCAGATACTATAGTAGGATCGGAGACTAAGATACAATCTCCGAACTTTATATTTAATAAACTTGATGATGACGCAGGTGGTGGATATAGTTGGAGAGATAAAGAAACTGGGTTTACTATTAAAACTGGTAGATTTTCTTACGTATTAAGCAACAGAACAGCCTCGGTAACTTTCGAAGACTCATTCACTACTATATACAGCGCACTTGCTAGTGATGATCAAAGTAATCCAGGGCTGTGGACTGCAGGATCTGTGACGGCTAGAAGCGCTTCAGGGCTAACTGTATTGAACCACAATAACAGCTCTCTCGGAATTGACTGGGTAGCTTATGGCTATACCTCAGATTAGGACTATTATGGAAAATTTAAAAAAGTACTTAGCGTACAACCCCGAAACTTTCGAGTTCGCGGGGTTCTATAAGGAGGGTAGGAAGGATTTACCAGACACTGTTGTTGAGGTAGATCCCGAAACCTTTTTAGTAGATAAAGGTCAGCATACCCACTATAACCCTGATACGGGTTGGTATACGGAAGAAGTTGTTCTGACGGACGAGCAGATCAGGTCTGAATTCAAGTCCTCTAGATCTTTACAGGTTAGTAATATAAAAGTTACGGTAGATGGAATGGATTTTGATGGGGATGAAGAATCTCAAAACAGGTTAGTCAGGGCTATCACAGCCCTCGACCCCGAAGAAACTACCTTGTGGGTGCTTGCGGATAATACCGCAGTGTATCCCACAAGGGAGCAATTAAAACAAGTACTTCGTTTAGCAGGCGAAGCGCAAAGCTTGATATGGGTACAGTGATGAGATACTTTCTGATTGTATTAATATTTCTTGTGGGGTGCTCCCAGGAGCCTAAACAGGATTTAAACAGGGAAGGTGTAGAGTTACTTATTACCGTTCACGTTTATGATAACAAGCAAGAATTGCTTGAAGCAACAAAAAAGTACAATACCACGAAAGAGGCAGGGCTTGCGGTGTGGAATAATATAGATAACAAATGCGATATCTATGTTGTTCGCCCTAAGAGCCGTAACTCTAACGAACATCAAACATGGGGACATGAACTAAGTCATTGTGTCTATGGATCATTTCATTAAAAGGAGAAAAATTTAATGTTTACGAAAACCTTTACTGACCCACAAGGGGTTACACACACTGACGCTGTTTTTGAGACAGCAATTTCATACTATAGCGAGAATGCTTCTGAGGACTACACCTTTCAAATATCTAATGGAGATGCTGAAACTAGTAAAACTAGTAATACTCACGAAGGAAACAACTTAAGGTATAGAATATATTACTGGGCTTCACAAGAGGCTAGGGATGCAGGATTACTTCCTTATGTTTTAGCGAACTCTGATCCAATAGGTGAATGGTTTGAAGTACAAAACCTAGATAATTCCTACACAAATCTAACTGCTGCTCTTAAAGCAGAGAGGCACTGTGAGACTGTGACTTTAGCATAGTCAATAAAAAAGCCCTATACATTGCTGTATAGGGCTTTTTGTTTATTCAGAACCTGTAAGTTCTTGAATTTTCTTAGCTATGTTATCTAGTGTAGCTTCTTCACCTGATAACTCAAGTGCTTCTGCAACTCCACCTAAAAACCCGCGTATTCCATTAAGTTCTTTACCCATGTCATATACTTCTGCTTTTAAATCTTTAATAACTATATCTTTATCTTCCATCTGTGCTCCCAAATCCGCCATCTCCGCGGTCTGTTTTATTGTCAAAATCTTGTACGAAAACCATCTTCTCTACCCGAATAGGGGTTATAATTAGTTGGAATAAACAATCGTACTTATACCCTAGAAACGTGTTATTACCTACATTTCTAATATTTAAAAGAATCTCTCCTTGATAGTCCGAATCAATAACACCAATTGTATTAGCTAATTCTAGACCTTTCTTTCCTGTGCTAGATCGTGGAACTACTAATCCCATAAACCCTGCTGGTATCTCCATTCTGACACCTGTACCTACCTTAACCGTCCCACCTCTAGGGATGTTTACGTCTAAAGCTAGTTTTAAATCGTACCCTGCACTACCTATAGTAGCAAGAGTAGGTTTTAATTTTTCATCCGCACAAATTATCTTAAGCATGTGCAAAACTCCTCTATTATATTTAAGTTATCTTTGTCTGGGAATGCAATAGCATCCTCACAGAAAGATAGTAAATCCATTAACTCATAATTAAGTAGGATTAGATCCTCACTCTCATTTATGCGTTGAACAAACTTCTGCTTTCCCTCTAAGGGGATTTGAGAGTATATGTCCATTGCCGAACCGTACTCACGAACTAAATTGTAAGCTCTTTTAGCTCCAACACCTTCGATACCTACTACAGAATCTCCAGAGTCTCCTTGTAACACTTTAACACTAATGTACTCTTCTGGGTTGTCACAACCATGTAACTCATAGAAGTTATCCATAGTGTACTCTTTTCTGGTTACGAAAGAGAAGCGACTAACATTATCTTTTAATAGTAAATCCCAGTCACTATCCGAGCTTATTAACCACGTGTGATCATAATCTTCGCTATGCTCTTTAACTATGTATGCTGCTAAATCATCAGCTTCTACATACTCCAAACGCAACATAGGGTACTGTGTCTGAGATAGTTCTAGTGCTTTTTCATAACCCTCAAAGAATGCTTTGACTTGAGCTTCTTCTTCCTCAGTTTGGTCTTTGTACTTGTCCTTTCTTTTACCTTTGTAGCCGTCGTCTAAGTTCTTTCTAAACTTAGAATATTTCTTATCTGCTAGTAGCACTACATGCTCTGCACCATAAGATTTTGCGAAAGATGTTACTGTTCTTAGGTACTCAGCTGCGAAGTCCGTCATTCCTCTGTGTTTGAATCGGAATGCGAAGTTCAATGCATCAATTAGTACTAAGTTGTTCTTTTCGGGTGCGTTGACTACTTCGTCTAATTCACAAATTCCCTTCATCCTGCGACCTCCTCTGCTTTTTTATACTCTAACCAATCATCGAATAGGTAAATACTAATATCAATTATATCCCCACATAGATCGCTTGTTAACCTAATCGTGTTGATAGGTAGATCTTCTTCCACCGCGATTAAGGGCTTTCCTCTATCTTTCTTGAAGACTAGGGCGGGCGTTCTATTCATTTCTTTAGCTTCTCTAACGCATTGCTCCCACCAGCCATATATGTTGTTGGATTTAGCGTTTAGAAGATTTTCTTGAATAACAGTGTCTTTAAAAGACTTGCATTCGAAACAGTAGTGGTAGTTTGATTTAGGGCAAAATAAATCACCTTTAATAACGCCCCCACCAGACAGTGGTGTTCTCTCCCACTGTTGTCCTGTTTTGGCTCTTAACTTATCTCTAATAAGATACTCGAAACGTGAACCTTTTTGGGTTTGTTTACTACTCATTATATAACCTCGATATTTTGTTTTCTTTCCTAACAGTTACTTTGCTAGCTAAAGGGTGTTCGTACCCGTGAGATACTACTACGCTACTTAGGTTAGGCTCTTTCAGAAGAACCTCTATCAAAGTATCTTTACCTTGTTGGTCTAGTACTGAAACTACTTCGTCTAGTATTAATAAGTTCAGATCAGTTTTGCTGATTGAAGTCATCATCTTACGAACTGCCAGTAATGTAGCTGTGTTTACTCGATTAAACTCACCGCTGGATAGTGATTTAATATCTACTATCGCGCCTCTGTTGTACGTATTAAGAACTAGTTTTGTATCTTCTACTGAAAAACCTAATGCGAATTCTCCGTCTGCGAGCACTTGTAAATATTCATTTATAAGGTTTTCAAATACTTTAACCATAGACTCTACTTTATACGCTATCAGTCCTTTGTTTCCAAGAGCTTTAGCAAGTACGTCTAGTCTGGTATGTATATTTGACACATCTTCCACTAGTACCTGCTTCTTCAGTAGGTCTGCTTTAAATTCTTCAAGTTGTTTCTGTTTGTAATCTATTGTAGCATTAGAGGCAGTAACTGAAGTATTATAGTTTATAGCATTATCTATTAAAGCTTGCTTATCTGATATACGCTTTTTCAGGTCTGCTATAGTATCTTCTAAATCTTTAGCACTGAATAGTTCTGTAGGTTTTGAACTATCTAACTTAGCTTCTGCAACTTTTAAATCACTCAAGTATTTTAAGAAGTTCTCGTGTAGTATCTCCTCTTCCCTAGTTTCCGAGAATCTAGTAGAGATTTCCGTAAGCCTATCTGTAGCTTCAGTTAAGGCGGCTTCAGCCTTCTCTAACTCGGTCTCTGCATCTTCCAACATGCTGGCTTTATCTCCTACATCTAGCGGGCTGCCACAAGCGTGACAGTTCTCTTTAATAGAAGCCACTTTTGTAACTTGAGCTTTCGCACTAGTTTTCGCAGCTTTCAAGACAGCTGTAGTCTCGCTAGCTTTAGTCTTTTCGGAAAGTATATCTGTAGAACACTCTGAAGATATAGGAGCTTCAGGAACTTCCTTAATGCTCTCATATGCTTTTATGTTCTGCAAGTTCTCTTTAACTACTTTATTGTGTAGGGTGGTATTAGAAAGCTCCGCTTTTCTATTTACTAGTATGTCTTCTATACTTGGGTCATGCTCCGGTACGGGGATGGTTTCTTTGGCTTCTGGTATATTGGAATTCTTTTCCAACCATGTAGTAATAACTGCCAGTGATCCTTGCGCCTCATCCAATTCACTTTTCGAATCCTTAAGCGCCTCTTTAAGACTTTTTTCCGCTTCAACATATTTTTCTAACCCCAACAAAGAAACGAGAAATTTCTTCCTGTTAGCATCTGTAGCGGATAAGAAATCCAAACTACTGACCATAGATTGGTACGCTAACTTTGTGAAAGTATTGAAATCCATCTTTAAAAGGGATTCAATGTTTTTATACGTCTGTGTAGCTGTATGTCCTGAGATATCCTCACCGTCTTGGGTTAACGTAACTTTTGAACTTGATGCGACAACCTTGGATACTCTATAGTCTACTCCCCCAACGGAGAAGTCAACGTAGCCTTCGTACCCTTTTCGATCAGTGTACCTATTAGCTATGTCGCCTTTCTTAATCCCCCTAGAGTTCTTATTGTAGAGAAGTTCCTCGATGATTGCAGCAATACTGCTCTTACCATCACCGTTCTTTCCAATCAGCTGGGTTACGTTAGGAGACACGACAAATATATTATCTTCCCCATAACTAAACATATTACTGAAACCTACTGTATTAATCTTTATCAAATACTACCTCCTTGAACAGGGTTATATACTTGCTTAGATATTCCTCTTTAACATCTTTTATATTAACAAGGAACTCAGCCAGTTCTTCTGCCATGTCACCACTCATATTTAGGGTGGGAGGCGCCGATATATCTTTCGTGACCTTTTTATCCAACAGGTCAGAGTTCTCAACTAAGGCTAAATCCTCTAATGAGCCTTCTAGCTCGTATATAGTATGGTGGAACTCAGTAGCTATCATATCTTCTGGGTTACTCACTGTTTTTCTGATAAGCTGAGGTAGATGGAGTTCAGTCCATATATGGCATTTGTCAGGCAAACTAATAGAAAAGTACCCATTAGCGCCACTGGGAACACCGCGGTGAAAAGAAGTACTAAAAGGGCTGCCAGGGTAAAGTATATTGCCTTGGCTATTAGTGTATGAATGCAGATCCCCTGCGAAAACTTTGTCATATCCATTAAATTTCTCCAAATCAACCTCCGGCTGTACGTGGGGAGGTATTTCACCCCTTACATGGGTGATTGCTATACTACTATCCGTAATAGGGTACTCTTTATTATGTAACACATTATAGGGTATGTAGTCTATTCCATCTTGTGTATGGAAATCCCGTATTACCACAACTCCTAAATCTTTCAGCATACTATCTATAAACCTATAGCAGTCTTTCTTCTTAGTCGTCATTTCATGGTTGCCTGGTATTAGAATAACAGGAACATCTAGTATGTTTAAGAAATCATACATAAGTCCCACCTCTTCTAAGCTTGGCTTAGCCACATCTAGTAAGTCTCCTGCAATAATTATCGTATCTTCAAGACTTACAACAGAGTTTAGTTCTTCCGCCAATAACATAAATCTATTGTACTGCCAATCTCTAGGGACGTTTTTCTGCCCTAGTTTGATGTGCAAGTCCGCTACGAATATTAGGTTACTCATCCTTTAAGTACATACCGCATATAGTACAGTATACTTCATGGTGGGTATGCTCCGTGCGACCATGGTCGTGGTGTGAGGTTCTTTTCCTAATTTCTGTTGTTCCGTGCTCACAAACCTCCCTAGCGCTCTGCTTGATAATTTTCACCCTTTTCTGATCAGAGACTCTCTCTTCTTCCGCTCTTTTTAGAGTAGCAGTGTAAACTGCTTCCGCTTTAGTATCTATCTCATTAGCGCGTTTCATTAATAATTGTGCTGCTTCGCTCATGTTGTCTCCTTGAGTGCAAAAAAGCCAGATAAAACATCTGGCTTTTTCTTGTTTATTAACCTAATTCGTCTATTGCTTCTTTATCAGCAGTTTCGGCAGCATCTTCTTGCTCTCCGGTTAGGTGACGGCTTAAGCGCTCCGCTTGGTGTTCGTAAGTTTCGATAGGGAATCTAGCTTCGATAGGCTGTAAGTCTGCGATTAATGCTAGACTATCAGTATCTAATGCTTCTTGTTTACACTTTAATTGGGCTAGGTTGTACTCAACGTTGAAAGCCTTCGGTCCGGTCTTCTTACGATTCACAGTTAACCAAGTCCCTGTTACAGGGTCTGTAGGATCCATACCTAATTGTTGTGCTACTGAGATAATATCTGTTAACATTCCTTTTTTAAGTTGTAGGACTTCTAATTGACCTGTGGCTTGGTTGATCACTTGACATTTGTAAGACCAGTTACAGCGAAGATCTTCGCCTTTAGCGTCTTTAATACCTGCATCTTGTACGGGGCAGCCTCGTGAATTATCAAACTTCTCTGACTCGCGGTCGAACTGTAATGCTTCGAAAGGTAAGTTCTTACCGTTAGCGCCTTGAACCCAGTACGTATATCCCGGAAGGATTCCACCTACGATGCGGAAAGTGTTATCACCGTCTGCTAGTTTCATGTAAGTAACGCCTGATTTCTTTGCTCCGCCATTAAGTTTGTTAAATTGTATTGCCATTATATTTTTTCCTTTAATAAGATTATTTTTGAGTTTGTTAGTTTAGTTAGTGGGTTATCAGTGATTACTTGCATAGATACCCATGGGGGCACAAGGTCAAGACTTAAGTCTACCTCTTTGTGATTTAAGTAATCGTCATAACTACGGAGTGAACAAATGCCGAGGTATTCAGCTCTTTGTCTTTCCGTTAACCAGAAAGCGTCCACTAAGGCTTTCGGGTTGATTATAAAGTTGACTCCCTCTCGGGAGTCTTTGAAATACTCCAACATCATAGTTGGATTACCATGGGCTAATAGCCATAGGGTTTCATAATTGTAGAATTTCATAGAGATTGTCCTCAACTGAATATATATAATATATCAAATATCTGATTTTAGCAAGAACTTTTTTAAATTATTTGTCCCATCGCCTTCATTTTCCAACCCTTATCTATGTAAAGACTATTTCTCGTATTGCGATGTCTCTTTCCAGTATTCCCATCTAGTCCTATGTCTACTATTACAGGGTCTAGTTTATCCTCACACTTACGTATAATCCTACCACAAATTTGAGTATGTAGAGGTCTGTTATTTATAGGTGCTATAAGTATTACAGCGCTAAGCTCATTTAAAGATACACCTTCTGAGAAAATTGATTGAGTAGCGAATAAGATACTGGCTTGTTTATTAGCAACAACTTCCATTATCTTATTTCTATCTTCTCCCACTACTGAACCATTTATCAATAGGCTTCTCTCTTTAGTTTCTTCATGTAGGAATTCTAACATTTCAGTTCTATCACACAAGGCTAGTACTGAGTGTCCTGCGTCTGCATAAAGATTGCATAACTTTAATACCTGTTGTCTATACATTTCATTTGCATATAGTTCAGTTATTTTGTTAGCCCAAGGTATGAACTCATTAGCGGATAGCTGCACGCCTGAGTCCCACAAGTGGGCTGTAGGTTCCATAATATTCTCAACCTTGCCTACAAACTTGGTAGTTCCAAAGTAATCCGGAAGTACTACGTGTTTACCATCCTTACGTTCCATTGTGCCTGAAAGACCTATTTTATACGTAGCCTTACTAGAGTTCAGTGTTTCCGTAAAAGTTTTACTAGGACACCTGTGTACTTCGTCTAGTAAGAGTAATCCGAAAGTTGTTGTTATGTCGTTGTGTCGGTTTCGTACAGTCTGTATGTTACCCACTACAATAGGAGCGTCTATTTCGAACTTACCACTGCCTATAATTCCGGGTTTGAACCCAAACCACTTCTCTATCTCCTTTACCCACATATCCCTAATGGTAGTGGTTGTAGTGATAACTAAAGTTTTAGTTTGGAATTTATGTGCTAGCCCTAGACCTACTATAGTCTTACCAAAAGAAACAGGGGCTTCCACTAAACCGTTATCCTCAAACAAAGCAATAGCGTCTATCTGAGAGTCTCTAGGGGTAAACCCTGGTTCTGGTATGTCGACAAAAGGCATAGCTCTTTTATCAATAATTTTGTAGCCCTCAGGTATGTACCCAATACAGCCACTAGGTATACTAACTACTGTGGGGCTTATACGTATCATATTTCGGATTACTAAAGGGAAGTGAGACACAGGCTCTTGGCTGATCTCATAAGTAAGTTTCTTAGATAAGTCTTTATCTAGTTCACTTCCTGCTTCGCAATTTAGGTATATCCTGTTGGACAGTACTGCTTTTGTCATAGTTTTTTCCTTGTTCGCTTTCGGTATTCATCACATACATCAAAAAGTATATTCTTCCTACCTACTTGCATTACTTGAACATATTTAGGTGCATTACCAGATACGGTAAACTTAGTAGGTATATCCTTGATCTCCAATACAACCTTACCTTGTGCTGTGTGCCAACTGCTTTTAACAGGTAAGCACACTACTGGGTACATTTTTGAGGGCTTCCAAGTTAGTAACTTCCCTGTTGAATCTATGAACTTCCTACACGTAGTTAGGTGTATTTGGTTTATAGACTCTAAGCGAGCATTCAAAGGGTATAACTTGTGGGGTTTATCCTCGTCCGCCAAGAGTAGTAATCTCCTCTCAGCGTATGTGACACCTTCTAGATATGTATCCAATACGTATCTATTCTTAGCTGTCTGTATGATTGTATACCCGTTCTCGTCTTCAAATATCTCCTGATACTTTCTTATTGCATACAGAGGGAAGTTAATCATGCATACCTACCTTTAAAGTAGGAAACACGGTCTTAATTTCTAAGTCTGTAATTATATACTTATCTTGTTCTACACTGAAAGCTGACTCCTTGATTATGTAACCTACAGAGAAGTCACTATTTAAGTACTTTGCCTCTGTTATCTTTAACTCTGCGCTAAGGATATTACCACATTCACTAATTTTAGGTTCTGTGGCGGAACCTATTGTAGTGTTACAGTGTAAGAGTTTAATAGGCAAGAAGCTAAAATTAGCTAACTTATTAAGGTTTCCCCTACTGAAAGTGGTAGTCCCACGAAATTTCTTAGTAGTGGCTATAGTATACCTCATTACGCCACCATAGCTAAGTCAGGGAACATTTTAACTAACTTACCACATGAGTAGTCATTAGAACCTCCAGGCTCGGAATCTTCCTCTATGCCTATAGGACAATTCGGGATTGAGCAGCCTCTATCCGTTTGTATATTTCTGTAGAGAATCTCTAAGTATTCCTCTACTAGGTCTTCTCTAACAATAGCTACAACACTATCATGTACTAGAGCAAAAATTTCAGCATCTAAACCTTTGGCTAGGATTTCTTCGTCTGCGTCTACAGCCCCTAATAGTAAGTGGTCTGAGCTAACTGATTGTATGATAGCGTTGAAACCAGAACGTACCTCACCTGCTGCTACTCCTCTATCTGTAGAGTTTACGTTATGTAGTCTACGTTTACGTCCAAAGTGGTTGTATATGAAGCCATTAGAGCTGATCTCTTTATGACAGCTATCAATCCAACGTTTAAGTTTCTTGAACATATTGAAGTATGTTACAATGTAATCTTTAGCATCTTCAGTCGTACAGGTAGCCGCTTGTCCTTCTTCTAGGAAGGCTAAGTTTACGGACTCTGCTACTTTCTTCGGTCCGGAACCATATAGTATTCCGAAACTGATAGCTTTTGCCGCCTGTCTTAGTGCTGGGTATAACTTCTTAACTTCTGCAGGTTCACATTTCAGATTAAATACCATATGTGCTATGTTGCTATGGAAGTCAGGGTACTTGCCTGGGTCTTGTTTCATGTTGATGAAAACCTGCTGCATATTCTTATCTTTTGATAGAACTGCTGCATAATATATCTCAGCTGTAGTTAACATTATATTACGGTATAGCCGATTCCGCTATACCTCTTTACCTTTCAGTAAAGATTGGACTATATCTTTAATATTATTTTTTGTATAAGCCACAAAGAAATTTATGTGTTGTTGCAAGCACATAAGCTTCTTTTCCTCTAACCTACTTTTATACATAGGTAGGTTATTAGATTTTGTAGTTATCTCTATTACTGTGTTATGTTTTGGTATGAATACATCTGCAGTAAACTTCCTCTCTGTGTCCAAGAATTCGGAGTATAATACCTGGGTGTGTATAGGATCAGAAGACTCCCACACCTCTAGTAAATATTCTGTTAGTTCTTTCTCTACTAGAGATCCATATCTTCCAGCCCTGCCTTTGACGTATTTAGCGTTTTGGTCGCAGTTGGGACAACAAATATTATCAGTTTCTTTATTCTGTATTTGAGTTATGGATCTAGTAAATTCAAAGTTGCAGTCTAAGCATTGCACATGGACGTGTCTACCTTCTTTTTTAAACAGGTTGAAGTTACTACCTACCAAAGGTTGGTAGTACTCGACAGGTTTAGTCTTGCCACTAGAACCCCTACACGTGGGGCAGTATTTGACTTCTCTGTCTTTCCACCTAACTAGTGTTCCTTGATCCGTCCAATATTGCTCTTTGCACTTAGTACACTTATACTCTACAGTAGTATGGCCACTCCCATTAGGTATCTTGCTAACAAATTCTAACCCTAGAGTAGTATAGTCTATGTTGTGGGTTTTATTTTTTGAGGCAGTACCTTCACCATATATATAGTTTATAATATCAGAAGGCTTTAAACCTTTAGACCTCAGAGCTGTCAATGAGGTATTAGGTGGGATACACCTACCTACGTACTTCCAATCTTTGGCGAACTTTGGACATTCTACATTGTTTTCTTCAAACCAGTTTTTACAGTAATCTTTCATTTAATATTATCTCCTGTTTCGAGCTTTCTTAAGCCCTACTCCCTTTCGGGATAGTCTCTGAACCTTATACATTAATTATATAATAAATTTCGGCAAAAGTCAAATAATATTTTATTCTTTTAGTATCTTGGCTGCTGATTGCCCAATCTTTGATTTTTTAAACATTCACGCTTACCGTTTCCAGTTACGTTGTAGTATCAAAGCTTAAGGGGGTTCCAGCAATTAAGGAGATTTTAAGCGAACCTAACGTTAATCCGCTGCTACGATTTTATAACCTTCAGGAGCAACTACACAACCTTTGATAATAGGATTATCTCTAGGTAGTTGTTGCATGTTGAACTTACCGGAAGAACTTAATCTACCTGAAGTAGTCGATGTAATATTGAAACCTGTACGTACTCTTTCATCTCTGTCTATTGCAGGGAGTAACTTGTCTATGTAAGTAGATATTAGCTTACCTTTCTGACGTATATCAAGTATTAGCCTAGGCACTTTATGTTGTTCGGACAACTCTTTTAGTACTTCTGCATCTGTAGAGATAGCTCCCGTACCTGTCAGTTTTCCTGTAGGTTGTAGACCTATAAGATCGAACAAAAGAATTCGTAACTGTTTAACTGAGTTAGGGTTGAATATCTCTCCCTGTATCGCTTCTAGTTCTTTAACAGCCTCGAAAGTGTATAACTCAGCTTTCAGACCTTCTAGTTCCTGAGTTAACTTCTCTTTAGCAACCTCTAGTCTCTGCTTACTGATAGGGATTCCTCTATCTTCCATTTTAGTTAAGAAGTGTAGTCCTGGCATCATTAAGTTGTTATATAAAGAAAGTAACTTAGGATTGCTCTGTATAAGAGGGAAGAACTTGAAATGTAAAGCTAATGTAGCATCAGGATCTCGAGCTGAGTACTCTACCATAATATCCCAAGGGATAAGGTCGTAGCTAAATTCTGTGGCTGTTAGGCTATGTGTTTTGCAATATTCTTTCTTGAATTCATCAAGCTCTCTATCGTAATCACCTAACGTACCGTACTTCATAGTTAATGATTTTAAGCCATGAGTACCCTGTCTCTCGTCCAGTATATAATGCTGTAACATTGTATCGTGGATATCTCTACCTATAAATTCTAAACCGAAATGGTACTTTAAGAAATGCATATCGAACTTTGCATTATGTAGTACGGTAGCTCGTTCATCTATGATCTTCTGTAGAAGTCGTATATTGAGGTCATCAAACGCACAAGCATCGGCGTATACGCCTTGTCTTAGCTGATGTGATATACATATTCCGAGAACGTAACCATCCCTACACGCAAGTGCACTTGTCTCAGAATCCAGCCCTATAGTATCCCACCCGGGATTGTCTAGTATAGACATTAAGTATTCCGTTACTTCTCCTACAGTAGTAAGACCTCGGTAGTCTCCTTCTTGCAGTTCTTGTGTTTTTCCTGCTACTATATCTGCTATACTAACCACAGTTTGTTCCCATACTGGTTTTGACTCTGGTTTGAATGCTAATACAGCAGGGCTTATTGCTGCTATGAATGTGCAGTCTTCGTATTCGGGTTTTGAGGGGGCTATCTTACCTGTGTAGTCTGTTACCGCAGTTGCTTTGGTAAACATCTTTAAGGCTTCACTCCCTACTAGGATTGTGTAGTCATAGTCTTGTGGGATAAAGTCTACCCCGATTTCTAAATCTACATCGCGCTTTAGTAAGCGACTTACTTTTTGGCTGGACAGGCTATAAACATCTAAGCCTGTCAGGTTGAGTTGTTTCTCGAAGTTAACCTTACTAGGACACTTCTGGATTATTGCTATTTTCATCTGCTCTCCAGTTTATACTCTATCTAAGAGTTTATAATATAAGTTTTTTAGTTATTTTGCAAGTAATTTCTTAATTTATATATGTCTTCATTCTTCATAGTAGCTGGGTCGATTCCATCTTCTAGTGGGATTGTTTCAACTAATAAATCTGTTTTGTGTTTTATCATCTTCTCGATATGTTCTGCTGCGCTTCTACCTGCTGAATCTCCATCCATTAACAAGTAAACCTTCTGGCAACCAGATAACATAAACGGAGTTAGTAAGTCTAGTACTGTATCGAACGTAACGCTCTTAGTCCCAAATATAGTGACTGCATTCGTAATACCTTTGCCATGTAAGTATAGTGCATCTAGTAAGCCTTCCGTTAAGACAATTGAGTTCCCTAGCATCTGTACTTTATTAGGTGCTGGGTACCACGGTAAACTAACCTCTGGTGGGTACATTCTATACTTCGGAGTTACATCAGTGTTGATATATCTTCCTTGGAAACCTACTATCACACCTGTGTGGTCTGATATAGGAAATACCATCCGGTCTTCCATTCCCATAGTGTTTGTGGTATGTGCGTCAAACTTGGTCATAATGTGAGCAGGTATGTTTCTAAAAACTCCAGAGAAAAAAGAGGCGTCTGAAGGTAGGTCGAAACCCGCCCAAGACGCCATCCTTAGATCTTGTATTTTATCTTTAACCGCTTTAACATTTGAACTGAATATATTTCTGTATCTGTTAAAGCGGCTAAATAAGTTACCCTTAAACCCACAACCAAAACAATGAAACTGACCATCTTCTCGATCTATTCTCATAGAAGGGTTGTCGTCATCATGTTCAGGGTTGAAACACTTAACTAGTAAGTCTTTTCCCTTGCTATGATATACTACATCCTTATCTGTGAGAAGCTGTTCTACTTCTGTCATATAATGTTTCCTTCGATTGCTGTTTCTTTATCTTCTGAAGAACCTTCCTCTCCATCTAAGGCACCTAAGTCTACTTCCCTAGGGTCTATTCTTAGTGTATCCCAGTTTATACTTATTCCGTATTTTCCGTCATCTCGTGTGGATCGTGACTTAGTGGTTTCTAGCATTAAGATACCTTTATCATCTTCTACGATCCCAACATTGATTAGTTGAGCTAAATCAGCCGCATCTAAGATACCTTTAGCAAACCTTGTCGCACCATTATCATCCATCTGATAAGGTGATACGATACATACATCATTCTTTCTAGAGAGGTTTTTCAACATCTTGCCTAGTAGTGTTTGTACTTTCCAATCGTATGGGTCAGCCCCTGGCTCATAAACGACTTGGTTAATGTAATCAACAACCATAAGAGTTAATTGATCTCCATACCTTGCCTTATATGAACTAAGTTTAACATCTATAGTAGCAATAGATAAATCTCTATCATCTAGTATAATAATCCTACCTTCATCTTTCTCTTGGCACGTGCGTTGAAGCTCGTCTTGGAAAGAATAAACGTCCACGGGCGCAGAATTTGAAAAATGCTTATCAAAAACTGCCTGTCCTCCCTCAAATAAGGTGGACATACTGTACGCAAGCTTTTTCGTTTCGTCTGCTGTTAGTGTTCCTTGTTTGATTGCCGTGAACGGCACTTCTGCGAGTATACACATAATTCTGTGGAAAGTCTCTACAGCTGTCATTTCAATAGTAGCGTAAATAGATACGTTACCTTGTAAGTGCTGTTGTGCTATTAGGTTAGCACACATTATAGATTTACCACTACCACGTTTACCACCTAGTAGTACAAGCTCTTGTCTATAGTAACCACCCGCTTCTGTGTCCCATTGGTTGGAAATTCCAGAAAGCATCTTGGTTTTCGCCACAGCCTCAGGTCTGCTGAATAGTGGGATGTCTCTAGCAGTAAACACGACCTCTGAGGTTGTCAGAGTTTCTTCTAGTTTAATAGGTATAGCGGCTAACTTATCCAATAGATCATGTCTAGATAACAAAGAAATCTCGGTTAGTAACCCATCCACTAAATCTAGTGTTGTGTTTTGTGCGTGTTGGTTTGCTAGTTCTTCTACAGCCACGTGAATATCCACACCCTCTACATCAACTAAGTTGATTGAGGCTAGTGCGGATAGTGACTTTTTATCTCTCGATCTAAAAACTTGAACTTCATTATGATTAGGTACGTAACCTTCTTTATCATAGAAGTCTGATATATTACTAAGTATGGCTCTAAATGTTGCTGAAAAATATTCGGGTCTAAGCTCAGCATATGTTGCTAATGCTTTTTCTTTTTCTTTCTCATGAAGTAGAAGCTTTAAGGTTGCTGCTTCTAAATTCATGTGGTTACCTCGATGTTACTCGGGGAGTCGTTGTACATATAAATCCTCCCTTTTATAAACAGAAAGAGGGTAGCAGTACTAAATACTACTACCCTCCAGTTTTAAAACATCTTAGTCTTCTTTGCTAGCGTCTAATTTAGCGCGTTTTGCAGCACCGTCATAGTCAGCACAAGAGATACCACGACGAGATAGAGTAGATTTAATACCTCGAACTGTTTTACCAGTAGTTTCAACTAATTGCTCGATTGTAGAACCTGCAACATCAACACCTTCAAAGATATCTGTTCGTGCTTTAGCATTTGAATTTTCTTGCTTAGGCATTTCAGAGATATGCTCGCTTTTAAGTAAGCTAAGAGCTTTACCGCGAACACTAGCGATAGGCTTGCTGAATGCTTCAGCTAATGCTTCCATTGTAGCGCCACCGTTAGCTAATTCAACGAATTGGCTTTCTTCTGCTTCTGTATAAGTACGTGGCGTAGCAACTTTTTCTGCTTTACGAACTAAACCGAAAAGTTCCATGCTTAGTAACTTACCTTGAATTTGCTTAGCGTTGTAAACTCCGCCTTCAAAAGAAGCAGCGATTTCAGCATACGTTAATTGGTTAGCGTTGTCATTAACTAATGAAGTTAATGCAGCTTCTTGAGCTTCAGTCCAAGAAGAAGTTTTAGGAGATGCTTTTGCTACTTCGTAGTCCATACGACGTAATTTAGCACCGATTGAACGTGAAGTTGTACCTAATGCTTCAGCGATTGTAACTAACTGATCTTGACTTACTTCGCCTGATCCAGCTAATTCTACTAAACGTGCGGTGTTATCTTCATTCCAAGTGATTTTTGACATTAATTATTATCCTCTAATAAATTTTTAATTGTGGTAATTGTAATACCGTTTTTAATTGCTTTTTGATATGAGGAACCGGTTGTTCCGTCCTCACAAATTAAGTGGGTAACTGCTTTAGTTACCGATGATTTTACTTCATAACCACTAGCTTCGAGGAATTTACCTGCTTCGCTTCGGTTTTTAAAGTCTGTCAGTTTACCAGTTATGCAAACAACAATTCCGTTGCTTGGCTTAGGTGTCTGACTTTTTGTTATTTTGAAATAAACTAACCACTTAGTTATAGTATTAGTATTGCGGTCAATCCATTCAATTAGATTTCTAGCTGCTTTGTCTCCGATACCTGAGTTTTTGCACATATCATATGTAATGTCCTCGACAGTGTCGAAGGAAAGTTTCCTCATTGCACCGTCCCCTACAAGAGGGATCGACATTGCAGCTAAAAAATCGTTTGGAGAAATACCTAAGTCTATTCTGGCTTGAACAACACTAACTAACTTATTAGCCATATGTTCAGATAATCCTCTAGAAATGGCTTGTTTTGTATCTAGATCAAGTAGGTCATTAAATGATGATAATCCTAACTTGTCTAAGGTAGCTTCTCCGAATCCTTTCATTTTCAACTTCTTACAGAAGTTTTGTAATTTTTTGGTAGATTGAGCTGGACATTCGTCACTGTTTCTACAAAATAGTTGGTCATTGACCAGTTCCAGTGTACTACCGCAGGATGGGCAGTTAGTGGGTGATGTAATTTTCATAGGCTTTTCTCAATTTCTGAAACTATTATATACCAAGTTTTTACGGTTGGCAAGAACTTTTTTAAATTATTTTTCTATGGGTTGGGTTTAAGTAAAAATCCCAAATCTTCTACTGCGGTACGTTCATGTGGTTTTAATTCTACATATTGCCAGCTATATGAGCTAATCCCGTAAGTGAAGTACTCATCTACGAAGTAAGTTGTGGTTTTATTTTCCGCCATCTTCTCCATAAGGCTTCTCCAGTAAGCTACTGTATTGGATATTTCATCTGCGTCACCTGAGGTGATTGCGTCTGAAACCTCTGTTTCTACAATATGTCCCATGAAATACTCTACTACGTCCTTGCTTTCCTCAACGTTAAGAAAACCTTTGAAAAATGTAGGTTCAGCCTCTGCTGTATATAGTGTTTGGTATACCTTAAACATTAGTAAACTCTCCCAATAATCTTAGGTATGATCTCACCCGAACGAATAACCTCTACAGTGCAACCTATTTCTAGGTCTAGTGCTTCGATGTACGCTTGGTTGTTCAAAGTAGCCCTAGCTACCATAGCTTCCCCAATCAGTACTGGTTCTAGTATTGCTACTGGTGATACCTTTCCTGATTTTCCTACTCCCCACTCAACATCAAGTATAACTGTTTGTACTGATTCTTGCTCTTCTTTCCAAGCAATAGCTCCTCGTGGGAACTTATCAGTAAATCCTTGTGAGTTAAACTTGTTGTTGTTCTCAAGTCTATATACAATCCCATCTGTTGGGTAAATATCTTCCCAAGCTTTCTGGTTTATAGTACTGAAACCTATACGGAATAAGTAATCCAAATCCTCAGTATACTTCTCCAATGCTCCCCACTCTTCAGGGGTATCCTGTAAGTTATATGCTACGAATTTCATTCTACCTTCTAAGACTTTGTCGTAATAAACGGATAAGTCTTTCTGGTTAAGTGCACCACTAGCATAGTTACGTGAGTTCTCTACATCTTTGCAAGCGACTACTTCGCCTGTGATTTGTACAATACCACCTAGGTTAATACACTCAGGTATATGTAATGCTTGAGCTTTACTCGTAATATCTCTACCTACAATACCGTTTCCGCGTGTAAGCATATGTACTAAGTCACCATCTACATATAAGATTGATACAGCTGCTCCATCTAACTTGACGGTTTCTAAACATTCCGTCTTGTTTAATGGTAGTGCTCCGTCTTTATCGTAGTGCTTTTTAAGGCTATACATACGGTAAGCGTGAGGGATATCCCCTGTTCCAGCAATTACCTGTCCGTGTATAGCTTCTAAAGCATCATACTCTTCGTTGCTAATGATTGGCTCACCTTCGTAGTAAGCTTTACTTGCTTGCTCCATGAATAACTTCATCGAGTACCTCCGCATCTGATAAGATGTCTGTTAGTGACTTATATAGCCTAGTTGTGGTATGTAATGAGTAGGGTAGTGTAACTCCATTTCTACTTGGAGAATACTCGCCTTCAAAGTCAAGATACCATTCTCGGATGCTGATATAGTAATTCTCCCTGAATTCACTTATTGTGAATCGGTATTGAATTTCCTTGCTATCGTTCTCTAAGATGATACTCTCTACAAGATCTATGTGTCCTTGTAGAGACTCGTTGTCTTTAGCGATGGTTTTTTAGTACAGCACCTAACGGAGTTAATTTCTTAATCTTGTCGTACTGTACCCTCAACGGGCTGTCGTAGCGCCAATTCCAAAGAAGAACTTCTCCCTCTTTTACTTTTGTTCCACGAAGTTTAGATTGGATGTGGTGATTATCAAAGTCTGTTGTACAAATACCAAACGTGATGATGTTGCTATCACGCTTTTGGTAGTACATGTAGAAGTCACCCATCTGCTCTGCTTTCTTTTCAAAGATAGCTTGTTGCATAGGTTACTCCACGATTGTTTTTTGGATCACACCTGAGAAGTATAGTGCTGCTTTACCAGTTAGTTTGCCGATGATTTCGTCATCAACACCGTCAGCATCAATAGTTGTGATAAGGTTTTTAAGTTCTTGCAAAGCTTCCGCTTTGTTCACTCGAGTTCCGCCGCTACCTGATTTGCTAGCTGCTGGTTTACGTACTGCGCTTTTCTTGATATAAACGCCTGCACGGTTAAGAATGTTAATAACACCATTAACTGACTCACCATGAACTTCAGCTAATTCTGCGGCAACTTCAGTTGTTGCAGCTGCACGAGACTCATCTGTATCGTATTCGTTAGCCATAGTGTCTTTATAAGTGTTAATTACTGTTTCTCTTTTTTGATCTGTCCAAGCCATGCTTGTTTTCCTTTTATTGATTAATTGATTTTGTTTCTTCATTAGAAGAACTTAATTATATGATATTTTTGAGTGTTTAGCAAGAAGTTTTTTAATCTTTAATACCATCCGGGACGTGCTATTGATTCTTTCTCTGCGCGGTGGTCTCTTTCAAGAGATTTAGTTCTTAACTCTATGCTGTTATCTTTGCAAAAGCGTACAACCTTGTCTGCTTGTTCTGGGGTACATACCGAAGGGTGATTATTTAAGTACGCTGGGATTTCTTTCCTGAATGCCTTGTCAAAGTCATTGGAGGTTACTTTAGTAAATCCTTTAAGGGTGTAGTCGGTTTTCAAACAACACTGACTAATAGTACTGGCTTGGTTTTTCATTAAGTAACCTGATACATCTGTCACTACGCTTGGGTTTAAAAATATAAAATCCAAGTCAGGTAAATTTCCTAGAGGGAAAGATACTGTAACCAACCGCCGCATGTGGGGCATCTTATAGTACTTAGGGTCTCCTCTAGGAGTATCTATAGCAATAGGAACACCTTTGAACACGATATTATGTAATATCTCTTCGAACATGTATCGGGTTACGCCTATTGCCATGTAAATATCCACATCGCGGGATAAGAGTCCGTTTTTAAGGATATAATTCCTTGCGCTGGAGCCGCCTACACATACATCTCCTAAAGGGTATAAGTCCCTGATTTTGTTCATTACATCAGATATTGTAATATGTGGTATTTCTTCTGCACCTTCTGGGTCTTCTGCTTCCCAAAGGTTGCCCATACTGTCTATCATAATGTAATTATCTTTTTCGATATTATAAGAGTATTTAGTCTTTTGCACGTTTATTAGCCTCTCTCATAGTTTTAGCTAATAAGTGCAGGGTTTCGTCACCTTTCATGTAATCTTCTAATGCTGAAAGTTTGACACCAATAGCTTCTAAATGCTTCAAGCACCCCAGTTCATAACTAGGTTGGTACGCTTGTTCTTGTCTACCATTTCCCATAACTTGAATACGGTATGCGTTTTTAAATTCGCCCTTTACTTGAGCGATGCAGCCGTATTTTGAACTCCACACATATTGCCCTGTCTCGAACGTTTCTGAGAAACATTGGTCAGGCATTGCAGGCGGGTTGCTTGGGTCTATCTTTCCAATAGCACGTAACATCGCTCCGTTCTTATACAAGTGATGTTTAATTATGTCCGTGCTGCGGTAGTATCTCTCGGAGAGCTCAACCAAAGAATATCCGTTAAGATAGTCCATGATTATGTCTACTAGTTCCGAGTTTAGTACAGGTTGCGACCTCTTAGAAGCTCTTAGCTTCTTGGCTGTCGCCTTTCCCTCTACGTGTTCTTGCAGAAGTCTTTCCATTATCTTGTTGCTAGATACTTTAAGTATATCACAAGCACCTTTCTTTGTTCCGCCCTCTTCTAGCCAAGAAATAGCTTTAATATACTGTTCTTCGGTAATGTCATTGTAGGACTTACGTCTCGCCATGTTTGTTTCCTTATAGTAATTCGTAATCAATAACGCTTTCTAGTCTAAACGAACGCCAACCGTCCGCTTCTAGATCATACACTATCATTGTTTCACCTTCTGGGTGATTTGAACGTTGAGTAGTCTCTGGTAATAAGTAATCTGCTAGAGTACATTCTAGCGTTCTAAGTTCTCCGTTTGCTTTCCTGAAACGAACAGTAGCAGCGGCTGTCTCTAGGTGTTTTCTTAACGCTTTAAAATCCATAAAATTTCCTCAGTTGATTTATTAAAGTAATTATATCAAAAATTTAGCTTTTAAGCTATTGATTTTTTGTTTTATTCGCTTTATATACCCGTCCCAATCAGTAACTTTCTGTTTTGGGATAGTCAGTAGCTCGAATAGTTCGTAATTCTGCGCAACATATGAGGGAAATATTCTACTTATATTATCATAAGGATTGCAATCTTTTGGAATAGGTGTTGGTGGTTTTCTAAAATCATACTTGGGCTTCTCTACTCGAATCGGAGGTCTGCCTTTTGTAGGTTTTTTAAGTTCTGAGAATTTTTTCATATTTTGAGATTTTTCCTTTCTATAAATTGATTACACAAGTAAGCAAGATTACATATATGGTTGTGACAATAAATTATCTGTTGGTTTGCAGAGCGTTTCAGGAAATGTAGGAAACTTCCGAAGTTGGCTTTGCGATGATGTTGTGAAGTTCGGAAGAATATTAGAGCGAATTCTTTTAAAAATGCGCTCGTTGGTGAGTTTCTTCTCAGGATTATGACAAGCACTTGTTCATTTCCTAAAAAAGTAAGGAACAACTTTTTGTAAGTATACTTAAAAAATATATTTGTTACCATTCCTGATATTTTTCTCACTTACGCGTTAGACTGTCGTTTTTCAAATCTAAACAAGGTTGTCAACTACATCAATAGATTTTACAAGTAGATACTTACTGCTAGAACGTTTTACTTCAAAGTATCTTTTTAATATTTTAAGATAGTTCTTTTCATCACGAACTAGAAATTCCAACTCTTTACCTACTACCCAACCATCAATGACTTCTTTAAGTTCCCCGCTGTGGTATCTAGTACCTTCCTTAAACTTAGCGTATATCTTATGCTCTAGCCAACCTTGTGGATCAGAAACTCTTTTATGGTAACCTTCTCTAATATCCTTATTAAGCATAATCCTAGCTGTTTCTTCCGCACTTTTAAACTGTGCATCCATTAACATATTAACATCAGACCACACAGCAGGATAACCTTCAGTCTCTACGCCTTGAATAGCCCGAACCACAGCGTCCTCGAATCCTTGCTTTTGTTCTTTTCTTCGCAATTTCTCAATCTCTATAAGCTCAACGTCTTTATCTCCGCTAAGCACTAGAACGTCTGGATCAACATCGTACATATGCTCCTTGAACTTCCCTTTAAAGTTAGTATAGTAGTTTATCTTATCTAACTGCTTCTTTTGTTCCATATATGGATATACTGTATTTAAGTAAATATCTCCACGAACAACTCTAAGCATTTTACCCAAGTTCTTAGCTCCAGCAAGTTTCATCATGCCAAAACCTGCCCCAAAAGAATGATCATATACTTCATTGATATAATTTTTCCTACTACTCATATCATAAAGTTTAGGTGCATCAAGTGCTGTCTCCATTTCTTCCCCCTTAAAAGCAGGACGGACGAACCAACAGCGGGATGCCCAATCGCGATCCCTACCGTAGAACTGTACCATTTGGTCTACTCCCCAACACTTCGCAGCGTCTCCAACTATGATAATATCATCCATACCACCCAAGTCTATTCCTTCTAGAAGAACTTGAGTTGTTATCACTATACCTTGAACTTTCTTCATTTTGAGAAGGTTATCCATTTCCTCCCTTTCTTGCTTATCCTCACTTAGACTCTTTCCGCTATACATTAAAGACACCTTCCTATTATTAGATAACCTATTCATAAGGTCAGTCCCTCTAGGCTTACTATCTAACAGTACTAGAACATTTTCTCCACACATCTTCAACACGTCGAGAACGTTCTGCGTAGGTCCTTTACTCCCTTCTGCAATAGTTATCTGCCTACTACTACCTTCCTTGCGAAATCTAAACACATGGTCGAACCTAACGTTACCTAAGTCAGCCGGATTAAATGTTCCTGACATAAATACGGTTGTTAAGCCTTTAGTAGCATTTATACACTCAACAAGTGAGGTCATAACCTCTACTCGGAAAGTATCTGTCAATAATCTATGACATTCATCAATAACTATCAAGCAGTTAGACATATCTGAGTTACCTTCAATCATAGCTATCAACCTATTGTAGCTACAGAAGATCAACTTGTTGGGTGGTAGTACACTAGATGTGCCTGTTTCTTTCACAGCGTCATCACCACGCTCTAGACTGTACATGTACTGTTGCTCAACGATAGTGTTAAGAGGAGCAGCAAAGATAATCTGCATGGGAGTATCGCGACCTACCATAACAGTAGTCTTACCGGTTCCAGTAGGGCTAAGTAACAGATGGTTCATTCCTTTACGGATTGGTATATCTTCCTGACTTAACTTATCTATTAGTTTAGCTTCATTCGTATACTCACGCAATTTCTCAACAGCCTGAACCTTATAAGTAGAAACACTCTTTCTAGCTCGTAACGCCTGCTTAGTCCTACCAGATTCTGTGCTAGCACCATGACGTTCTTGCATGCCCCGATCCATCTCTCTACCTACTTCCACCAAACGCTCAGTGGTGATGCCGTAGCTGGCTGCTTCTTTCAATAACTTAAAGTAGGCATTGTGTCGAGTAACCCCTTTCCACATAGTCCCTGGTATAATACCCCGGTACTCGTTTATAATCTCTTTTACTTCTTCACAATCATCCATACCACTAATTGGTTTAATTGGGTTAACACTAACAAAACTCTCAATAGGATCACCCATTTCAAATCTCTTTATGTTAAGTCTGTGCTCACTCCTATTATAGTGTTGCTTACCTCGGGGTAGATCAATAGGCACCAAAAAGCCACGACCACTCTCAAAACAGGTACTATCAATAAAGCTCTCTCCGTTAACAGAAAAGAACTTAAATATATTCTCAGCACGTCTTTTAAAGTTAGTAGGGTCGTCAGCCTCTTTCAAAGGTATAACAACACGAAACCTGTCCCTAGAGCCTATGATAGCGTGCTTTACTGATGTGTACAGGAAGAACTCAAAATCATACTTCTGATTAAGGAATGTCTGTATTGTACACTTAGCAGCTTTATCATCGTTATCTATATCTAACACTAGAGCTTGGACATTTACTATGTTGCTCGCAATAACTTCTTTACTATCAACCTTATATTCGTAAGGATAGAACATAGGGTTACTTTCTTTAATGGTCTTAGTCAGATCGTAGTCTCCGGCAGCACCGTAGCTATTCTCTAACTCCTCATACGTAATATCACCTGCAGGAATTGTTTCCTCCTGCATGAACTTCTCCAAAGAACTCTCTTTGTGCTGGAAATAGTTACGTCTAGTTCTCCAACTCCCAACAGTACTATACTTCATGCAGTTTCTTCAACCGCTTTAATGTAGCTTCCATACTCGCTATCTCCCGTTGAACACTGTTCCCTTCCTTTACTCCAAATCTGCTGATAGTCTTCAACATGTGGAATAGGCAGCCACTAGAGTCTTTATCTCCTAGCCCCCAATGCATAGAGACGAAATACGGATCCACCCTAATTCTACCATCTCCCAATTCCTCATCTGTCAGAAACACTTCAAACAGGTCATAATGTTTTGTATCTACGCTCATCTTCTCTCTCCTATAATTAATTTAAACACATTATATAACAAAACCACCCAATTGTCAAGAAATTTATTAAGTTTTTACTGGACTAAATTCACGTATAAAAGGCACGCAGGATAGTACCTTAAAATGCACCTACTTGTCAATCAATTTTTCAACCTTTTTACACTACTGCAGGATCTCACAACAAAAAAAGGTCTTGACATTCTGCTATCTTTTATGTATCATAGTGTTTGAAGTTTCACTTAACCACTAATAAATAGGATTTATATGTCAAGAAAAAACTCAGCAAAAAGAGGTAAAGTAGTCCCAATGTGGAATAAGCCAGTTTTAAGGGCTTTGAACGACAAGCAACGAAAGTATATCAATGCGATACGGAACCATGATATAACTTTAGGGACGGGCTACCCCGGAACAGGTAAGTCTTTCCTCCCTGCAGCACTAGCAGCAGAGATGTTAGCAGACCCTCGAGTACCTATAGAACGCATAGTAATATGTAGACCCAACGAAGGAGTGGGTAAAAGTATAGGGATGCTCAAAGGTGGACTGAATGAAAAAATGGTGCCTTGGTGTGCTCCGATAATAGATGTACTAAACAACCAGCTCGGTAAGGGCAAAGTAGACTACATGCTAGAACACGGACAGATCGAATTACTACCACTAGAATATGCTAGAGGTAAGTCTTTTGATAACACATTCATTATTCTTGATGAAGCACAGAATGTAGACAAAGAATCCCTTAAATGTTTAATGACTCGAATTGGTAGAGACACAAAACTAGTTATCGATGGAGACGTAGGACAGTGTGATATTGGTTCCACATCAGGATTAGGTCAACTAATCAATCTGATAAATAATTATCATACTCCCATTTCGCACGTAGACTTCGAAATTAAGGACATAGTACGAAGCGACATCTGTAAATACTTAGTTGAGTTATTTGCAGACGCCAACTTCTAACTTCAACGCCCTCTATGCTCACGCGTAGAGGGTTTTTTATTCTAAAAAATTACTTGACTAATCGCTTAAACTATTATATAATGGCTTATTAACTGGAGGATAACATGAAAATATATGGACAAGAACAATGCTTCTTTTGTACGAAAGCAAAGGAACATTTAGATGATAGAGGTATCGAGTATACCTATATTGATATCAGTAAAAACGCAGAGGCAATGCAGATGTTTAGAGAGAAAGGTCTAAGAACTGTACCACAAATCTGGAACGAAGATATTCACATCGGTGGGTTTGAAGAACTAGCAAAGGTTATTAAATGATAAATACAAGAAAACTACTATCTGAAACTAAATTCTATGAAGGTTACGCACGCTATGACTCTTCTCTAGGACGCTACGAGTCTTGGAACGAAGCAGTACATCGCGTAATGACAATGCATAGAGAGAAATACGAACCAAAACTAAAACAACTGGAGAAGTATTTATCTTTCACAGAAGATGCTTACAAGAGCCAACTAATACTAGGAGCGCAGAGAGCTTTACAATTTGGGGGGGAGCAACTACAGAAACATAATATTAAAATGTTTAACTGTGTATCAAGTTATGCAGACCGACCTGAATTCTTCCAAGAATGTATGTACATGCTATTATGTGGGGCGGGCGCAGGCTTTTCAGTTCAACACCATCACATAGCTTGTCTACCTGATATAGAGTATAGATCAGATAAACACGCAGTAGTTTTCAAACCTGAGGATTCTATCGAAGGTTGGGCGGATTGTGTAGGTGTACTTATGTCAAGCTACTTCGTACAGGAATCCCCATTCGAAGAGTATGCAGGTAAGAAAGTACATTTCGACCTAACAGGTATCAGACCTAAAGGTGCGGAAATATCGGGAGGCTTCAAAGCACCCGGACCAGAGCCACTAAGAAAGGCTCTAGATAAGATTGAATTACTACTAGAAACTAGACTAAATGAAGGCGAGCACAGACTTCGCTCTATTGACGTTTATGACGCTGTTATGTATGCAGCAGATGCTGTAATTTCTGGTGGTGTGCGTAGATCTGCTACTATTTGTTTATTTAGTCATGACGATAATGATATGGCTACATCAAAAACAGGTAATTGGTTCTTTGATAACCCACAAAGAGGTAGATCAAACAACTCAGCAGTTATTATACGTGACGAAATAACAGAAGAAGACTTCCGAAGCCTAATGAAACAAGTAGAGCAGTTCGGAGAGCCTGGATTTATATTCACAGACTCTAGAGAGTTCACATACAACCCTTGTGTTGAAATAGGTAAATATCCTATGACATTGAGTGGTTTCTCGGGTTGGCAGGGATGTAACTTATGTGAGATTAACGGCGGTATGTGTGATACTCCTGAGAAGTTTTACGATGCTTGTAAAGCAGCATCGATTCTAGGAACACTCCAAGCTGGATATACTGACTTTAAATACCTTAAAGGGCACACAAAAGATATTTTCGAAGGTGAGAACCTTATTGGTGTCTCTATTACTGGTTGGATGAACAACCCAGACATCTTATTCGATGAAGATGTGTTAAGACACGGAGCACACTTAGTAAAACTATTCAATGAGAAAGTAGCTAAGATACTAGGATCTAACCCAGCAGCACGTACGACCTGTGTTAAGCCGTCAGGTAACGCAAGTGTGTTACTAGGAACAGCAAGTGGTATTCACGGAGAGCACGCACCACGTTACTTCCGTAACATGCAGCTTAATAAAGATTCAGAAGTTAGTAAGATACTAATGGAAAAGAACCCTTGCATGATAGAAGAAAGTGTATGGAGTACGAACGGTACTGATTATGTATTATCTATGCCAGATATAGCACCTACTACATCAATCTTCAAGAAAGACTTACTGAATGTTAAACAACTAGAGTACGTGAAGAAAGCTCAGCAACTATGGGTTGAAGAAGGTACGAATATAGAGCTATGTGTAGACCACAGATTAAGACATAACGTATCAAACACAATCGTAGTAGATGATTGGGAAGCCGTAACTAAGTATGTTTTCGATAATAAAGATTGGTTCGCGGGGATTAGCTTCCTAGCAGCTACAGGGGACAAAGATTACGCTCAAGCACCTTTCACAGAAGTATTGACAGAACAACAAATACTTGACGAATATGGGGTAGCTAGTATGTTCGCTTCCGGTTTGATAGAGGCAGGCGTAACGGCTTTCAGCAATGATTTATGGGCTGCCAGTGCTTGCGTACTAGGTATAGGTGAGGTACTTACTGGAGACTCACACACTACCTTACTGAAGAGAGACTGGGTACGTAGAGCTAATAACTTTGCTACTAAGTACTTCGAAGGTGATCTACAAAAAATGACCTACTGTGTTAAAGACGTATATAACTTACATAAGTGGGAGAAGATTACCAAGTCTATAAAGAACATAGACTGGGCTAACGAACTTAAAGAGAAGAGCTTTACAGACATTGACACTATGGGTGCTCAAGCATGTTCTGGAGGAGCCTGCGAGATAGTAGGATTATGATAGCAATATTTGCAACAGACTTAGCACACGGTTTTGGGTTTAGAGGCAGACTGCCTTGGCCAAAGAATAGTGAAGATTTAAAATGGTTTAAAAATAAGACTGAACATTCATCAGTTCTTATGGGTAGAAAGACTTGGGAAAGTCTACCATTCAAACTACCTAACAGAGATAACCTTGTGGTTACTTCAGGTAAAGCCCCAGCAGGTGCAGATGTTGTTGGTGATTTAAAATCTATGTTAAAGATCTTGCCACAAATTCAATTGCATAGTGACATTTGGGTTATTGGTGGAGCTCAATTAGTAGAGTTTATGCTTCATTATATAGATGAACTATGGTTGAACAAAGAAAAGATTACAGAACTTTATAATGTTAGTTTCACGGAAGAAAAAAGCTTCGGAACAATCACAAGAGGGATTAAAAAAACATGATAGCGTACCACAATTTATTACAAGATATATTAGATGAAGGTGAAGATGTAAGCGATAGAACAGGCACAGGTACTCGTTCTATTTTTGGTTATCAAATGAAGTTTGATTTATCACACGGCTTTCCTGCAGTAACAACTAAAAAGCTTGCATGGAAATCTGTTGTTGGCGAATTACTATGGTTTTTAGAAGGTAGTACAGATGAACGCAGGCTTGCTGAGTTGACGTTTAGTAAAGACCGTAATGAACTTACAAACAAAAATACTATATGGACAGCGAACGCTGATCACCAAGCTAAAGACCTAGGTTATCCTAACTCACCAGAACACAAACAACTTGGACCTGTATATGGTTTTCAATGGAGAAGTTTTGGTGGACACGATCAAATCAAAACAATAATTGATCAAATAAAAAATAATCCAGACAGTAGAAGAATAATTTTAAGTGCTTGGAATGTACCAGATTTAGATAAGATGGCTTTACCACCGTGTCATACGATGGCTCAGTTTAGAGTATATAATGGTAAGTTAAATTGCCAAATGTATCAAAGATCGGCTGACGTATTTCTTGGTGTTCCATTCAATATTGCTTCGTACGCCTTACTAACACATATCTTAGCCAAAGAATGCGGATTAGAAGTAGGAACATATGTACACACAATTGGTGACGCACATATATACAATGATCACTTTGATCAAGTAAAACAACAATTACAAAGGGAAAAGTATCCCTTACCAACACTGGACACTAACCCAGCATTCAAATTAAAGCTTGATGGCGAATATGACTTAGATGATATTGTTTCTTTTAAGTTGACAAACTATTTACACCATGATACAATAAAAGCTAAAATGGCTGTATAAATAAAGTACCAGAACAATAAACATAATATATTAATGAAGGAAGAAGTAAGTATGATACAAACTATCCAAATTGCAAAGCGTGATGGATCAAAGGAATATTTAGATGTAGAGAAACTCCATAAGGTAGTTTTCCACGCTTGCAAAGATATAACAGGTGTCTCCCCATCAGAAGTTGAAATCAAATCTCAGATACAGTTTTTTAACGGGATTAGTTCTAAAGAAATTCAAGAAACTCTTATTAAAGCAGCCGCTGATCTTATTAGCGAAGAAACTCCAAACTACCAGTTTGTGGGTGGTCGATTAATCAATTATGGATTACGTAAAGAAGTCTACGGTGGTTACGAACCAATCGAAGTCAAAACTTTAGTTGAAAAGAATATTGACCGAGGATTCTATGATCCAGAACTTATTAACTATTATAATGATGATGAGTGGGATAAGATTAATAGTTTTGTAAAACATGCACGTGACGAAGATCTAACATATGTTGCTATGGAACAATTACGTGGTAAATATCTATGTCAGAATAGAGTTACCGGTGAGATCTTTGAAACTCCACAAATGTGTTATATTCTTATTGCTGCTACTTTGTTTCATGATTACCCAGAAGAAACTCGTCTATCATATGTAAAGGATTATTACGATGCTATTTCTCTTCACGACATCTCTCTCCCTACTCCTGTTATGGCTGGTGTCCGAACACCGCAACGGCAGTTCTCTTCTTGTGTCCTTATTGAAACTGATGACAGTTTGGATAGTATTAATGCTACTAGTTCAAGCATTGTTAAGTATGTATCTCAAAAGGCAGGTATTGGAATTGGAGGGGGCTCGATTAGAGCAATCGGTACACCAATACGAAAAGGAGACGCATTTCATACAGGGATAATTCCTTTCTATAAGATGTTCCAAGCAGCGACTAAATCTTGTTCTCAAGGTGGTGTACGTGGTGGAGCAGCAACAATATATTATCCTATTTGGCATTATGAAGCTGAAGATCTACTTGTATTGAAAAACAATAAAGGTACTGAAGATAATCGTGTTCGTCATATGGATTATGGTGTACAGTTTAATAAGTTAATGTATGAACGTTTGATTACAGGCGGAGACATTACATTGTTCTCACCATCAGATGTTCCTGGCTTGTACGATTCTTTCTATGCAGACCAAGATAGATTTAAAGAGTTATATGAAACTGCTGAGCGTAATACAAGATTACGTAAGAAAACTATTCCAGCTGCTCAGTTGTTTAGTTCCTTTATGGAAGAACGTAAGAACACAGGTCGTATCTATTTACAGAATGTTGATAATGCTAATGAGCATGGTTCATTCTTACCAGAATTAGCTCCTATCCGTCAATCAAATCTTTGTGCTGAGATTGATCTACCAACTAAACCTTTAAATGATGTTAATGATACTGAAGGTGAAATTAGTTTATGTACTTTATCAGCAATTAACTGGGGCAACGTACGTTGTACATCAGACTTTGAAAAAGCTTGTAACCTAGCAGTACGTGGATTAGATGCTCTATTAAGTTATCAAAATTATCCAATTATTGCCGCTCAGTTATCAACTGAAAAACGCCGTCCTATTGGTATTGGAATTATTAACTTTGCATATTGGTTGGCTAAACATGACTTATCATATCAAGATATTGATACCAAAGGTCTTGAATTAATTGACGAGTATGCTGAAGCATGGGCTTATTATCTTACTAAAGCATCCGCTGATCTTGCAATAGAGTTTGGTGCTATTCCAGGTATTGATGAAACAAAGTATGGCCAAGGCATTACACCTAATCAAACTTATAAGAAAGATCTCGATGAATTAGTTAAACACAAAGAACGTCAAGACTGGAAAGGTTTGCGTAAGCAGCTCAAAGATACAGGTATTCGTAACTCTACACTAATGGCTCTTATGCCATCTGAAACATCAGCTCAAATTGCAAATGCTACTAATGGTATTGAACCACCTCGTTCGTTAATATCTGTTAAGCAATCAAAACATGGTGTTCTTAAGCAAGTAGTTCCAGAGTACAGACGTTTAAAGAATAAATACGATCTACTATGGGATCAAAAGTCTCCTGAAGGTTACTTGAAAATTATGGCAGTATTACAGAAGTATATAGACCAAGGTATATCTGTTAATACGAGTTATAACCCAGTGTATTTCGAAGATGAAAAAATACCAATGAGTGTATTATTGCAACACTTACTTATGTTCTATAAGTATGGCGGAAAGCAACTATATTATTTCAACACATTCGACGGTCAAGGTGAAATCGATGTGGATAAAATGTATGGTGATACAGAACTTGAGCAAGGCGAAATAGATGACGAATATTGCGAATCTTGCACAATTTAATGATTGACATTTTTAACTTATATGATAATATAGAAGTAATAACATCTCATACAGAGGAAATAATAAATGAGCGTTTTTGACGTAAACAATCGCGTTGACCATACCTCAGTTGCATCGTTCTTAGATCCAACTGGCGGTCCTACAATTCAACGATACGATACACTTAAGTATAAGCAGTTTGATCAATTAACTGATAAGCAGCTTGGATTCTTTTGGCGCCCTGAAGAAGTAGACATTTATCAAGATGCAAAAGATTTTAAAGCATTAACACCACACGAACAACATATTTTTACGTCTAATTTAAAACGTCAAATCTTGTTAGACTCAGTACAAGGTCGTGCACCGGCTGAAAGCTTTGGTTCTATTGTATCATTACCAGAACTTGAAAACTGGATTATTACATGGACATTCTCTGAAACAATTCATAGTCGTTCGTATACACATATTATTCGTAACATTTATTCTAATCCATCTAAGGTATTTGATGAGATGCTAAATGTAAAAGAAATCGTTGACTGTGCAGATTCAATCTCAGGTTATTACGATGATCTTATCGAGATGGCAGGTTACTATAATCTGTTAGGTCTTGGTACACATACTGTAAATGGTAAAAAAGTAAAAGTTGATTTATATGAATTAAAGAAACTATTATACCTTACATTGATGAGTGTTAATATCTTAGAAGGCGTAAGGTTCTATGTGTCCTTTGCATGTTCATGGGCTTTTGCTGAGTTAAAGAAAATGGAAGGTAACGCAAAGATTATTAAGTTAATTGCACGCGATGAAAACCTACACCTTGCTTCTACTCAAATGATGCTAAAACTTTTAAAGAAAGAAGACAAAGACTTTGAAAAGATAGCAGAAGAAACAGAAGCTGAATGTATTCAAATGTTTGTTGATGCAGTAGATCAAGAAAAAGATTGGGCTAATTACTTATTTAAAGATGGTTCAATGATTGGTCTTAATGCTGAGTTGTTACATCAATATATTGAATTCATTGCAACTCGTCGTATGACTAACGTAAAACTACAATCACCATATAGTATAAAGAATAACCCATTACCTTGGACTCAAAAATGGATCTCAGGTGCCGAAGTACAAGTAGCTCCACAAGAAACTGAGATTACTTCATATGTACAAGGTGGTACAAAACAAGATGTTTCTAATGCTACGTTTAAAGGATTTAGTCTCTAATGCCCAATGAACACTTTGATCGTATTATAGATCAATATAAAATAGATGGTCGTTACAGAGTGTTTAATGATATACTAAGAGAGCGGGGGAGACTTTCCTCGCTCAATTTGGTATGGTAAATACGCACCTAAGAACATAGTTAATTGGTGTTCCAATGATTATCTTGGCATGGTTTAACTATACAAGGCTACGTTAACTCAAACAACGAACTAAGCTTACAATGGTATCAGAGAAGTGTAGACGTATTCCTAGGGTTGCCGTTTAATATAGCTAGCTATGCACTATTTACCCATATTGTGGCTAAACTAGTTGGGTGTAGTGTAGGCAAACTAGTATTAGTTGGGGGAGACACTCATATTTACAACAACCACGTAGATCAGTGTGAACAACTAGTATCTAGAACACCCTTACCGTTACCAGAACTGATACTTCCTGATTTCAACGATCTTGCTGGCTGCCTAGAGCATTCCGTAGAATCCTTCAAATTAGACAACTATCAACACCATGGAGCCATTTTAGCTCCTATGGCTGTGTAGAAAACAAAAACTTAACTTGCATATTTTAGCCGCATTTGGTATAATTCTATTATACACAATGCGGCTTTTTTACGTTTGAGGAGGTATATGTACTCAGAACTACAGGTAACAAAACAAGGAAGAAACTCCTGGGAATTAATCGAGGATTGGCACACACCCTACGGAGTGATTCCCAAAGGATTCACTAGTAACGGAGCGAATGTTCCGCGAATATTCTGGTGGTTTGTCCACCCAGCGGGTATACTATTCGAAGCAGCAGTAGTACACGATTATTACTATAAACACGCCTTAGAAAGTAAGGCGTACGCAGACAACATATTTAGATTAGTAGCCCAACACCATGGAGCTTCTAGAATAGAAGCCACTCTAGCTCATAAAGCAGTGAAGTGGATAGGAAAAGGAAATTATAAATGAAATTAGCAGACTTTGATACACTAGAATTAGCACAGGCACATACCGAAACCAGCACTAAAATGATTAGTCCTGATATGATGGTAGCATTCATGGCTACATTTGGGCATATCAATTCAGTGATGAGTGCAGCCACTGAGCAAGCTAAAGCGTTACAACTTGCTTTGCAGTTTGGTAGTGAGTTTAATTTAATTACAGGCCACCCAGCTAGTGTTAAACCTTTGTTAGACCAAATAGTTAATGACGGTATTGTTACACAGTCGTTTGCTGATTATGCTATTGCTTATGCTAACCCTGTTAAGGCACCTTTTGCTAACGCTACGCAAGATGATTGGGATAAAGCACAACTACAACTTAACCCAACAACTGATCAAGAAGTTAGTTACCCAAGCGCTGATTATATTATTTATAAACCACAACATCGTAATCCTACTAGTATCACTGTAAATATCACTGAAGCATTACCGTATGATGATGTGATCACAGTAACTTGTTCGAGCGGTAATACTGCAAATACAGGTACAGATGAAGCACCAGTGTACGAGACTAATTATTCACTTAATACACAGCAACGTGCATCAATTGTTATCCCTGCTAATTTTACTGGTTTATTGGACGCTACAGTTAATGTTAGCGGCTTAAAAACTAAGATTAAGGCGTTTGCCACAAGCCAATTTGAGAGAGTCTTTACAGCCAGTGTTGCTAACGTAGGTGCTTAATTATGAATTTCTATAATGAAGTTCGTAAGCAAGGAGCTATTGATTGGAATAGTCCTGTTAGTCAGTACTTGGGCTTTGCCATGTTACCTAATGTTGGTGCTGGTAATATTTTAAGTGACTTAATTACAGGTACTCAACTAGACTTTACTAATGGGGTTACTTGGAATACTGATGGTAGTGTTACTGGTCAATCCTCAGCATCACAAGGTAATGTACTAACTGTTGCTGATACTGCTTTGGATGGGGTGCAGTTAGAAACTGACAGTCTAATCTTAGCCGTTGATGTGTATTACGGTGGAGGTAGTGGGGGTTTTAATCAACGTCTATTTACTGTGCGTACTGGTAATGGTGACGATTTCTATATGCGTTCTAGTTCATGGGATGATGGGATCACGTATTACGGGCAAATAAACTATTCAAGCGCTATTTCCCCTAATATGTACAACCCAAGACGTAAAGAATTTTATAGGGCAACACATATAATTCATTGGGATGCGGCAGCACGTTCATGGACTGTCTATCGCGATGGTACAGTAGATCATCAAGAAACAGAAGGTGCAGGCACACTTTCAGGTATAGGGAGCATTCAGGTAGGGTTAGGTAGTCAGAATGATAAAATCTACTCATCACAAGTATTAACTAAAAACGGCTCATTTACCCAAGCGGAAATAGATGAAGTAATAAACAATCCTTATGGAGTATTCCAAACAAGCCAAGACGTGCAAGACGAGTATGGGTTAATAATATCTAACACAGACGATGCCACTACCGCAGTAACTTTTACACATGCCTTGAATGAAACTATAAATGTTGTGCTGACTATCGGTGATGGGAGTGTGTCAGGATCAAATAGTAAATACTTATTTGGATCAACAAATTCAACTAGTTACATGAAAATAAACGGCAATCTTACTTATGATACTAGGCATACTAATGTAAAGGTAGATGGTGTGCCTGTAGCCAGTAATACTACAAGCGCCGATTCATTGTTAATTAAGGGGGCAGTGCTATCCTTTGATTTATTAATAACTGGAGGCACCATTATTTTAGGTAATAGTGCGGCCTATACTAGAGCAGCGCGAGTAGGTGTAGCGGATATAACAATAATAGATAGTTTAGGGCATCATTACTGGGATTTCAATCAAACCCACGGTGATACTGTTACAGATAAGCTTAATGGCTCAATAGCAACACTCGTTAATTTCCCTGCTGACAGTGGTTATATTGAAGAGAGTGGTCAGATTGTTGGTTATCAGACAGATGGTGTTGGTTTAACTTTTAGCATACCTAGTACTACATTAGTTGGCGCATTCAATATCACTTTTAAAGGGCGTTTTGATGAAACCGCTTCTAATACGTTATGTGGAAAGGCTTCTAGTGATAGAGGTTACTTGCGTGTCAATAATGCCACTCAGGTGAGATTTGCCAGAACAGTTGATTTTGAACATATAACAGCAACAGTACCTACAATCCCTATTGATACGTTAGCTGAATTCGGTTTAAGGCGTGAAGCGAATAATGATGTTTATTGGTTTTTTGATGGAGTAGAAACACTATTAGGTAATCTTTCTGGTGATTTTACTGTAACTGATTTCGCACATAAAAATAATACTGACCATTTCTTAGGGTTGTTTGAGTGGATCAAGGTTACCGATGATTCTACGCTCATTAGACACTACGACTTCACAACAGGCAACATTGATATGCTAGCAGGTGGCACGTACTCCCCATGGGTTAACGAAACCATTGGCGGTAATATTGGTGAGCTAATTGGCGGTGTTACGTATGATGAAACGGGAGCTACGTTTGATGGTAGTACGGGGTATGTAACTCATTCAGGATTTAATATTGATAGTGGTGATGATTTCTCTATACGAATCAAAGCATCTTCCGCATCTAATTCAGAACATACTAGATGGTTGGGGGGTAGTAGTATTGTCAGCACTACACCAAGAGTTATTTATCTAGCCACATCAGGTACAGTTAGGATTACATTTGATGGGTTAGCTAACAAAGAGTGGGCTATAGGGCTTGATGCTACTATTCATCAGGAAATTGAGTTTAGGCGTACTTCTGGTAACTTAGATTTATATGTTGCGGGGGTACTTCAATCAGGAGGTTATGACTCAGAGACAGCAGCGTTTACAAACTCTAAAATGATTGGGCATAATTATAGTGCATTCACACAACAAGGATTGCTTGAGTACATAGAAGTAGATATAAACTCAACACCAGTGGCTAAATGGGACTTCACCGACATTCTACAAGTCCAAGATACAGACTCTGGTTCAATAGTCCCTGCAATCGAGGAAACGGTACAAGGTTTACACGCAGAGATAGTCAATCCATCGACTACGAAATGGCAACGTATCATTGAGAAGCAAGTTTATACGTTAGGTGTAGGTAAGGATTATTCAGATACTTTAGCTTTTGTAACTGCCACAGCCAACCTAAATGACTCAACTAAAACAGCTATCATATATGGCAATGTTAATTGTACCTTTAACGGGGGTGATTCAGGTAAAACATCGGACACAAAATTCCCTAACGGGATTGAGTACATTGGAGATCCAGAATTTGACTGGAAACCTGATTTTAATTTAACTGGGATGCCCACATTAGTTGTTAATACTGCTATTGGTGTACCTGTAGGTGCTAGAACAACTTACTTTAAGGTTAAAGGATTAAAGGTAGATGGTTCTTTAGGGTTAACATCAAGTCACATACAATCATCTGTTTGGAATTCTGGGTGTGATTGGCAAATTGAGGAAGTTTTAATTGATTGTGCGGACACTAGTGGTTCTTGTGTAGGGTTAGATATAGGTAACAATGCTGTTGTTAATGCTAAAGCGAAACGGGTTGTTGTACGTAACTCAGGAGGTCACAGTTTTTCTGCTACAATATTTGGTAGTTTAAGTTGCGTTGAATGTATCTCTATAGATGGTAACAAATCAAATAGTGGGTATAGAGCAGGCTTTGCAAAGGTTTTAGCTAACAACTGTATTAGTAAAGGAAACTTGAGAAAAGACTTCTACAGTTCTACGAAAGGTAACAACAATATTAGCTCTGATGGCACAGCCGTTGGCGATAACTCACAAACTAACGTAGATTTCACAGGCGCTTTTGTTGATGAAACTAATGGTGATTATCGAATCAATCAAGCTTGGGCTGAGGATGGAGCCAAAGGCAACTTAATTGGCACTGGCTGGAATGGTTCTGATATAGCTAGTTGGGCTTATGTTGAGCTTGCTGTTGATACTATAACGGCAGTTATATCCGGTACAGCTACTCCAACAATGACGGAAGTTGATGTTGGGAGTGGAGGTAACACTTTAATTGTTACTATAGCAGGAGACACTTGGAACGCAGCAGGATCTGCATTTGACGACCAAAGGCAAGCTATTATAAATGGTCTAGTTTCAGCGCAATCAGAAACAACTGGTTGGAATAACGAAGTTCAAGCAAATGAACTTGTAACCTCGGTGGTAAGAGACTCAGATACTCAGATCACTATAACATTATCTGCGGCAGTCAGCTATGATATAACCGCAACTGAAACCGTTACAACAACTGTACCTGCTAGTGCTTTAGCTACTAGTACATCAGACGTTATAGCAGATAGTACGTTCACAATAACAGCAACTTCGACAGGATTCAAGGTTGTGTGGGCAATGAAAGCAAACCAATTAATAGGAGGCATGTAAATGTCATTTAAGAAAAACACTGCCATTACAGGTCTCACGTTTGGTTTAGTGAGTGCTACAGATGGTTCGGATGTAACAACTGGGTCTGTTACTGGTTATTATACTTTAGATGGTGGCTCACAAGCCACTATCTCAGGTACACCAGTACACGAAGGTAATGGTCAGTGGTCAGTAAATCTGACTTCCGGCGAAATGAATGGTAATATAGTTGGACTGTCTTTTAGTCACGCTTCAGCTATCTCCGTTCACTTTACTATTAAAACCGATACTAAAATAGTCTCTGAACTAAAAGACGAAACCATGAGAGGTACGGATGGAGCAAATACATTAGCTCCAGATAACTCAAGTATTTCAGATATATTAATAGATACTAATGAGCTTCAATCTAATCAAGGTAATTGGGCAACTGCTACAGGGTTTAGTACTTTTGATCCTGCTTCAGATACTGTAGTTAATGTTACTAACGTAGCAAATAACGCAGATATGAGAGGTACGGATGGAGCAAATACATTAGCTCCAGATAACTCAAGTATTTCAGATATATTAATAGATACTAATGAGCTTCAATCTAATCAAGATAACTGGGTCACAGGAGACAGTGCCGCAACAATAGCTACAGCTACTAGAGTAGAGATGGACGCTAACAGTACTAAACTACAGGCTATAGTAGATGATACTAACACTACAATACCTTCGCTTATAGCTTCGCTAGAGGATTTATCCGCAGCAGAAGTTAAAGCACAGTTAGTAGCAGCACTAACAACGGACGCACTAGCAGAGCCTGCAACGCTTCCGGCATCAAACGCCTCGTTGGCTGAGAAGTTAGCTTACTTATTTGCAGTAGCAGGTAACAAGCAGACTCAAACATCAGCTACTCAAACAATTAGAAACAGACTTGATTCTGCAGATATTAGCTCAGCTACTACTTCGGATGATGGAACTACTCTAACTAGAGGAGCGCACGGCTAATGTCAGCAAATAATCGTAGATCTTTTCTGCGATTATTTCCCCTACCTGATGGGGAGATAGATAACGCGGACATGCAACAAATGGTAATGTATAGAACCCCTGCAGCCTTTCTAATAAGCGGAAAATCTATATCAGTAAACATATCAGGAAACGGAAACATTGTCACTTCTTTAGCTCTAGATAAGGTAATAGGTACTACAACACTTTCAGGTAATGGAACAGTAAACGTTTCGCCTGCATTTGATAAGTACTTAAATACCCTACTCTCTGCAAACGGGGACGTAAATGTTGTACCTGCAAAAGGCGCGGATAGAGCTGTTGGTATAACCGGAAACGGTACGACTACACTATCCATACTCAAAGGTGTGGATATAGCGACCTATGTCTCTGGCAGCGGTAGCATCAGCACTAACGAGAACTTCGCCAAAGCGTTAACAGCCAATATATCGGCTAATACCTCAGGATTTTTACTAGACGTTTCAAAAGGGTCAGCACTACAAGTTGGTGTCTCAGCCTCTGGAGACTTAATAACGTCTATATCAGTAGATAAGCAAATAGGATCCATCACCTTATCCGGTGGAGGGAATACTACAGTAGTCTACTTACGAGACTTCTCCGAAACAAACTTTATCTACTTAGATTTAAGTGCGATTGCAGAGAGTAACACTATAGAACTTTCTTCTACCTCAGAAGAGAACATAAAGGAGCTTATATCACATGCTAGAACTCTCCCAAGGTAATGAATATGTCCTGACTTACTCAATAAAGAATAAGGACGGGAGTATTAAAGATTTGAGCGGTTCGCAAGAGTTGAAGTACGGAGTATCTAAGAGGAGATCAACCCCCTCTATATTCTCATATACTTTAGATGACAGCGAACTAGTAATCTCAGATGCCGCACAAGGTAAGGTAGTTGTTACCTTACCTGTAGAAAGTATGAACCTTCTACCTGAAGGACAACACTATCATGAAATTTGGCACCTCAACGCAGTAGGGCAGGCAACTACCCTAATGGCAGAGAAGCTAAGTATATCAAGTAAATTAATTAAGGAGTAATAATTAATGCCGTACACAATAATAGGTAAGAACACAATGCTAGACAGCTTGGGAGTAACTCATGTTAGCGCCCATACCGCCGATCCCGGCGAATCTGGCACAAACGAGGTATCTGGTGGTTCTTACACTAGAGAAGCAATCTCATTTTCAGCAGCATCAGGTGGTAACCTGGACAGCTCAACACAACCACAGTTAAACATCCCAGGGACGCCAACAACAGTAAGCCATATAGGCTTCTGGACAGCGTCTTCGGGAGGAACTTTCTTAGGTTATAAGGCTATTACTAGTGAGACTTTCAATAATGATGGTACTCTAACTATAACAGACGCCGATCTAGACCTGAACTTATAATAGGAGTTTGCTATGCCAGTTGCAGAAACAATATCCTTAACATGGTTACTGAATAAGGCATGGGTTCTTCTCGGGGGAGTTATGTGGTACGGAAAGAGAAATGCCGACCGAGATGCCCGCTCTAGAGATAAAGCTATAGGGGAACTGAAAACCTCTATGGCTGAGGCAGATCTAAAGTATATTACAGAATCTCGAATGAAGGAAGCTATAAGAGAGGAACTAGAACCTTACAAGGAAGATCAGCAAGAGATAAAACTCCTGTTGAGAGGTTTGACTGATCAAATGTTCAACTTAGGAAAGGATATGGCAGTTCAAAATGCTCTATCCTCGCTAAAGGAGGACAAATAAGGAGAGTACCTGTTAATATTTTAATAGTTGACGGCTCCTGCCCTAAGTCCAAGAGGTTAGTATCTCTTGGACTAGATGTAACTTATTGTGCATCGGACAGTCTAGCCGTCGGAGATAAAACCCCAGATCTTGCAGTGGTCAGCAGCTTAACTGCTTGCGCCGGGGTAAGAAGCACTATAGGTACTGAACTACCTATAGTGTTTATTTCAGATGACAAGAGTGACGCTCCTGAGGCGTATGCTGCAGGTTGTATCGATTTTATGTCATCAACCGAGGTAGAGAAGTTAGCAGGGCGATTATTAACTTACGCTAGAGTGTCCAATATGCGAGTAACACTTGAAAAATTACTTGCCAAACCATTATAGTTTTGCTATAATGGTTTTTCAAATTTAAGGAGAGAATAATGAGAAATTTAGTAGCAAAGCACGATTATAATCGTGCATCAACACACAAATCAGCAAAGAGCTATAGTCGCGGTTGGCAAATGGACTGGGATGAAATAGAACCTCCGAAGGCGTTTTCGTAACCAGAACCCCTTCAGAGTTTCTATTTTAAAAAAGTTCTTGCTAATAGCAAAAAACATTGATATAATAGTTTCAGAAATTAACGAAAAAGGAAAAATTATGGCAAAGTCCAAAGGTAAACACGTATCTGACAAAGAGCAGTACAACGCATATTCTACTCAATTGCGTCGCATTAAGAACCGTAAAACAAGGTTAGCGCGTCACTTGAAGAATCACCCTAACGACAACCAAGCTGTTGTTGCAGCTAAAGTTGAGGGCAACCAGAAGCAGTCTTCTGGTGTGAAAGGGCACTTCCCTGCACGTAAAGATATTTTACGCGACGGAGCGGGCAAGCCCATTGAAATGAGCAATTATGAACCTGTACGTAAGGAGAAGAAGTAATGTCAGAGTTAAAGAAACAGTTATTAGAGAATCAAGCAGAACAGTTTGATCAAAACATGGCTATCCACACACTAGTTGGTAATTTAAGCAACTGGCGTGATAACTTTACAGATAGCAATCGCCGCCAGAAAATCTTTGTGGGTCACGCCAAGATAATGAACTTACTTGCCCGTTTTCAGCCCAAGAAGTCTTAGTTGGTTTAAGCGACGAACTCCAACTGATCCAGTAACAAGTATTGTGTCAGTTGAAGTGCCTGATTTTAAGAAAGAGCACAATCATTTCTGTAATATGTATGTGAAGTACAGTGACGATACAGAAGTAGTGCTACGCTCTAGGGTATTACAGAACCTAGTTACTAAAAACTGGGTAGTTGATGGTATGAAAGTGTTGGTGGACGTAACATGGAAACAATAGAATTAGATGAAGAAACCGTAGAACTGTACTACGGTTACATGATCAAAGACTTAGATAGAGACTCAGCTACCTTTTTAAAAGAAAGTTATGAAAGCGATTCGGATATGATGGAATGTCTAGGTAGAGCACTATTCAATGCAACAGTATTGGGTGTGCTAAAAAAAGCAATTGAGGGGATGGAGTCAGACGGCTAGACACGTGATTGCAAACCATGATAGAAGTGGGTTCGACTCCCACCGTCCCTTCCAAAAAAAAAAAAAAATTACAGGATGATGAACCAATCAGGGGTTGGAGCCGCTTGCTAAGCGAACTGAGCCTCACGGCTTTGGGATCGAGACCTACTTCATCCGCCACATACGTATAGCACAAGACTTTCTTTGACGAGGAGGGACTACGTAAGTTACTACTGCATCTTAAGGTTCTCTAACCCGAAAGATAGTAGACGTCATTTCTTATGTACTTGTTTGAGCTTAGAGCCTCAATGCCCTCACATACTGAAAGAGGGAACAACATAGAATAAGCGATAAGGGGTTTGAAGGTGAGGGTATCCTAGTAGTGTGAAAAGAGCTACTGAAAGATCCACCAAATTATTGGGTCTATCGTATAATGGTAATACATCGGGCTTTGAACTCGAAAACCGTGGATCGATACCACGTAGGCCTGCCAATATCGTAAAGGGATTATTATGCAAATGGAAGTTTATAAAAGGATAGTCGAAGCCCTCGTAAGAGGCGGTAGGGTCGCTTCTATACTGGTGTCAGAAGTAGTTAATATAAAAGAACTAAAAGATGAGCTGGATTTCCTAGGATACACACTAGAAATTGTACCAGCAAGCTTTGACTCGAGCATAAACATTGTTAGAATAAGTTTGGTGGCATAATGAAGCTACTGATTTGCCTTTTCGAGAGGGTACTTACTGCGAGGTAGAAGAGCTATACTCAAAAGACTTAACCTCACAAGTATTTAGAGTCCTAGAAGTAGACTTAAATAACTCTACAAAACATGAACAGCGATACTCCATATGAGGTGTATCGCACAGTATCAAAAATATTGGAGAAACTAATCAAATGAAGAAGTTACTAGCATTAGCCCTATTAGGTTTCTGTTTTACAGCAAACTCAGCAAACATAGCACAGAATATCTGTGGGTACACTAGTGTAGACGACAAGAAACGCTTACGGTCTTTCTTAAAAACTAATAGGTTAAAGATACGTAGAGTATACGCAAACATTCAATGTAATGGTCAAAATCCACTAGTTTTCGCAGACACTGTAGGTGCTTTAATGGTTGGAGAGCTAATGATTAGTAAATTACCTAAAAGTGTAGTAGAAGCTGAGATTCCCAAACTTAATAACCATCACTTGATAGAGTCTGCCCAAAACCGCGTAGAAGATTAAAAAACTTCTTGCTAATAGCTTAATAAGTTGATATAATAGTTACAGAAATTAAGGAAAAGCAAATGGAAGAGTATGTTATATACCCTGACGGGGAAATTTACCAAGAAGCACCTTCCTGGAAGTCTGACGACTACTTCACAATAGAAGTACCAGATGACATAGAAGATGTTGAAGAGTGGTTAGAAGAGCAATCTATGGCAGTACGTTTAGGTAATTACTGTGAGCAAAGGAAATTAATCTAATGACTAAAGTAGGCGACTTAGTAGTTTACGAAGGATACCCTAATCTATTCGCAGGAATGATTGCGGTCTTTCAAAGACTTTTAGGAAGAAAACGAAATCATAAAGTGTATCATGTAGGTCTTGTAGTTCAAAATACTAATAAGTTCCTACACTCCCTATATGGTAAAGGTGTTATCTATGGTAACACGAAAGACACTTGCAAAGGTAAGTATACTTTAAGTTTAGTAAACCCTTTAACAACTGAGGAGCTTGCAGCCTTTAGAGAATTTCAGAAAGAGCACGTAGGTAAACATTACGAAACCAATCTAGGGGAGTTTGTAAGCTCCTTAATAGACTGTTTCTCACCACAAGAACGGAACGTTAAGCGGTTTTTCTGCTCTGAGCTTGTCATAGAGTATTTTATTAGTATTGGTAGACTACCAAAGTTTCCTGCTAGTAATGAGTATACTCCGCAAGATGTAATAAATACAAACCTATGGAATAGATAAATTATCATACTACTCCTGTATGCAGACCACTAGATCTGACCTCAATGCTAGTAGGAATACCCTAGAGCTTCGCATTGCCTCGATAAAAACAGTGCGCACCAATTAGTTACTTCTGGATCTCTTAGGTATGCGTCTAAGAACCTTGTGAAGGCAAATCTCAACTGAAGTAATTAATTAGTGGACGTGGCAGAATAGGAAATGTCTCGGTTGTGATCCGAGAGGATGCGGGTTCGACTCCCGTCGTTCACCCCAAACAAGCCTCAAAAGCATTGATGGTGATGCACCGGTTTTGTAATCCGGAGATGTGGGATCGTTACCTACTTGAGGCACCAAACAATTATGGAAAGTGTAGTAGCCAGTGGAGGCTGCCCCGGTCTTGAAAACCGGTGAGTCCTGAGATATGGGCAGGGTTTCGATCACTCCTCTTTCCGCCAAACAATAAGCCCGAGTAGCGCAATTGGTAGAGGCGGTAGGTTTAGAACCTATTTGTTGTGAGTTCGACTCTCACCTCGGGTACCAAATCATTCTGCTCCATTGACGCAACCTCGGTAGACGTACTGTGCTTAAAACGCAGGTGTTCTGGGTTCGAGTCCCAGATGGAGCACCAAACAATGTCGGCATGTTCTAATGATAAGATGCGGGTCTCCAAAACCTTGCGATCTGGGTTTAAATCCTAGTGCCTTCGCCAAACTTAAGAAGGTACAAATGTTCACATTAAGCAAGAAAGGTAATGAGTACTACACAGTAGATACTGCTACTAAAACTGTAGGAGAAATCTACAGAGAGGTAGATGGTTTCTTTGTTTTCGCATTTACTAGCCAAACTGTAACCGGTTGTTTTGCAGAATATTTCTTCACATTTGTATCAAAAAGCTTACAGTCTCTTAATGACGACTGGGCTAAACAACTCGGGTCTGAAGCTTAATCGGATATAAGCACCTAGCTCATAACTAGAAGATAGCTGGTTCGAATCCAGTCAGACTCACCAAACAATGGGCGATCAGTGGAATAGGATATCACGTCGTGCTTCTAACGCGAAATAAGGGGTTCGAATCCTCTATTGCCTGCCAAATAATCTAAAGAATTATTTGCTTTCTGCGTAATTTCTTGATATAATAGTATCTTAGAAATTAAGGAGAAAATATTATGATTTTAGTACCCGCTTATGGCAGAGACTATAAGACTGAAGAAGAAGTTTTTAACGACTTCTGGAACAAAGAGCTAGACTTTAGAATGGCTGGAACTACCGCATACTGCTCTATCCGTGACTTCAAAGCAGCGGAACAAGAAATAGCAGTTATTCGATATAATGGGTTTGAAGAAACCGCCTATATCCACTTCAATAAATATTAAAAAATAACTTGCATATTGACTGAAAAGTTGATATAATAGTTTCAGAAATTGAGATTTCCGAAAGCTGTCAGGTTTTGCAAGACTACGACACTCCGAATTAATCAATTTCTGCCCGATGATAGAGACACTTTGGGAACAAATTAAAATGTCGAAAATAGGGTGGAAACCCCTTGCAAGCCCCAGCAGCTTGAAGTATAAAAATTGTTGAAACCAACCATTACCTTGGATATACGTTGTAAAAAGATCCGAGTGTTTTTGCTAGCAATCCGAGTCTAGACCTATGAGCTAACATAAGGTAACAAATAGTAATTGTACGGAAACTTTAGCCATAAGAGGGAGTAATTACCCTCGGATATAATACCTACTTAAAACACGAGTGTGGGGCGAAGTAGGGGGCGTAATAGGTACTGGGTAGCACCCATACTGACCTTGCGTGGAGTAAACGTAAGTACTAAAATAAGGGCGGTGTCAGCCTCCTCAGAAAACTATACTGAACATGAGGTTCCCATGAAGCTTACATCGAAGTTAGGAACATGATGAATTAGTCTAGTTACAGACTACAGTAGATTTGACCGCGCTGTATAAAACGAAGTCCGTAAGAGCCTAGGCTCTAGTCAGAACCCGAAGCAGATGTTTAGGCAAACCCTGAGGAGAACGACGACCGCATAATAGTGTTGCGGGATACAAGTAAAAGGCTATGCGGATGTTAAGCTCCGCCCCGAGTTCTACGAGATAAATCTATTTGCCTAGCATTGAGGAACTATCTGAGCAGAACCCCGACTGATTACCGTGGGTAGGGTTAATAAAAGAAGTAATCTGGGTCTGGAACCGTGTTGCGACAGCGATACCCATTAAACCACCTGAGGTCAAGAGCATGACAGTAGCCATATATGCTAGAATTATATGGGAACAGTAAAGTTCACAAATCTCCTATTGCTAGTCAGCGCAATTAAAGATTAACTGATGAAGTTGGGTGTGATCCCCAGCTTATTTATTACAGCGCACTTTATGTAGTGTATTGTAATAAATAAAGGAGACTATAATGCTGTATAATACAGTAACGGTGTTATACACCACAATAGACAGCCTAGAACTGAAGTACGAGAAACTCACCGCATTTACTCACGGTGGCAGACTTGTTCTAGACCCTGAGTTTAAGAAAGACAAAGTAATAGTAGCTGTACTGTCAGGTAAAGATATAGAGATACTAAGCGTGTTTGGAGAACGAATCTCTGAACAAAGATATTTGGATGAAGCAATTAAGACTGTGGTGGCACGGTAATCGGCTGTAACCCGACTCCTTCTGGGCACGAGGTTCGACTCCTCCTTCATCCACCAAATTAAAAGCGTAGATGGTAGAGCGTAACATTGCCAATGTTAAGGTCGCGGGTTCGAGTCCTTATGCTGCGTTGTAGAGTATATATTAAAAAATCAATTGCCAAACACTGGATAACTTGATATAATAGTTTCAGAAATTAAGAAAAGGAAGAAGCTATGATTAACGTATATGTATACGGTATGTCCAGTCACCGAATACGGTTAGAACGAAAAATATTAAATAATTTCTTGCTAAATTGATAATAAATTGATATAATAGTTTCAGAAATTAAGAAAAGAATTCCCTACCTTAGGAATAGAGGTTGTTCAGGCTCACCAATTGGGTGAATAAAAGATTAATGCTAGGTGAAGTATGCCTCCCCTAGCGCCTCGACTTAATCGTTTAACAAGTCAGTTAAACCAACGCGAGGGCTACTCGATGCTGAGTTGAATCAGCGGTTAGATAGGTCAGCCTCGCAGCCAATAGTTTAAAAAAGTTCTTGCTTCTTTCAAAAAAGTTTGATATAATATGTTCAGAAAGTTAAGGAAAGCAATATTAACTAACAAAACGCAGTTAGTTACAAGCTCAGAATAATAATGGGGTTTATACCTGAGAATATTGTTTTACCTTAATTTTCTTACCCCCTAACACCCTTGTAATAGTTAGGTAGCAATTCCAGATGGTATGGTACTCTGGAGGTATTAAAGTTAGTGGGCGGTTTAGCGTCCTTATAAGAATAATCCACTGAAAGGTGGGAAAACACATAACCCATATGTGTGCTACTAATTGCTTCGGCAGTTAGCAAGTTCATCTAGACAAGCACAAACCTCAATCCGAGAGATTGGTGTTCTACTCTGTAGGGACTACCTCGAAAAGGAAAGAGCCTAGTTCGGATCTCATCGAGTTTCGTATAGAGCCTAATAATCAAAAGGGCGAAAGGATAAGCGGGAACGCTCCCCCACTAGGAATTCACTCAAGTACGATAAGAGGGAAGGTTAATGTGTAGTAACTTAGTTCAAGAAGTCATTCGAGAGCGGGTTGCATTGAAGTTAGGTTTGCAAAGAAATGCGCATATCTAATAATAAGTTGATTAGGTGGAAAATCCGAAAGACATTGTGGTGTGGAATATTTTGTGGCTCAAAAGGTTACGAAAGCCCGACGGGACACATCGCAGGGAACTAAAATATAGCTTAGCTTTTGAACCAGAAAATGGTTAAGCAATCGTATCTTAAACGAAATAAAGCCAAAGCTCCCGTCACTGTATAAACCGAAAGGTTGCTAATACCTGACAGAAATGAATCAGGTTATTCAAAGCTCGCAAGGCTGCGAATATTGAACGCAAAACGAATCTAGGTTTCTAGCGGAACTTAACAGCTCGCAAGGTTGGGAAGAGTGGAATGTTCGAGTAGGTTGTACAGCATAGTCCAAATGCTAGGACTGTAAAAATCAATAGCGCAACTGATAGGATAGTGGGGAGACCCTCTGGATAAGATGCTAACCAATACGGCACGCGAAAGACCTATCATACTAGCCATAATCTCAGGCGAAGTAACTCTTTAAGTGACTGAACACTTTTGGTCGAGGATAAACACTAATTAAGAAAAGCGTGTCGTTTGCGTTACCCGACGGATAATAGCAGTAATCATTGTCTGCTTACTATATTAAAGTCAACTCTTTGAGGGACGCCTCCCCCGCGTAGCAAAGAGGAATTGAGAGTTGACTTTAACATAGTATTTATTGTACTAATGAAAACACTAGACTCCTACAGCGTTGGCTTATGTTTTAGGCTTGATCACCTAGATCCCACAACAAGTAGCGTACAGACATAAGGTTCGACTCCTAACGCCAGTGGTGGCTATGTCCAGAGTTATAGAAAGACAGAAGTAGACTAACCAGCTACTCAGCTCGAATTAACGGTAAACCCGTGGTGGGGTAAAGACTAGCATATTTCGAACGCCTTGCTAGGCATTAGTACAATAGATTATTTACATAACATACTTAAATCGTGTGACCACGAGCCTTAGGGTGGTGACGTTACGTTTCTTATTACAATAACCGAGAGGTATAAAAGGAATGTAAAAATGAAAACACATAAAACATGTAGATCCTGTGAAAAGGAATTACTGTTAACAAAAGAAAACTTCTATAGCAACGGGCATACCCCAAAAGGTACTAAAAAATGGAAACCTACGTGTAAGTCATGTGAGTCCTCGGAGAGGAAACAAAGCACTATGAGTGTAATCCACGAGATTTGTGGGAAAGACTTAAATTGTCAACTATGTGGATATAATACATGCTTCAGGGCATTAGAGTTCCATCACGTAGACCCACACACCAAAGAGTATGCAGTGTCTCAGTTTATGTCTTCAAGAAGAAGCGCAAACGTAATAAGACAAGAAATAGCAAAATGTATGTTAGTTTGTGCTAATTGCCATAGAGAGATTCATGAGGGGCTGGTTCTGGTGACGGAAGCGGATTTGCAATTCACTGAGTAGGGCTCGATTCCCTACAGCTCCACCAAACAACAGTTCCTTAGCTCAATTGGGAGAGCACTGCTTTTACACAGCAGAGGCACTGAGATCGAAACTCAGAGGAACTACCAACAAGAGGTTACATCATGACATATAGAGTACGGTACGAAATGCCCAACGGAGCAGTCTTTCATAAAGACTTCCTAGACGAGCTAAAAGCACGGGATTTCACACATGATTTAAGAGACGCTCTAGTGTGGAAATATGAAATAATTACTTGCTAGATTATTGAGCCTGTCGTCTAATGGTAGGACACTATCCTTTCAAGATAGTAACGTGGGATCGATACCCATCAGGCTTACCAAACATGTACCCTTGATACTTGGGGTTGAGTAAGTATCAGGCTCCCTCCGCCTAATCAAGGAGGACTAATTCAGGTTGGGAAGCTTAAGTGGTATAAGCGGTGGATTGTTAATCCAATGACAGAAGGTTCGAGTCCTTCCCTGATCGCCAAAACAAACGCGAGACCCTCGAAGCTGGGTTAATGAGTTAGGCTAAAGAAAAGCCTATAATACCTAACTCCTCGCGACCAACTTAGTTTATTTACTGGTATCGTATAAAGGCTATTATAACGCGTTGTCTGCGCGATGATCGGGGTTCGATTCCCCGTACCAGTGCCAATTTAATGCAGCTTTCGTCTAAGAAAGGATGGTCTTGTTCAGAGACTGGGTAGAGGTATCGAATCCTCTAAGCTGCTCCAATTAAGGGTCTATAATTCAATGTCCGATAAAATAAATAAAGCCCTCCGCAACCTAATGAGTAGGGATTTATTAGAAGGCAACTTCGATATAACTGAGGAGCTTGTACAGCAGTACATTATTGCTTATGGTGTGGGCAAGGAAAGTTCTTGTAATAAAAAGATTAACAAAAAGTTAGCTATACTAAACCTTATTAAGTACAAACGAATAAACGGAGTACCTTACAACCTTATAAAAGAGGGTTGGGTATACATTATGAATAATCCCGCTTGGGAAGGTTTCTGCAAAATAGGCAGAACCTTAGACAAGAAAGAGCGGGAAGCGTCTATGCAGACATATAGTCCTTTTAGAGATTTCAATATAGAGCATTATGTTTATAGCCCTAATGCTAAAAAACTAGAAAGTAATGTACATAAAAGACTAGCTAAATACAGGCAGAAAGGTGAGTGGTTTGAGTTATCGAATTCAATAGCCCTTACTATTATTAAAAATACGGACGTGTAGTTCAATGGTAGAACAGCTGGCTTTTACCCAGTCGACCTAGGATCGTTACCTAGTACGCCCACCAAGCATCATAAGCTAATCAGGTGAAAGCGCTGGTTTGAAGAACCAGACAGCGAGGATCGATACCTCGATGATGCACCAAACAAGAGAGCCTCTGATGCTAAGAAATAAAGTAGGTACAACAAGTTCTAGTGATATCAGGTACACTACACCTAGTAAGAATTATCCAATAGTTAGGTATACAGCGGGTGGGGTGGTTATACTAGATGATACTGGTTATGAGCTGTTTGTGTCCAAATATACAATGGAACAGTATTTCAGACCAGATAAAACAGAGAGTTAGCAAACATGGTGTATGCAGGGGTTTGAAAAACCTTAGATCGTTACCGCTACTCTCTACCAAACAATCGCGAGTTAGAACTCTGTTGAGTTCACTAGGCCCATAACCTAGACTGAGGTTGGTTAGATTCCAGCACTCGCTTCCAAACAAAGCTCAATTAGCTCAAAGGCAGAGCACTCCGCTGATAACGGAGAGAAGATGGATCGATCCCATCATTGAGTACCAATTAACAGGGTGTGGTGACAAGTGGACGTCTATTCGGTTTGGAACCGTAGTTATGCTGGTTCGAACCCAGCCTCCCTGACCAATTTATAAAAGGCAACACATGGAAATCTTCGTAAATAGAACCAAGTCTTTTTTCAGTAGCAAAAGCCACAATGGGGAAATAGTAACTCTTATCCCTAGAGCTACTACTTACTACTCGTACTGCGAGCCTGTGTTTCAGAAAGACGGATTAATTCAAGCAAAGATATGTGTGCCCTTAGACGTAGGACATGACAAAGATTTAATAAGAGAGCAACTATATAATATGCTCATGCAAGAGAAATATAAGCAGGATTAGTGTTTAACGGTAACATAGCGTCCTTCCAAGTCGAAGTTAAGGGTTCGAATCCCTTATCCTGTTCCAATTTTTACAATGCACGATTAGCTCATTTGGATTAGAGCACTCCGCTACGAACGGAAAGGTGATAGGTTCGACTCCTATATCGTGTGCCAACTTCTAGATAGGAGTCACGGTGACTAAGTTTGCTTCATATGCTAACTGAGGTGGGATCGATACCCACCCTATCTTCCAATTAAGGATAACAATTGAAAATAGTAAAACTAGCAAAAAGAGGGGATACTTTATACTTCACAGGTGTGGATTCTAAAGGTATCATTCATGTAGGACTTCTACCTGTGAATCAGGTAGGCAAGAAAAAAGCGGAGTGGTTTAAGACATGTCTAAAGTAGGTAAAACTTTAAAGTTGCAGCACACCCAATCATTTGGGAAAGGCGGACTATCAAGTCTCAGGAAAACTAAGCCTACCTATGTAACTATCGCGTTAGAATACGCAGATGGTGACGTTCAGGTAGAGAACTCAACTGACGTATGGACAGTTGTTAAAAGTAAGGACTCTAAAGCAGAGTTTGAAACGTGTGAATAGGGAAGCTTCGGCTTCCCTTTCTGCGTTGTGCGAGGTGAAATCATGGAGTGGATAGATAAGCTAAGAATTTTCCCAAGAGTCGCACTAGTCTGCTACTTTGTAGGTTGTGGTACGGCACTGGACTGGTATTTTGACTTCGAGGTCAAGTATGAGACAAGATGCGACTCCAACGTACTCAAAGTACTACTAGACGAAGGTGTGGCATTGGAGATATCCCAAGCCATAGCTTGCCCCGTAGTGGGCGTAGTTGGGCAACCCGTGGGGTACACTGCACTAATGTCTACTTTGGTAGGGGCAGGTGCTGCAATATTTGGTTTATATGTGAATAGCGGAAGAAAAGAAGAATAAATCGTTTGCTAAAACGCTAAATTATTGATATAATAGTTTTTTAATTGAAGGAAATAATATGAAATTTATAACTACGTTAGCTATTACTAGAGGTGGTTTGGCTAACTTTTGGGAAGCTAATAAGGTTCTAGATAAGTGGTTACGAGGTGTTCCTAACACTAATAGTATCCCAAATATGGATGTTCGCTAAATGGGATTTGTAGCATACGCCCCCGAATACTTATTGACTAGGTCAGTCCCTATTCATATAAGTGATGATACTTTAACGGCTGACGAATTATATGCTGTATATATAGCAGACATAATTATACAAGGAATGATGTATGGGCACTGGTACTAAAATACTAGCTACAGCATTGGCAGTAACCATAGTGGTTCTGTTATTTTTGGCGGACACTCTACAAGGGGAAATCAAGGAACATGCCAAAACACAGGCAGCACTAACTACCTCACAAGAGAGCTTGGACGCATACATACATGCAATAGAAGTAATGTCAGAGAACCAAATAAGGTTGGAGAAGGCTGTAAGCCTTCATCAAAACAACTACAACCTAGCTACAAGAAAGTTAGTTGGGTTAAAAGACAGAGAAGTAACTGTACTAGCCAAGAAAGGACTAGTAGAGTTGAAGATAAATAAAGCTTATAATAAGCAACAAAACAGGTTAGCTTGTATAACAGGAGACAATACCGCATGTGGAGAATAGCATTAATATTTTTAACAGGTTGTACTACTACACAAAAAGAAGTAGTAACTGCTCCTGTATATCATCCAACGCTACCACCCTCTCTAGTAGTATGCCCTGTGAAATGGGAAGTGTTAGAGGTAAAAGGCAAGGCTAAAGTAGCTCTATCATATAATGATAACGTTACCGCAGCTATTTGCAATAAGGACATTGAGCGTTACTTGTCTCAATTGTTAAACATAACATGCCATTATAGGCAAAAATTAAAAGAGAGCATTTGCATTGACAACAAAGAATAGTAAACCAAGAATATACTCACGCGTTATATCAACAGTTTCTAATGATATTTATCTTTCAGGGGCTATTGAAGAGCCTGAGAACTACATAGAAGAATTACAAACACTTCGAGAGGCTCATGAAGGTGACGAAATACGTATATACATTAACTCCTGTGGAGGCTATGTAGCTACAGCTATCCAGATAGTGAACGGTATTAGAAATTGCAAAGCAAAAGTTATAGCAGTTCTAGAGGGTGAATGTCACTCGGCTGCTACATACATTTTCCTAGCTTGTGACGAGTGGGAAGTAAACTTAGGGGTACTAATGTTGATACATAACTACTCTGGTGGTGCTTACGGAAAGGGAGCTGACCTCGTTGATAACGTGAAAGCAAACGACCGTTGGGTCAAGAATATTATGGGTACAATATATGAAGGATTTTTAACTGAGTCTGAAATTAACCAAGTGAATCTAAACCGAGACATTTGGTTAGAGACGGACGAAATTATGGAACGCCTAGGTAATCTAGTAGAGCTAAGAGACACTAAACTAGAAGCGCATAACAAGGTGTTAAGGCTAGAAGCGTTAGAACGAGTTAGGGAGATGACGCAGGATGATACAGAAGATATTGACGGAGTTCAAGAAAGCTCCACAGAACAGCAAGATATACCTGGGAGCTGATTCAGTCAGATACGAGAAAGGTAAAGAAGCTTTTGCTAAAATATCAGTGGTAGCAGTAATACATTTAGGCAGCCAACACGGATGCAAAGTTATAGGATACAACGAGACAGAAAGGGTATACGACAAGAAATTAGGGAGACCTAGTCACCGTATGATGCTAGAAGTTTACGCAGTATCAGAATTATACCTAAAGCTAAAAGAAGAAATGCCAGAAGCTAATATAGAGGTTCACCTAGATATTAGCGAGAAAGAGGAGCACGGCTCAAGCTGTGCTGCAAAACAAGCCGCAGGTTATGTTTTAGGGGTGTGCCAGATTAAACCAGTAATGAAACCAAACAGTTGGGCAGCCTCAACGTGTGCTGATCTCTTTCATAAGAAGTTAGGTTAGTGACTCGCCTACAGAGAATGGGGGTAGTAGTAGCACTATTAGTACCTATAGTAGGTGGACTTAGAGGAGCTTACCTAATAGCTAGGGAGGTTGCCACCAAAGACGATTTGCTTAACTTAGCTACTAAGGCAGAAATCTTACAAGCAAATAAGAGATCGCAGGCATTGTTTCTAGATATTAGAATATCTCAGGAGAAAAGAAATCTTCAAGAACTAACACCTCCTACAGGAGTGGTGCTAACTCGGAGAGAGTTAATCGACTACACAAACATTAAGCTCACTATCAAGGAGCTGGAAGAAGAGAGGTTAGACTTATTATGATAAAGATACTAGGATTTTTACTGATATTCTTCACAGCTACAGCAAATTCTGTTATAGAGAAGCGTTATCCGAACAGACCAGACCTAATAGTGCTGTATAATAACAGTGACTATAAGATATACTGCTACGTTAAGTCCTCTTCAGGGTATTTTCCATTTACAATATACCCCTGGAGCCACAGCCAGCCGTACCCTATTGCAAGGGAATACCGCTGGCAATGTAAATAATTACTTGCCAATTGCCCTAAATTTTGATATAATATATCTTAGAAATTAAAGGAGAAATCAATGATAAGTATTTACACAGCAGTAAACAAGGTCGACTATTCTGTACACTATTTCGATAGTGCTGATGCAGTTAATTTAGCCCGTCTTATGGATAGCTCGGCTTGGAAACCGGCAGGAGGCTTTAAGTTAAAAGAGGGCAGCCAAGTAAGTGGTTTGTACGTAAAAACAAAACAATGGGTAGAAAATAGGTATGCTATTAAATAAACTAAACGCACTAACAAGGCAGGAACAAACCGCTTTCTGGGAGTGCTACCTACCAATGTTAGGTAGATCTATTGCCATAAGGACGGACGCAGTAACACCACAGGAATTCATGCAATCTCCGCAGTGGGGAGCCCCCCGAGGAGGAAAGGGGTGGACGCAACGGGCTAAAAACTGGTATAATTCTAAGGAAGTTTTACAGTACCAAGGCAACTTTGCTGTGCCTTTCACAGGTATGGACGTACATGAGGTACTACCTATATTTCCGGTCTACGCATACAGAGCCCTACTAAAGGCTGTAGAGAGACTAAACGGGTTCCCTACTGACGGACTCACAAACAACAACCTTACAAACAGCACACAGGAAAAAACAATGAAAAACACTTTAAATAAAGTTATCGACAAAAATAAACAAGCAGTACAAATAGCTGCAAAACTTTCAGCAGGAAAGACAGCTAATAGTTTCTTCCTGAACAAACTAGTAAGCAAGTTCCCTTGGTATGCTAAAGTTTTCTCCAAGAAAAACAAAGTGGCGGAGAACCCAGTAGCTAAAGTTGTAGCCGCGCAAACCGCGATGACGTTAGTCACGCATTTCGCGCCTACTAACGATAAACTTAACTATATCGCAGAAGGTATGGTTGAAGAAGCCCTAGTTGACGTAACGGTTAACTCTCAAACATTAGAAAATATGATTGGGGAGCTGGAAAGTCTAGTTACTTTACCAGACTTCGGTGAGTAGAAAGATGTGTGCGGGATGTTATATGATATCCCCGCACCACCGAGAGCCAACAAGTCATGTTATTCATTTTATATTAACGGTGATAACAGGAGGCTTGTGGGGGTTTTGTATGCTTAGCAAGGTACTTGATAAAAGGGGAAGTATGTGACTACTGTGGAACAGAAAATTAAAGAAGGCTTTGATGCGTACTTTGAGGGAAAAGGCTACAAAGATGAATGTAGTGTACACTGGATGAATGGTTGGGCTAAAGCGGAAAGAGAATCCCGCGGAGGACACTATGATCGTTATGGGAGGTCTACCCCATGTTACGGTTAAGTGATAACTTCAAACTTTACGAACTAGTTAAGTCTAGTACAGCGGACAGGCTAGGTATTGATAACATACCTACAACGGAAGTTATTCTAAATTTAGAGCGGTTATGTCTTAGAGTGTTACAGCAAATTAGGGATTGGTACGAACTACCTGTAAAGGTTAACTCAGGCTTCAGATGCCCTAAGCTCAATCAGGCTATAGGTTCTAGTAAAAAGAGTCAACACCTAACAGGTGAGGCTGCTGATATAGAGATATACGGGTTAGACAACCTAGAACTAGCTTGTTGGATCAGAGACAACTTAGAGTTTGATCAACTTATATTAGAGTTTTACGATGGCACTCCCCAATCAGGTTGGGTTCATGTCTCCTTGAAGGAACACGGTAATAGGAATGAGTGCTTAACAATTAATAAAGGTACAGTAAAACGAGGGTTAGTTGGATAATACAATAGGTATTGAAACATGGGGTGGGGGCAGTCGAAGAACAAAGCGACGTGCCTCTAAATTGGAACTGGTAACAGAAATTAGCAAAATAACAGGAAAGAAGAGTCTAGATATTACAGGATTAACTATCTCCGACCTAGAGAGTATTCTACAGGTCGCTAACGAAAATACTAGGTTATCGGAAAACGCCCCTAGTAGTAGGTTCAAACAGCCCTACATCAATATACTTGAAGCGATATTCCCTACAGTGAAACTAGACAAGCTGCCTGTTGCAGCTCTAAAAGAGCTACTAGGAGCATTCAATGAAGAATAACATAATGGCAACTATGTTTGCTACTTTAATAGTAATATTTGGCGTTTCCGCCATATTTGCACCAATCATATACGGGATAGTGGCATACACTACTATGACACTTACTAACACTTTACTTAGCCTCATAGCTATCGGAGTGGTAGGCATCCTACTAGGAGTATTATCTAGATGGTAATGAATAAAAACGATTATGTGTGGACACTAGCTACTTTATTAAGTCTAGACCACGTGATGAAACAGGATTTGATGAAGCTATCTGAGGATACATTAGCTAAAATGTATACCAACTATATTCAGAATGCAAAAGATTCAAATCACGCAATAGAGAGAGCTTATGCATACCAACAAGGGCTTACCTCCGGTGGGGATACAGGTGCTAATACTTGTAGATTCGGTTCTGGTAAGAGGTCTGCGGAAAACGTGGGTAACAAAACAAGATAGGACTGTTCCTTTCCACACCGAAGATGGTGTACTAAACTTAGATAGAGAGAAGATAAGATGGGCTTATCCCTAGCATTACATTTAAACATGATAACAATATTTCATGTTATATTTTATATACCAGACAATTCAGAGGATTACATAGAATATGCCTTTCACTACATTCGTGACAAAATTAAATATTGAGGAATCAGCCTCAAAACAGGAGGAGTTCCTCCGACCTAATTGTACTATAGATACTAAGTATGTTGAGTCCTTAATAGAAGGAAGCATTACAGAAGCTAAGTTTCGTGGTATAATTAACTCAGTACTTGGGAGAGTAATCTTTGAGAGACAGAATAAAGAGAACGAAGTTTCTATCGAACTATTTAAACAACACTACGTATTTGGTACTTTTCCTAATACTCGTGGTTGGATTGGATATTTCGATAGGGTACTTGGCTTGGTTCTAACTAGGGAGAAGCTTTATGAGTACCTCACGCCTGAGACAAAAGTATATACTTCTTAAAGAGGAGCTTTTAATAATAAAGAACGACATTTTTACCTTAGATGAACTAATACAGAACGTTAACTACACTGCGTCTGAGAAAGATGCCCTGATTAACGTTGGTACTAGGTATACTAAAGAAGTCGTTGCTATAGACGAGGAGCTGTTTGCAATATCACAACTGATAGAGGTGGAAGCAACAATTGAAAGTATGGAACAGAATTCAGCAATGCATTAGACTGAAGCTATGCAAACATAGCTATGTTGAAATGCCGCGTAGAAAGAACTACGAGGGAACTTTTACAAGAGTATTTGAGTGTTCACTATGTGGGCACGTTAAGATAAAGAATACCAGACTACCCTAGGGGATATGGAATGACTAAAGAAATACGGGAAATACAGAACTGGCTAGAAGAACATCCTGCTCATTTTAAGGAACAGATACGTCTTGTTCAATTAATCAAGAAATATGCCGAAGATCTGAATAAGGAGCAAGAGGCAGGATTCAGGGAGATAGGGTTTTGAAAAAGATAATACTTGAATTGACTCTACTGGTAGCTGCTATAGCACTGTTCACAGTAGAGTCAATTATGCTAATTAAAGTAGACTCAGAGTTGGTAGTATTTAGAGAAGCAAAGCAAGATTGTGAGCGAACTCTTAAAGAAAATAAAGAGTGTGTTATTATAGTTAAAGTACGGGAAAAGTAATATGAGATACACAGGCAGAAAAGGTTGGTACGCTACACGTCGAGATGTTTTCAGTCTCAATGATACGCTAAGACCTATCATTGCGGCAGGTCTGAAGAAGTACTTAGAGGAAAAAAACCACCGTATGTTTGGTAATCCTAACATCCTAACAGATGAGGAGGATTGGGAAGTACAGCACTTACACTGGGTAGGAATACTAGAGAAGATGCTATACGCTTTCGACGCTGACGAACCCAGCATTGAAGATTACGACTTTGATTTCTACTGCCTTAATGACAAAGGGGAAAGGACAGGTATCTTTGACATCAAAGCGAACACGTCATACACCATCGAGCATACGCACGATGAAGAGTACCAGAAGTACAAAGAAGAAAGTAAAGTACACGAGGATAAAGTACAAGAAGGTCTAGACCTTTTTGCTAAGTACTTTCGCAATTTATGGTGGTAATTCAGGGCGTTTTGCTTATATACGCGATCCTTACGCTATACGGGTTGTTTATGTTATATGTAACAAAACCAAAAGCAGTGGTAAGAGACTATGAACTCAAATCGGAGATTATTCAAAAATCTAGCATCTTATGGGACATAGCCTCTTTGACCTTTTTTACATACATGTCATTTATTAGTGGAGCATATTTCTTATATACTATCCCAATAGTCTCTGCCTTAGCCATTGCTAGTGCAAGAACGTACCATAAAAAGCCCACCTAGTGTGGGCTTTTTTTATTTTTATTGCTAAAAAGCTAAATTCTTGATATAATATCTTATAAATTGAGTTGAGGAGAATAACATGAAAATCAGAGTATTCAGTGATTGTCATAATGAAATAATCAGGTACTACACTAAAGCAAAAATATATAAGCCTTGGATGCCCAAGCCGCTGGATACCGATAAAGATACGGTTCTTATTTTAGCAGGGGATATTGACCACGCTAAACAAATTCCTAAATACTTAGACTGGTTAGGTAAAAGATTCAAAGCGGTAATTCATGTAGCAGGAAACCACGAGTACTACGGTTCTGACTACGTTAAAGCAAATGCTAAAATGAAAGAGCATACTGCACCTAACGTATACCATCTGAACAACGATACTGTAACCATCGACGGACAGCACTTTGTTGGTACTACCATGTGGACTAACCTAACAGGTAGAGAGTACCTTGTTATGAAACATATGAATGACTACCGTCAGATCCGTATGGGTGGAAGTGAGGGGTATAGACGCTTAACAGCCATGGACACCACAAGCTTCCACAGCCAAGCATACGCGTTCCTTGCGAACAACATACGCAGAGATAGTATTGTTATAACGCACCATCAACCGTTAGACCCGCCCGGAGCGGCGGGACCTTACGGCAGACAGCTGCAGGACACAGACTTCGCGTACTACGCATGCTTGACCACAGAACTGACTGAGAACTGGAAACCTAAAGCATGGATTGCAGGACACATTCACGAAAACTACGTAGTTGATGACTACTTTGGTACTAAATTAATCACTAACTGCGTAGGCTACCTAGGTGAGGAAGACTACGACGAGGAGTCACTACATGATCTGTAACCTAGAGTTGAACGAGATAATGGAGATACTTAATGCTACAGTTTAAGATAGAGAAAGAATCCCGCAACCCTAAGAGTACCTTTGTGGTAGAAGTAGAGTTTATGCACGGGGATGCGGACAATTACAGCACCAAAGAATACCCAGCAGGGATCGACATCAACTCCGTCATCCCTATAGTAGAGTTCTTTGAGCGATGCAAGGCTTATAGCTCTAAGGGTATGAGAGGGTCAGATGGGTACTGGAGCGTAGAAGGTTACGAAGAAGGCTTCGAAATACCAAGAGACAGCCCTTATGTAGACGGACACGCAAACGTTGAAGACATCACAGTTTTATGGTACAATAGCTTCGGAACACCCTTTGTTGTTACATATGTAAAGGAGTAATAGGTATGCACAGAGATCTAGACATAAGTAAGTACTCAGGGGTTAGTGTTAACGGTGATGTTTATACTTTCCCTCTATGGAACTTAGTTGGTGAGATGGTAGGGTATCAACAATACCGCGCCAATGCAAACAAAGAACGAAAAGAGAACCCTAAGGATATGAGATACTTTACATATATGTCTAGGAGAGGTACTAATACCGCGTGGGGTCTAGAAGCTCTAGATACTAGTAAGCGTTATTGTGTTTTAGTTGAGGGAGCTTTCGATGCTGTTAAGCTACATAACTCAGGCATAAATGCGTTGGCAGTATTAGCTAACAACCCTAAACCTTTACGCAGTTGGTTACGTTCTTGGGGTTTCCACTTGGTAGCTATATGTGATGGAGACGCGGCAGGCGAAAAGTTAGCTACACTAGGAGATACCGTGGAGCACTTACCGAAAGGCTTCGATGTTGGAGATCTTTCTGCTAAGTGTGTGGAGCAAATGTTTGGAAAATATGCTTGCTAAAATGCCTTATTTTTGCTATAATAGTTTCATAAAATAAGGATATTATATCAAAAAAAAAAAAAAATCAATCTAATCAATAGGAGGTAAGCGTATGTCTGATAAACAAAGAGATGCAGAGAAACATAAAGAACGTCAAAAGAAACTAAAAGCAAAAGTTGATGAGCGTGTTGCCCAAGCAGACAAAGAGCAAGGGATTTTAATGGTAGTTACCGGTAACGGTAAGGGTAAAACTACCGCAGGTTTTGGCTCAGTAACACGTGCGGTTGGTCATGGTTTAAAAGCAGCGGTAGTTCAGTTTATTAAAGGTAACTGGGACAGTGGCGAGCGAAATTTATTGGAAAAACTGGGCGTCGACTTTCATATTATGGCAACAGGTTTCACTTGGGAAACTCAAGATCGCGAGGGTGATATTAAAGCGGCGAAAGAAACTTGGGCACAAGCTAAAAAGTTACTAGCAGACGAGACCATTGATCTAGTTTTACTGGATGAGCTCACGTATATGATCAGCTATGACTACTTACCACTTGAAGAGGTATTAACTGCGCTGAAAAATCGTCCAGTAAAACAGCATGTGGTGATCACGGGTCGTGCTTGTCACCGAAAAATTATCGAAGTAGCCGATACCGTCAGTGAAGTTCAGCCAGTAAAGCACGCATTTAATGATGGCATAAAAGCGCAATTAGGTTTTGATTACTAATGAGTAATATTAACGTTATGTATATTACTCATCAATATTGCCGCGTATGCTGGTACTGCTAATGAAATAAAAAAGCGGAGCGCATTATTTAAAATGACACGCAACGACAGCGAAGATATATCTATGTTAGCGAAGTATAGGAGTATTAAGATGAAACGAATCAGTGAAAAGGAACTTCAAAAGGTAGAGACTGCAAGAGTAGCTCTATTTGAGTGGTTCGAAACACTAGACTTTAATGGTGACCCCTATCAAGAGGGGTTGGCACTGGCAAATCTCATTAGTATCACAGGGGACTTGTGGGAAGTAGCAAACAGGAGACGAGAAGATGCATAGACAGTATGTAACTCAAACCGAAATAGAAGAAGTTCTCGATAGAAAAGATGAGAGCTTATGAGACAACACACTGAGACTGTTAGAAACTACCATACCAAAAAGGGTGATGCTGCTTACGTTAGATCCTTCAACAGATATGTTATTGTACCTAGATAAGAGTTAGAAGAATTTTTTTGGAGCACCTTACTAATGAGCAAATTATACCTAACAAGTGACCTACATTTAGGACACAACAACATCTGCAAATACAGAACTGAGTTCAGTACAGCAGAGGAACACCACGAAACAATTTTCGAGAACCTTGCAACTACAGTAGGTAAACGTGATACGTTGTACTTACTAGGGGATGTAGCGTTTGACAAAGAATGGTTAGCAAGGATTGCTAGTCTAAAAGTCAAACACAAGGTTCTTATTTGTGGCAACCACGACCTAGAGCGTGGAATTCATATGCGTGATTTGGTTGAAACTTACGATGCCGTATACTCTTTATGGTCTAAGCGTAACTACTGGTTCAGCCACGCACCCCTTCACCCCCAAGAGCTCCGCACCCGTAAAGGGAACATACACGGACACCTACATGGAAACAGGGTTTGGAAAAGACAGAACGCAACACCTCACTTCAACTCGGAAGGGAAGATTGTTGAATACTATGACGAGATAGACCAAAACTACATTAACGTCTGTGTTGAACACACAGACTGGAAACCAATAACATTCCAAGAAGCAACAGGAGATTAATATGTTAGAAGAAGGATTCAGATTAGCAGCAATAGCGGTATTAGCTATTGCTTTAGTCGTTTCAGGCACTTACCGAATAGAGTACAAAACAAAGATACAAGTACAACAAAGGTTACTAGATGCTTGTGAGGCAGAGCTTCCTCGAAGCCAACGCTGCAAGCTAAAGGCGGTACCTCGTGACTAATGACCAAAAACGTGCAGTAATTGGTAAAATATGTTACCACGCCATTCTAGACTATATTAATGATGTGAGAGATGCTGCATACCCCCAAACTGCAGAACAGGTAGGTGGCTATGCATACGAGCACTTTCTAGAAGTGTTGAAGCAGGTGACCGAAATAGCGGAGAAAGAATGAAAGACAGTAAATGGGTTCAAGCCCTCGGCTGGGCTATTATTGTAGGTGTTTTATACTGCGTGTACGCTCCTATCATCTTCGCAGGTGACGTTAGCTTGGTTAGTAGCATAACACTATAACTAACGCTGCCGACTAAAGTTGGCGCGTTTGAACGAAGAATGAGTGAAAGCCAACTGTGGCGGTCACGTTGAGTAAGTTTTTAGGCGGTAAATATGATTAAACGACAATATTTTATTTCAGTAAAATTACAACAAAAGAGCGGAGTTGTTCGCGCATTGTACGAGCAGTTTTACCATAAATCGTTACTAGAAAAACCTAGTATGGCGTTTGATATAGCCTTAACTAGATTAGCTAAAAAGTGTGATGTAGATAAGAGGTTGTTGACGGTAGTAGCCTTTAATAAATGCTAACCGCCTAACCTCGTTTTAAGGCGTGGCGGCTGTTTGCCATCGCGCTTAAAAACCTTGTTAGATTGCTGATGACACTTAACTATAAGCGAGAGAGAATATGACTAAATTAAAGCCGACAGATCAAATGCCAGATAAAATAAACAAGAACGCAGATCAAGCAGTAAAAAGCGCGTGGAGTTTATTATTTGTTAATGGATTTATAACGGAGAGCGAAGCAAATAAAATTGATGCACGAATAGAAAAGTGGGAAAAGTGCTTTTACTCTAGCGTAAATAAAGCAAACTAACCTCGCGCTAAGTTGTGAGGTACGAATCAAATTTAAGCGCCTTGTTATATGGCGCACTAATTAACTGGAGATATAAAAATGATACCTATAAATATTTGCTTATGCATTTTGTTGGCAGGAGTTACACTATACAAAAGCATAAAGACGAGACATTAAAACTGCCTTATTGGAGTTTTATATTGATGGCGAATATGTGGATAATTGCTGGTTATTTAGAATAGCCATATAACCATATGCTTAAGTTGCTACGTAAGAAGCGTAGCAACTGTAGTAGTCAAATTTAAAGCGGTTGTTAGCTTCGCTGCTGACACAACCATATTAACGAAAAAGGACAAGAAGATGACACGATTACTAGCAAGAACAGCAAGAAGTTTTGAACCAATGACACCAGTATTTGACGCTACAGAAGCAAACAATGCTTACGCTGAGTTACAAGAAGAAAATCAAGAAATGAAAGCAATACTTACAAAAATAGTTAACTGGAATGATAATTTTACAATTAAAGAGCGCGTAGACATAGGTAGCAACGGGCAGCGTGATTATTTTATTCAGTTAGCATTCGAGACTATAAAACGACAACTAGCTAAAGCAAGCTAACCTTTGCACTAAAAGCGCGGCTAACTGCCGCAAATACTAAATTATTGGAGAATTACAAATGTTAAAATATAAAAACAAACTGTTAGCCGTCCTTTTGAGTATGTTGTTAGTTTCGCTGGCAGGGTGCTGGTCTAGTACCCCTAGTGACTTAGCACCAATAATTAATGGCAGACATGATGTTGATAAGATTTACTACCCATCCACGGATGATAAGGTTGCCGCTATCGTTATAACGAAGGGTGGGGATGTTTACTATTATAGAGCTAACGGGTTCGGGACATTAAGGGATGAGAAGCTACTATTTAATATCAACGATGCGAAAGCAAACTAACCTTGATTATTTAGAGGATTTAACAGGCTTTATAGGTTGGAACAACCGACTGTTAAATTCCTTTATAATTGGTTGTTATGTTACCACCACTGAAAAGGATTGATAAAATGAAAGATACAACGCTGTTAGATATTGCAGTAAAAATAAATACGATAGCAAAAACCGATGGTGTTTATGCTGAGGTTAATTTTAACCCTGAGCCAATTAGAAGTACACCGAGTCACACAAAGTTGTGGGATATAGAGCTAACCTATAATAACTACCATAGGGTAGAAAGGTTTAATAATAATATGCCAATAGAGGATTTTGAAGCGGACCGAATAGCGAGTATTTTACTAAAAGATTTATTCGCTGATTATTTTAACGCTAAACTTGGTTTAGTAACATAACCAAGGACTGTTTTAGTCCAAATTAAGCGCCTTGTTATAAAGCATAAACAACAATTACTCATACAACTTGGAGATGCCAACGTGAAGTTCAAAGATGAAAAGAAAAATTTAATATTGCTAATGGAAGAATGCGCGGAAGTTCAGCAGGTTTGTGCTAAGATTCTGAGGTTTGGAATTGACGACACAAACCCACAAAACTTGAAAACAAATAGACAACTTCTTGAACAAGAGCTTGGCGATGTACATGCAATCATCGGAATTCTCGTAGAGAATCGAACAATCTCTCCAAACCAGTTAGCCATACACGAATTGAAGAAATTACGAAAACTAGAGGATTGGTACGAAATATGATTATGGGTGTGACGCAACGAGATAAATACGATACCTTACAGTTAGCCATGTATTCCCAGAATTGCTAGCTTACATAAACGACGCGGATAGTTTAGGTTTAGAAAGTTTAAAAAACAAATTGACAAATCCCCTAATTCTTGCTATAATATATCTATATTTTGAATTAGGGGATTTTTATGTTATATTGTGTATTAATTACAAATGAACAAAGGTTGTATAGTACAACCGCGGTTAACCCAGAGCCTAGTGAAGAAGAGCGTAATGTTAAGCATTTAATTATGTTGGCTGACCGAGAGTTTGGTGATGTACCTTTATATTGGGATAAGTCCACTAACCTATTTAATGAGATGAGGATGTAGATGTATAAACAAATAGGAGAATACCAATGGATGATTTAGAAATCTGTAAACGTATAGCTAGAATTGAATATCCATTATGTGCTTATGAATGGACTAAAGGTAAATGCGACCTCACTTTACATGGAGAGACCTACAACCCACTAACAGACGATGCCCTGTGCTTCAGATTGATGGTTAAGTATAAAGTTGAGTTAGATTTCCACAGAGATGTAGCAGAAATATACAAATGCCCTGAATATAATGAAAGTACAACAGCTACAGTTGTATTTAATGGTAATGTAAACCGCGCAATATGCCTAGCAATCATAGCCAGTAAGGAGAACCAAGATGACTAGAGAACAGTTAAATACAGACCTGATGATCAACATGTTAACCTCGCTTAATATAAACAACTTACTTTTATTAAATAACTCTAAATTCAACAGAGCAGAGATGAAAGCCACTAAAGATGCTATTGACGTAATGATAGAGAAAACACAGACACTATCAGATAAAAGTACTGAACTGGATGATTTGGAGAACCAAGATGACTACAAGTAAAAAGCCCCGTAAGCATGCTGAGTTAATTAAACAGTGGGCTAATGATGATTCATTAGTGGCTCAAATACGTACTGACTACCATGATGATAATTCATGGGTTAATTGCGATACTCTTGTAGATGAACCCCAGTGGTGCCCTAACAGACGTTATCGTTTAATAGAGGGTAAGCCTTCTGCTATGGACTTACTCCGTAAAGAGCTACAAGAAATTAAAGCTAAATTAGGAGTTGCTGAAAAGCTTCTAGGAAAACAAAAATGAACAAACATAGTTTACTACTAGTAATGAAGTGGTTAGATGATAAATATTCTGTTAGCAAAGAAGAATTAGAAGAAAACAAACGTGCTGCTTATACTACTGCTTATGCTGCTTATACTACTGCTTATGCTGCTCATGCTGCTTATGCTGCTTATGCTGCTGAGGCTGATGCTGAGGCTTATGCTAAGGATTATGCTGCTTGTGCTGCTCATGCTGCTCATGCTGCTGAGGCTTATGCTGCGGCTGAGGCTGCGGATTATGCTGAGGTTGCTGCTGCTGATTATTGGGTCAATAAATATTTTAAAGAGTCAGGTGAAGATAAAAACGAATATTTAGAGGAGTTAAGCAAATGAACAAACATATTTTACTAGCTATGAAATGGTTAGACGATAAATATTCTGTTAGCAAAGAAGAATTAGAAGAAAACAAACGTGCTGCTGAGGCTGTTGCCTATGTTGCTGTTTATGCTGCTGAGGCCTATGCTGCTGCTGAGGCTTATGCTACTGCTGAGGCCTATGCTGCTGAGGCTTATGCTACTGCTGAGTCTGCTGCTGATGCTACTGCTCAGGCGGCTGAGGCTTATGCTGCTGAGGTTAAGACTTATGCTGAGGCTGCTGATTATTGGGTTGATAAATATTTTAAAGAGTCAGGTGAAGATAAAAACGAATATTTAAAGGAGTTAATAAGATGAATAACGAGGAAATTAAAGATAAACTGACTCATCTTGAGCGCATGGCAGACCTGAAAGACCATAGTGACACTGAAAAAGCACATACGATGGCCGATGATATTCTGTGCGATTTCTTGAGGGGGCTTGGATACGACGACCTAGTAGATGCATACGAGGCTGTTGATAAGTGGTTCGCATAAAAGGAGATGATTGAAGATAAAAATGAATATTTTAAGGAGTTAAACAAGTGAATAAACATATATTACTAGCTATGAAATGGTTAGACGATAAAGATTCTGTTAGCAGGAAAGAGCTGAAAGAAAATAAGTGGGAGGCTTATGCTGCTGCTGCTGATGCTGCTTATGCTGCTGCTGATGCTGCTGATGCTGCTGCTGATGCTGCTGCTTATGCTGCTGCTGGTGCTGCTTATACTGCTTATGCCACTGCTTATACTGCTTATGCCACTGCTTATGCTCATGCTGCTCATGCTGCTTATGCTGCTTATGCTGCTGATGCTGCTGCTGCTGATGATGCTGATGCTGATTATTGGGTTGATAAATATTTTAAAGAGTCAGGTGAAGATAAAAATGAATATTTAAAGGAGTTAATAAGATGAAAAAACTATACAAAGGTCACATATGTGACGTAATACATATACACAACGATACAGCGTGGATTCATGTAGAGGGAGGCTCGTACTCATTTGTACCGACCATAGAACTAGTAGAACCACTGACTAAAAACGAAGTCCTAGTGGTCGATATTATTGATAAGCATATTATATCAGCCAATCTTGTTGACGAATACGTTAACTCGGGTGCGTCGTCTTTGACGCTAGCTAGGGATATTCTGGAGCTGAACATACCTAGAGAGTACAACCCAGCATTTAAAGACTTACAGGCATTCTTTAATGACTCCTTGTAGGTATTGCAACAGCAGCGATATTGACGCAGATTGGGATAACACTGCACCTGAGAGAATGTATTTAATCTACTGCAAGAGCTGCCTAGTCAATGATGTATCTGTCCTTATTCACGTAGAAAAAGAAACTAACATTACTAGAGTAGAGAACGAGCTTAAACAATTATGGAACACACTCAATGATATGAAGAATTTATGACGCTATGAAGAAACAGCCTTCCTAGAAGGCTACGCAAGCCAAACATTACGAGGATAGATTTCTATGATTAATAGACTAAAACATAAACACAAGCTAGGAAAGCTACACAGATCTTGGATATTGCAAACTCTGCTAGAGCTCCAGAAGCATAACAGCAAGTGGAAAGAGGACGACCTTAAGAAACTTAGACAGCTATTCGCTAAGACTTATGATATTGAAAACCTTCTCTTACGCCCTAAAGACTTTCCAGAAGTCTCCGACACCTGCAAACGTAAACTGCTTTACCTCTTTAAGGAAGAACTGGTATGGCTGTAGTTCATGTATCCAATTTATATCACGTCATGCTAAAGGGAGAATTCAAAGATCTCCCAACTCTACTAGAAAAACTCAAACAGGTCAACCCACTCTGGAGAATGCGCCACCTCGTCAAACTCAGGGCTATCCTAAACAAACTACCAAAGCAACCTACCACCACTATAGACGATCCAGAAACTTACGAGTTCCTCAAACAAGGAGTAATCGCCCTAAGACATGGACTAGAAAATAATCTATACGCCAAAGGATCTAGAGAGCTTTTTAACAACCTCGACCATCTAATTGTTTTATATGGAAAGATAGACAACCCCTATTGGATTCCTTAAGCCATACTAGGATTAAAAAGTGAACTTGTGAAAATGAAAATCGTATGCTATAATATTAGGGTAATCTAGTGATTTTATTGCTAGATTGAGAAACCCCTCTACACACGTGTGTGGTAAGGGTGGTCGGTCAGATCCTAGGCGGAAGCAGTGAAACGATGCCTTCTAGACATGATATGCCGGACCGCCCTCTTATACCTCACGCAAGTTCACTTCTTGCTTGTAACCCTTGAAGCAAAGCTACGTCTTTAAGAAATTAGAGAATTTAGAAAATTAAGGCGTTTAAGCAGTATACCTTAATAGAGCAAAATATAGCTTGATAAAGCGGATTAAGCATGATACGAAGACCCTCCACCTGCTTCTATCTAGGGTAAAACCGCAGCGTCAATCTGCTACATCCTAGCGTCAACTCCTTCTACCCGCGTCAAACCTTTCCCTAGTCCCGCCCCGGACTGCTTAATCCCAGCTATAAACTCCTAGCATAAACCTTATAAATTTAGTACATCCCGCCCCGGACTGC